>JABAOH010002271.1_pt3 | contig 42357 bp, 47 predicted proteins | sample 7062181 | NCBI WGS metagenome assembly JABAOH01 (sample SAMN14538630, study PRJNA623070) | marine sediment metagenome | biome: marine biome [ENVO:00000428]; feature: marine pelagic biome [ENVO:01000023]; material: deep marine sediment [ENVO:00002113]; isolation source: pool of 5 deep marine... | reverse complement strand
AGGCGGCGAAGGCGGTCGAGAAGGCCGCGGAGCAGACGGGAGGCGGCGCGGGCGAGGGCATGGGCATGGGCGTCGGCCTGGGCATGGGCCTGTCCATGGCGCAGATGATGGGGGGCGCGACGCGCACCACCACCGAGCAACCCTGCCCCAAGTGCGGCAAGCCGATGCCGACCGGCTCCAACTTCTGCCCGAGCTGCGGCCGTAAAATCGGCCTGCCGGACGAGACCCTCATCATCTGCCCGAAGTGCCAGGCGGACAATCCGGCGAAGGCGCGGTTCTGCTCGAGCTGCGGCGAGGAGCTGCCGGTTTCGGGGCACTGCCCGAAATGCGGCGAGGCCGTGGACGAGGCGGACAAGTTCTGTCCGGAGTGCGGCGAGAAGTTGAAATAATTTTAAGGCAATTCGGCGCTTCGTAAAGCCGCCCTCGGGGGCGGCTTTTTACTTCGAAAAAATCCCTTGACAAGGCGTGGGATTCGGGTATATTATTTAATTGAGAAAAAAGGAGGGTGGTATGGTTTATCGCGGATTATACTCAACCGGCGCGGCCCTCGCGGGAGCGGCGGTTTTGTATTTTTCGACGGTAAACTCACCTCTTGGAAGCATAAATACGTACCGGCGTTGGCGTACGACGTCCCGGTAGGGGGTGACTAGTATGATAAAGGTAGTAATAACGGCCTTGCCTTTGGCCTTGGCGGTCGGTGCGGCGTGCGGTCGCCTGGGCGACGTTATTACCTCTTTCCGCGCACCGGCAAATTACCCTATCGCGTTAGCGGTCGAGGGTACAGTTTCCCCCTATTATCTCTACGTCTATTGTAATACCTCCCCCTACCGGATTTACAAGACGAACGCCGTAAATGGCTCAATATTCTCCTCTTTCGTCTCACCCCAGGGAATTTATACGCGTGGCCTTACTTATAGTTTCGGCGGCGGGGGCGGTCTGCCTACCGGCAGCTACCTTTGGATGGGCAATTACTCCACGGACCGCATCTACCGGTGCAATCCGGATAATGGCACCGTTTACGCGTCTTTTCCGGCGAACCACGATATGTCGGCTGGCCTCGCCGCCATGGCTATCGGAAACGGCGGTCGTTCCCCCACGTATATGTTGTCCGGCGACGACTCCCCGCGGTGGATTTACCGCCAAAGCTTGACTAACGGCTCTATTTACTCGTCGTTTGGAACGTCCCTGCCTATTTACGACCTCGCGTGGGACTGGCCGAGCCGCGTTATATGGACCGGTAATACGGGCGACGGCGTCTACGGCTTTACGACCGGAGGCCTCCTCGCAGCCTCATTCCCGATGCCGGTTAACAACCCCGTAGGGTTCGCCTATAATCGGCAGTACCTCTGGGTCGGGACTACCGCGGGCAGCCACCGTATTTGGATGATTCACTGCCCCGATCTGTGGCCTGCGGTCGGTCCAGCTTCCATCGGCCGCGTGAAGGCGTTGTTCCGGTAGGGGCGACTGGCGAGCCGCCCCTACTGCAGGCCGCCCGCGGGGGCGGCTTTTTTTACGGCGTAAAATATTTGACACGTCGGCCGCGCGTGTGTATAATATAAATAAAGAAAAATAGGAGGAGGCGATGGTAAAAAAATAAACAAAGTCTAAGCCGGCGCGGCCCTCGCGGCAGCGGCGGCATTATGTTTAACGTAAGCGGTAACGAACGTGTAGTTTATAAAGGGGTATGTTTAACCAAATTCGTAGGAGGTTGAGGATATGAAGGGAAAAGGTTTTGCCCTCGTTGCGGCCGGCGCGGCGTTGTTCGCGGCGGCCGTCTCGGCATTCGCCGGCGTCGGCGACGTTATCGGCTCTTTTAAAATGGACAACGCTCTCAACGTTTATCGCAACGCCGACTACGTTTATTGCGTCGTAGGCCGGGACACGTTGCGACGATACACCGTGAACGGCTCTTTGGTAGGGACGGTGGCGCTTGCCGGCTTATCGATCGCGGGCGACGCGGACCACAGCCCGCTCGGCCCGGGCTACTTGGGCGTAATAGCGGGGATGGACCGCGTATTGCACTACCGCGTTTCCAACGGCTCCCTCGTAACGTCGGTGCCGACGCGCCCAGCTACGTTGGGCTACGCCTATTTCCCGGGCGGAACGTACCTGTACGTCCAAGCGAGTGCCTGCGTATATCGTTACAAGACGACGGGTAGCCTCGTAAGTAGTTTTACGGTCGGGTATTCCTCGACCGCGATTGCGGCCACCGACCGTTTCGACGATAAGGCCGGCGACTACGTTATCGTGGCCTCGCGGAGTCCGACCTCGATGGTCTTCACGGGCGCGGGTAGCTTCGTGAGGTCCTTTGACTTGCCTGGCCCGCCGCTCGGGTGCGTCTGCGGCCCGGGTTCTCTCTATCCCCTTAAGACGCCTTTTACGACGTATTGGTGCGTCTTGCCGGTAGGTCCGGGCCGCTTCGCCTACGAGATCGACCTCGGCAACAGGAACGTCGGCGTAAAGGCCGCGTCTTTCGGGAAGGTAAAAGGGCTTTACCGGTAGGGTAGTTCGGCGAATAACGTGTAACCCAAACGCAGGAGGTAGAAGGTATGAAGGTGAAAGCATTTGTCAGTATTACGGTGGCCGTGGTAATGGGCACGGCCGCGCCCACGGTGGCCGGCGTGGGCGACGTCATCAGCTCTTTTAAGATGGACGGCGCCCGCAACATATACCGCGACGCCAACTACGTCTATTGCGTCGTCGGCGCGAACACGCTGCGGCGTTACACGGTGGGCGGTTCTTTGGTCGGGACGGTGGCGCTCGCCGGCCTGACGAGGCCGGGCGACGCGGACCACAGCCCGCTGGGGCCGGGTTACCTGGCCGTTATCGAGGGGTCGAACTGGATTTTCGAGTATCGGATCGCTAACGGTTCTCTCGTGCGGTCAACGTCGGCGGGTCCGAGCACGTTGGGCTACGCTTATTTCCCGGGTGGCGCTTATTTTTATACGCACACGGGAGCCTCCGTCTACCGTTATACGACGTCCGGGAGCCTCGTCAATAAGTTCGACGTGCCCTATTCCGCGACCGAGATCGCGGCGACGAACCGTTTTAACGATAAGGCCGGCGAATACGTCATCGTGGCTACGCGCAGCATGGGGCGTACGTACGTCTATACGGGCGCGGGCGGCATAGTAACGACTTTTACGATCGTCGCGGCGCCGTCGGGTTGCGTCTGTGGCCCGGGTACGCCGTATACCCCTAAGACGACGTATTGGTGCAACGTTCCGATGGGCGCGAGCCGCTTCGCCTACCAATTCGACCTCGCCAATAAAAACGTCGCCGTAGCGCCGGCGTCGTTGGGTAAAATAAGGGCGTTGTACAGATAGGTTTGTCCGAAAAAAGCCGGCTTGCGGGCCGGCTTTTTTAATTGCGCGGCTTGACGACGCGTTTTAAAGGGGTTATAATTTAACGTAAATGGCTCGAGACCTCGACGGCTGCGAATGCACGGGAGGCCCTATGAAGTCGAGAGCTAACATAACCGTATGCGTCATATTATTTCCCCTGGTTGCCGCCGGCGTAACGCGGGCTTCCGTGGGGTCCGTTATCAGCTCGTTTGAACTCACGGGTTCCGGGCCGCCGCGCGCTACGGGGATTTATCGCGACTGGACGTACGTCTACGGCGTCCTGCAGGCCAACGGCGCGAGCTATTTGAAGTCTTTTACGGCCGACGGCTCGGTGGTGGGTTCGCGCAGCCTCCCGCGGGCGGCGCGGCCGCGCGACGCCGACCACAGCACTTTGGGCACGGGCTACGTCGACGTCTTTGACATAGGGAAGAAGATGTTGTTGACTTATACCACCCGCGGCGGTTTCTTGAAGGAGAAACCGCTTCCTTCCGACACGACCGCGTACGCGTACATACCCGGCAACAATACGTATTTCATCGCGCGCGAGGAGATGATTTTCCGGTACACGTTGGATGACGTGGTGGTCAACAAGTTTTACGTCGGCGGGACCATAGGCGGCCTCGCGGCCACGCCCGCGTACAACCGCCGGAACGGTCAATACGTAGTAATCGGCCGCGAAGGCGCGGGGGGCTATTCCTACGTCTACACGGGCGGCGGTTCGCTCGTGGATTCGTTCGTGGTTCCGGGTTCGGGCACTTACGGGTCGGTGGTGGGCCGGGCGGCCCCGCCGAATTTCGCCAGGACGTATTGGTGCAACCAGGATATCGCGGGCGCGCGCTGGGCGTATCAGGTGGATATCGGCGGTACGGGTATCGGCGTCGCTCCCGCGTCGATAGGGAAAATTAAGACGTTCTACCGTTAAAATTGCGTCGGACGATTAACCTAAGCGGCGTCCGAAAGGGCTGAGGAGATGCTGAGAAAGGTATTTATTTTAGTTGGGGTAAGTGTCGCTGCGTGTATAGCGGCGCCGGCCTTCGGCGGCGTCGGGAGCGTTATCAGCTCCTTCCCGTGGTCGGAGGCCCGTAATATTTATCGCGACGGCAATTACGTTTACTGCGTGGCGGGCGCGAACGCGTTGCGCCGGTATACGGTAGGCGGCTCCTTGCTCGGGACCGTAACGCTCTCGCGATTGACGGCCCCCGCCGACGCGGACCACACGCCGACGGGGCCGGGTTACCTGGGCGTCATAGAGCAATCAAATCGGCTGTTCGAATACCGGGTCGCGAACGGCTCGTTCGTGAGGTCCGTGGCAACGGGTCCGATTACGCTGGGCTACGCGTACTTCCCGGGTAGTACGTACGTTTACTTACACCGGGGCACGTACTCGAATATCGTTTACCGTTGCACGACGGCGGGAAGCGTCGTCAGTTCGTTCCCGGTGAGTAGTTCCGCGGGTACGATTGCGGCGACGAATCGCTTCAACGACGTCGCGGGCGACTACGTGGTCGTAGGCTCGCGGGTGGCGTTGAGCGCGAGCGTCTACACGGGGACCGGTTCTTTCGTGAGGAGCTTCGTGATGCCCGCGGTTACGTACGGTTGCGTCTGCGGCCCGGGCGCGCCCTCCGCGCGGGGCACGACGTACTGGTGTAACCTCCGCATGGGCGTAGAACGTTTCGCTTACCAGATCGACCTCGGCAACGCGACGGCCGTCGCGCCGGCGTCGGTGGGGAGAATCAAAGCCCTGTTTCGTTGAGTCATAATGTCAAAAAATAGAGCCGGCCTTCGGGCCGGCTTTCTTATTCGGCTCGGGAGAATTTTTATATTTTACGTAGGCCGTCGTATTCGACGCGCGCCTCGTCCAAAACGTTCCGGACGTCGTCGCCTTCTTCTCGGTTGAAACGCAGCGCGATGCCGCAGTCGCTCGAGAGCTGGCGCGGCGTGGGGATGAGCTTGACGTCGAGCCCCGCTTTCTTCGCGACCTTCTCGGCGCGCATCGCCGCGGAGGTCGTATGGAAGAGGACGACGCCGTGTCCGCTCACGCCGACGCGATCTCCTTTATCGCGGCGACGGCCTTTTCGACGTCCGCGGCGGTGGTAAAGACGCCGGGCGCGAGGCGAACCGTTCCCTCGGGGAAGGTCCCGATCGTCCGGTGCGCCGCGGGCGCGCAATGGAGGCCTACGCGTGCCAGGATATTAAAGTCGTCGTCGAGGCGAAGGCCGACGTCGGAAACGCGGAGCCCTTCCACCGTGATCGATGCCACGGCCGTGCGTTTCTCGGGGTCCGCGGGGCCGTAAAGCTTCACGCCGGGGATGCCGGCCAACCCTTCGGCGAGCTGTCGCGTCAGCGCGACGCCCCGGGCGCGGATGGCCTCCACGCCCCGTTCGGTAACGAAGCGAATTCCGGCGTGCAGGCCGGCGAGGCCGACGGCGTTGACGGTGCCGGCCTCGAACTTGTCCGGAAGGGTCTCGGGTTGTTCTTCGGATTCGGAACTACTCCCGGTCCCGCCCGCGATGAGCGGTTCGATTTCGCTTGCGTCTACGTCGGCGCCGACGACGAGGCCGCCCGTTCCATTCGGGCCGAGGAGCGCTTTGTGGCCCGTGAAGGCCAGTAGGTCGATGCCGGCCTCCTGCACGTCTATCGGCACGCACCCGGCGGTCTGAGCCGCGTCGACCAGGATTAACGCGCCGGCCTCGTGCGCGATCGTCGCGACTTCCGCGACGGGCAACAACGTCCCGGTGACGTTGGAGGCGTGGTTGACGACGACCAGTTTCGTGGCCGGCGTTACGGCCTTTTCCATCGCCGCCGGCTTTAGGGAGGCGTCGCGGGCGCAGGGCACGACGGCCACCTCCACGCCCTTCTTCTCCAAGGCCCTTAGCGGCCGCATCACCGAATTGTGTTCGACGCTGGTAGTTACGACGCGGTCGCCCGGCCGCAGATAACCCCGCATCGCGAGGTTGAGCGCGTAGGTCGCGTTGGGCGTAAAGATTACGCGAAGCGGGTCCGGGACGTTAAATAGTTCGGCTACGGCCTCGCGGGCCTCGTAAACGACCCTCGCCGCGGCCACCGATAGGCGGTGCCCGGAACGCCCGGGGTTGCCGCCGGCGCGCTCCAGGTAAGCGGCCATGGCTTCGATAACGCCGGGCGGCTTCGGCCACGACGTTGCGGCGTTGTCCAGGTAGATTATTTCTCCAGGATTAATTTGTAACCTCCTCCGCTTATTTCCTCGAGCGTGACCTTCCACCCGTCGTCTTGGGCGAGGCGGGCGACGTTGTCCTTGGCCGTGGGCGAGTCGACCAGGACCTCGAGCCTGCCGCGGCCCCGCTTTTTCATCGCTTTTTTCGCGGCGACGGCCGGCGCGGGGCACGATAGGCCGCGCGCGTCCACGGTCGTGATTTCGTCCATGGTTAACCTCCTAACCCTCCACCCTTTCGCGCATCGTCAAACCCACGACGACGCAGAATACCAGGCCGACGATTACCGCGGCCGGGCCGAACGCGGCCACGCCCGCGGGCGAGCTGGCCGTGGAGTATGTGTGCGCGACGAACGCTCCGCCGAGCATCCCGAGGGCGAAGACCGCCGCGTCGCCGTCGCCCTCGCCGCTCAGGAAGAGCTGCCGTCCGGGGCACCCGCCCGCCAACGTGAAGGCGAGGCCGGCCAGGACCATCCCGCCGAAGTTCCATACCGCGTTCGTGTGCGCCACGGGCTGGCCCTCGAACCCCGGCCGGAATTGGCCGAGGAGTAAATTGGTTATCGTGGCGGCTGCGACGACCGCGACGATGCCCCAAAACAGATGCGCGTCACGCATCATCACCAAGTCGCGGATGGCACCCACGATGCAGAAGCGGCTCCGCTGCGCCAGGATGCCGATGAGCAAACCCACCCCCAGCGAGATAAACCACGGCGCGAACATCGAGCCCGGGCCCGTCGCCGAGAAGAAGACCGGGCCGGTGGGGGCGCCTTCCGCGTCGCGGCCGAACTGCGGCGCGAAGATCAGGAAACACAGGAAGACGACCATGAGGGCCGGCATCCACCACCCGAGCGCTTTGGGCGCGGGGCGGTTGCGGCCGAGGCTGAACCCCGTACGCAGGAAGGCGACGCCGATTAATATCCCGACGACGAGGCCGACGATTCCGGGGACGGCGTTCCAGTCGCCGCCGGAAAGGCGGAGGTACGCGCGCCACGGGCACCCCAGGAACACGAGCGCGCCGACCATCGCGAACATCCCCAGGAAGAAGCGTACGAACGTCGAGGAGCCCGTGCGCGGTTTGAACTCGCGCGCGACCAAGGAAGCGACCAGCGCGCCGAGCACGAAGCCGATTATCTCCGGCCTGATGTATTGGACGACGGCCGCCCGGTGAAGGCCCAGCGCGCCGGCGACGTCGCGGGTGAAGCAAGCTACGCAGATGCCCATGTTCCCGGGGTTGCCGAGCTTGACCAGGATCGGCGCGAGGATGCCGGCGGCGAGGCCCGTAATTATCGGCCCCCAGCGGGAGCTGAAAAAGCCTTTGAAGGATGCCATATCCGTTCGGTCTCCTCGTTTGGCGTTGCCGCGGGCCGCGCGCAGCTACGTCGCCGACCGGTTCGCGCGGTCTCTGTTATGGATTAACGCCACCTATTCCCAGTTGAACTGGCAGTGGAGGTAGACGTAGTCGATGGACTTATCTTCGGTTCGCCGCGGTTGGCCCTCACTCTCGATGACCTCTTTATAGGTCTCGGTCTGGTAGTTGGGGATGAGAGCTAGTTTGCCGTCGAAGAACTTTAAGCCGACGCCGCCGATGAAGACCGTGCGGTCGTCGTCTCTTACGTCGGCGTTCGGCTCGTACATGTCATAACGGGCGAGCGGGTGGACCGTCATGCCCTCCGTGGCCCGCAGGTGGACGGTAGCGAACGCGGTGATCAAGTCACCGTGGTACTTCTCGTCGCCCTCGCCCGCCGAACGCGCATAATACCCGGCGCCGACGTTGGCGAATTTGTGTTTAAGGCCCAGGAAGCCGCCGTAAATCGCGACCGGGTTTTTGTCCGCGCCCGGCGGGACCTTCTCGCCGAGATTTTGGACCTTGGCTATGCCGTTAACCGAAAGGCCGCGCCAGTCGTCGTTGCCGCGGAGCGGAAAGGCCGATAGGCGGTACTCAACGTCTTTGCCCGAATAAGGGTCTTCGGCCTTACCAAAGCTCCCGCCGTTCATTAGGGCGAGGTTGTGTTGGACCAGGCCGTCCGCGAAGCCGCCGTAGAGGCCGAGGCCGAGGTCGGCGGTAGCGCCGTACCTCCGGTCCAGGAAGGCGCCTTTGCGGATGACGCGCCATCCCCAATATGAGTGTTCGTAGACCGCGAAGGGCGGCTTAATCATGCCGGCGTGGATATGGTGTTTCGGTACGACGCCGCTCACGTCGAAGAACGCGTACTTCAAGAAGAAGCCTAGTTTGCCCGTCTTCGTATAGGGGGTTTCGACGAGCTTGTAGGTCCCGGTTTGAGGGTCTTGGACGAGTTCGTACGTGTAATACGTATACTTGTCCCGGCCTACGTCGCCCGTTACCTGATAGCTTACCTTTTCGTGGACCGACCCCTTGGCCGTGACGTAGCAGCGGCTTAGGCCGAACTCGTTGCCTCCCTTCGGCTCGCCCTCTTCCTGGCTGGTGAGGTCGTAGAGGAAGTACGCGTAGAGGACGCCCGAGAGCGCGGGCGCGTCGACCGCGCACGCCGACGCCGCCAAAGCCAAGGCCCCGCCGGCCCAGATTACGAACGATTTGCTCAACTTCCGCATGCGCCGTATCCCTTTCGTTTGGTTATCCGGTTATTTTAAACGCGCGGTTGGATTTAGTACCCAAAATTAAAAGGGCTCGTAGTTGGTCAAATCCCCCTCAGCCGGCCGATAAAAAAACCAGCGTCCTTTTGCCCCGGGGGCGGCGCTGGTACAGAAAAAAGCCGACAAGCGTCGGCACCGTTTTCTAATCATTAGGAGCGCCCACGCCTCGCCTCCTCGCGGCGTTCGTCCCGAGGCCGAACCGGCCCTTTTGGCGCACGTCGCGCCGCGGGGATCACGTTTTCCAGTAAGCGTGGGCTTTCACTGCTTCACCTCCTCTACAGCGTAACGTCCGCCTATCATATAAGAGGCGCCGGCCGTTGTCAACAAAAAAGTAACGCGAATATCGAGTATTTTGGTCAGTAAATAACTTGTGCACTCCCGGCCGGACAAAATCGCGGCTTTTAAGCATTTTTTAATAGAATATTCATAAATATATAAATAAAATTAATTATTGCGAGTATATTTTAGATGATATTAATTTTTGCTTTGCTTTTGGTAATTATTATGCTAATGTTAACGGCGAGCAAGGAGGTGAACGGTTTGCCGACACTCCCGGGAAATTGTCCGTTTTGCGGCGGCCCAATAGAGGTTTCCGCGTTCGTCTGCAACGATTGCGGCGCCGCGGCCGAAGGGCGCTTCGCCCCCAACAAGCTGGCCGCGCTCGACGCCGCCCAGGCGGAGTTCGTCCTCGCCTTCGTCCGCAACCGCGGCAACATCAAGGAGCTCGAGCGCGAGCTCGGCGTCTCGTACCCGACGGTCCGCGCCCGCCTCGACGACGCCATCCGCGCGCTGGGCTTCAGGGTCGTGGAGGACGCCGCGGCCGCCGAGGAGGCGCGCGCGCGACGAGCCGACATCCTGGCCGCGGTCGAGAGGGGCGAGATGACCGCGGCCGAGGCCGCCGACGTCCTCAAACAAACGTAATTTTAAACTGGCAGGAGGAGCTATGGCCGAAGACGAGAGAATGGCGGTCCTCAAAAGGCTGGAGAAAGGCGAGATAAGCGCGGCCGAGGCCGAGGAGTTGCTCGAGGCGCTCGAGGCCGGCGTCGAGTTGGAAGAGCCGGCGGCCGGGGCCGAGGCGGGCGTATTTACCGACATTACGCAGTGGTCCCCCGAGGGCGCGATAAGCGAGCTGAGGGTAAGCAACTTCGTGGGCGACATCGCCGCTCGGGCCGGCGAAGAGACGTTGGTGGTCGCGACCATAAAAGCCCGGACGAAAGGAACCGCGGACGCAAAAAAACTCTTCGAGAAAGTCGACATAACCTTCGACGAGAAAGGCGGGAAGGCCCACGTCAAAGCAGACATGACGAAGAGCATTCTCGACCTCTTCCGGGGCGCCAAGGTGTCCGTCGATTTCGACGTCACCTTACCCGCGGAGGCCGCGTTCGTCGCCTCCTATGGCACCGGCAAGCTCACGACCGGGGGCGTCGCGACGGTCCGCGCCCACGGCGGCAACGGCAAAGTTGAAACCGACGCCGCGCGCGTCGACGTAAATCTTGGGAACGGCAAGTTGACGGCGCGCCGCGCGCGCGAGCTTGCCGTGAACGGCGGCAACTTGCGGTTGTACGTGGACGAGGCCGACGGCCTTGAGAAGTTTCGCTTCAACGCCGGCAACGGCAGCGTCGAGTTGAAGATGGCCCGGCTCGCCGAGAACGCGGACTATGCGATGAACTTCGGCAACGGCAAGGTCGTCGCCGAGTTCGGCCGCAAGCCGACCGATTGCGTCATAAAAGTCGAATCGCTCGCGGGAAGTTTGAAGACGGACATCCCCTTCGACAAGAAGGGCACGACGATGGTGTACGCCGACGGCGAGGCCAAGGCGAAAGTAAAAGTCAACGCCGGCCACAGCAACGTCGTCATAACGGTCGAGGAGGAATAGCGATGGCCGACGAGGAACGGATGAAGATACTGAAGATGCTCGAGGAAGGTAAGATCAAGGCGGACGAGGCGGCGCGTCTTCTGGAGGCGGTGGCTGAGGGCGGGGCGGAACCGGCGGCAGGTCCAAAGGCGAAAGGCCGCGGCAAGACCCTTCACATCCGCGTCTTTCGCGGCGGCAGCGAGCGCCCCAACGTCAACGTCAACGTCCCGCTCAGCCTCGCGAAGTGGGCGCTCAAGTTCGTTCCGGCGGACGCCAAGGCGCGCGTGGGCGATAGGGAGGTCGACCTCGACGAGCTCGGCACCCTCCTCGACGAGGGCGTCGGCGAGCTCGTCACCGTCGAGGACGAGGACAAGGACGAGCGCGTCGTCATCTCGATAAAGTGAGCGTTCGAAATTAAAATAAACCCCGGCCGCGAAGCCGGGGTTTTTTGTTGGCCGGCTGNNTGTATATATAGACGCCCGGCGCGAGCGCGAGCGTGAGCTCGAGCGCGTGTTTGCCCGGGCTGAAGACGTTCTCGGCCCGGTATACTTCGCGCCCGGCGACGTCGAAGACGCGGAAGAGCGTTTTGCCGCCGCGCGCGAGCGCGAACGGGACCGTCGTGCTACCGTCCGTTACGGGGTTGGGGTAATTCTGGCCGAGCGCGAACGCGCATTTCAGCGCGCCCGCGTTCCTCTCTATCGGGCCGTGTACGCGGACGTGGTCGCCCCCCGGGCTTCGGGCCTCGAGCCAATAGCGGTAAGTTCGGCCGTGTACGACGTCGCCGTCCGTAAAGGAGTAAGGCGGGTTGCCGGCGATGGGTTTATCGGTTATTTTGGGGCGGCCCGGGCTGCCGACCGTTTCCCGGTACAGGTCGTAGGCCGCGGCGTGCGTTTCGAATGCGGGCTCCCATTTCAATACAATGACGCCGGGCTCCGGGGTCGCGACGAAGTTCTTCACGCTCAGGTCGCGAATGATGCGGTCCATTCCCATAAGGCACATGTACGACGTGACCCAGGTGTGGTCGTGGTCGTCTCCCAGCGCCTGACTCGGCGGGATGCCGCCGTCGCCGTCCGTATCCTGGGCGACGAGGTTGGCGGCGATGTCGTCGAATTTGGTCCAATACGCCGCGTCCCCCGTAACGTGGTAGCAGCCGTGGTGGGCAAGCATGAACCACGCGTTCCAGGCGTTGTCCCACGTGCCGACGCCCGGTTTCACCAACCGCTGCAGGTAAGGGCCGTATTCCGAGATCCAGGCCTTCTCCTCTCGGGGGTGCTCTTTAAAATAGGAATTATGCAAACCCCAGACGGTGGCGCCACCCGACATCGCCCAGGTGTAATAACCGATGCCCCGGGCGGGCGCGGCTTCCGCGAGCGTTTTAACTTTCGCCGCCAGCGACAGAGCTTTCGCCTTCAACGCGTCGTCGCCCACGTCGCGCCCGTACTCGTAGAGGTTGCCCGCGGCCCAGGCCGTACACAAATAATTGGCCAGGTACGACGTGGTCTCTATGTTGATGGGGTTGTCGGCGACGAAGCGCGCGCACGTGAGGCCGTAGTTTTTATGAGACGCGTCGCCCGTGGCGCGGCGGTACATCATCTCGGCGCGCATGCCCCAACCGCAGTTGTAGATGCGGTAATATCTGGAGGCCGGGTTCTCCCAACCCTCTTCTTCCCACGCCGGGTATTTGTTTATGTATACCCACGAGCGCGTCGTGGCCTCGTCGTATTCGCGTCTGCCCGTGAACTGGCGCCAACGCGACCATACCCAGACCGACTCCGACGTGTTGTCGGTCTGGACGATATAGGGGAGGTCTTCTCCCTCGCGGATGCCGCCGTAGTTCGGGTCGTTGGGGTCCTTGACCTGCCAGTATTCAATAAAGGCGCAGGCTTTGCCGAAGACCTCGTCGGCGTCGTAACTTTCCGCGCGCGCGTCCCAGCCGAGGCGCGGTACGAGCGGCGGGCCGAAGGGGCGGGCGAGTTCTTCGGCGGTCCAGAATTGCGTCCCGGCCGCGGGCGCCGCAGCCGCGACCGTTAAAGCCACTATTTTAATTAAACTGCGTCCTCGCATGGCGCCTTCCTCCGGGCAGGTTGGTTTTATCGTTTATTATTTTACGTACACGAAAGCGAACTTATCCTCGTCCCAGACGTATTCTTCCCTGAACGCGGTTTCGCCCTCCGCCGAGCGAACGGTCCCGTCCACGACGAAAGCCGGCGGAGCGGCGTCGACGAAAGTAAGCGTTGCCTCGTATTCATAGCCGGGGGCCGCGGCGCGGGCCTCTTCCGCCTTTACGCGCGCGACCTCCCGCATGCTCGAGCCGTCGTAGCGGTACAGCACTTCGTACGTAACGCGGCCCTCTTCATCCTCGACCGTTTCGCGGCACGACAGAACTTGGGGAGGGGCCTCGAATACGTATTCTATTCCGGGGAGCCACAGCGACGGCCGCCCGGCGGTTAGCATCTCGCCGCGGAATTCGTCGCCCGTTCGGAGGAAGTAGTACAACTCGTGCGGCCCTTCTTTCCAACGTACGAGGACCGCGACGTCCGGCCCCCCGGCGCCGTCGAGGTCGCCGGCTGCGAGCGTCATGTAGTCATACGCGCCGCGTTCGTCGAGGTAATCCAAGAAGTGGCGCCACTTGCTCCCCTCGCGGACGGCGGCGTAGCCGATTAGCGCGTCGGCCGCCTCCCCGCTCCACCAGTCGTCCAGGTTCGCGCAATTCATGTAATATTCGATTGCCCGGGCGTGGTCGCCGGAGGCCGCGGCGCAGTCACCCAATCTTAAATAATTGTAGTCCTCGAACGTGCCGTGGGGAGCCGCGGCGAGCGAATTTTGGTATAGGCGTCGCGCGGCCTTTACGTCGCCGAGATGGTAGTAGCAATCCGCCAGGTGCGTTAACGTTTGCGAGCGCTCCTCGGCGTCGGCCGTAAGTTTGACGTAGCGGCCCAGGTATTTCTTCAACTGGTTGAGGTCCTTCTTATTCAAACCGTTATCTTCTTCGTAGCTAATATTGTACAACGCCTCGCGCACGGCGTAGGCGTACGCCTCCCGCCAACGGGGGTGGCCGGGGCGGTTTTTCAAGAAGGCCATAAGCTCGTCGAACCTGCCCGCCGAGACGACCGCTTCCGCGGCGGCCGCAGATTCGGGATAACGTTCGACGAGCTTGCTGTGTTCGTCGCTGCCGTCGCGGTAATAAAGGCGGACCGCCTCCGGCGGGTCGTCCGCTAAGCGCTCGAGAAATTTAAGTCTTTTTCCTATTCCCGGAGCCGCCGAGGGCTCGAGGGCGGCGGCCTCCTCGAGGAAGGCGCGCGCCGCGGCGACGTCGCCCGCTTCGGCCAGGGCCGCGCGCGCGAGGATGAGTTTCGCGGTCAACGACTCCCTCGCCGCCAGAACGTCGTAATAGACGTTCGCATCTGCGGAGGCGAAGTTCCCGTCGTCGTCGACGGCGTAGAGCTCGGCGGTAACGTACGTCGTCGGTTCGTCCTTACCCGCGGCCTCGCGCGTTAACGCCCACAGCTCGAGGGTCCCGTCGCCTTCTACGTCGACGAAGGTGAGACCCGTTTCCCGTTCGACGCGGGCGCCGTATTCCCAGGCCGAGGAGTCGTCGCCGCCGTACCAGCGCGCGTAGTAATCCTCCCGCGAGCCCGTTTCCCCCTCGAAGGCTTTGACGAGCTTCCCGTCGGCGACGCGGTACAATATAAAATAATCGTACTCGGTGCCCATACCCGAGCCGTACGACGCCTCGGTGCAGGTGAAGACGTAGTACGTCCATGGCCCCATTTCCGCCTTGGCGACGGTCCCCTCGTCGCCGCCGATCTCGGGCATGTAGTTGAAGGGGCCGTCGAAGTCGGCGACGCGCCAACGCCCGCCCTCCCGGACGAACAACGCGAGGTAAACCTCCGCGTAGTAGCCATAGCCGACGCGAACGGCGCCAAGCGCCTGGTCCGGCGTTTCCCCCTCGACGAACGGGCTCGTCGTTACGCCCTCGGGTTCGCCGTACGGCGCGCCGATTTCTTTGAGGAACAACCGCTCCGCGGTAGCGGCGTCCGGAAAGCCGGCGTACACGGTCGCGCCCGCGGCCGCCGTTCCGACTACAATGGCAAAAAATAATTTTTCCATTAAAGCCGATTAATCCTCTTGGGGAATGCCGCCCGGCGCGGCGTCGCGAGTCGGGCTGACCGGGCCGCCTTCTTTTTCTTTTCCCTTTTCCTCCAATTTGCCGACGAAAGGCCGCCACGCGTACGGGTCGACGCCGAGGTGGCGCAGCGCGTCGGCGAGGGACGTGGTGGCTTTGGCGCGCGCCGTCGCCGTCGCGCGGTAGGCGGCGTAGCCGGCGTCTTCGTAGCGCTCGAGTTTAATCTCCTCGTTTTCGGGGTTCTCCATGACGCGCGCGGCGTACGCGGTGAGTTCCGGGATGTCTACGGGCTTCTGGAGGCAGAACTTGAAACCCTCGAGGTTGTAGGTCGTCTGAATTTCGCGCGCGATGGCCGCGGGCAGCATTTTCCGGGCCCGGTCGCTGACGCTGCCCGAGACGTCGTCGACGGCGCGGGCCTTCGTTGACTTGGGTGCGCTCACGTCGCGGAAGTACGCCTCGTAGGTCCGCTTCTCGTCGAGTGCGGCCTTGACCGCGGCCTTGGCGTCCGCCAGGTTGTCTTTGTCGTATTCGCGGACGAGGAAGACGAGGTTGACGGACCAGCGCAAGTCGTATCGGGTGAGCTGGGGTTCCGCGGCGCCCGTGTTGGCGGTGGGGGAGTCGTAGCGGGAAATGACCTTCGCCCCGGGGACGGCGCCCGGGCCGTAGGCGGTGCCGAGGGCCGCGACGGCCTCCCGCGAGATGACGGCGAGGCGTGACAGGTCTTCTTCGGCGGGCGGCCTATTCTTGGAGTCCAACCTTTTCTTTTCTTCGCGGTAAAGGTCCCGGAAGGCCAAATAGGATTCCTTGTGGCCTACGGCGAAGTATTTGGTGCGGGCGGCGAGGGCCCGGGCTTCGAGGGTCATCGCCGGCGGCGGGGCGCCCGCGAGCAGCGTCGCGAAGTCGTTGGCGCGGCCGTACTCGCCTTGTTTGAGGAGGTATCGCGCGCGCGCGGCGAGCCACTCCGCGTCCTCTTGCGCGAAGACGCCGCCGTCGAGGCGGAGCTGGCGCCCTTCGACCGTCAACGCGTACGCGGCGGCCGCTATCCCCATTAACACAATAACGCCGGCGACGGTGCTCGCTCGTACCACGACGACGCGATATTAGCACACGCCTTTGCCGGCGTCAATAAAAGCGGGCCGCTTGACAGCGCCCCGGCACGTTGTTATTATGCGGCGCGATGGCGGACAAGCCGCGGCGTTACAAGGTAGTTGTCTTCGTGCCGTGGGAGTCGCTCAGCGTCGTGCGCGGGGCGATGGCTCGAGCCGGCGCCGGCATTATCGGCGACTATACCCGCTGTTCGTTCGCGAACAAGGGCCGGGGGACCTTTCGCGGCGGCGAGGGTACGTCGCCGGCGGTGGGCGTGGCCGGCCGCGTCGAGGAGGTCGACGAGTGGCGCCTCGAAATGGTCGCGGCCGCCGACGTGATTGAGGGGGTTGTCGCCGCGATGAAGGCCGCTCACCCGTACGAGGAAGTGGCCTACGATGTCTACCGCCTCGAAGATTTTTAAAAATAATACGGCCGGGTAAATTTTAGCCCGGGCGAGTAAGGCAGGTAAACGGGCGTGAACGACGTGCCGGCCAAGAAACGCATAATAACGCTCACGAGCGACTTCGGCTTGGCCGACGGGTACGTGGCGAGTATGAAGGGGGTTCTCTTGAGCCTTTGCCCGGAGGCCCGGCTGGTCGACATTAGCCACGACGTGCCGCCGCACGAGATTCTCCCGACCGCCCTCATACTCGAGGCCACCGCCCGGTATTTCCCGCCGGATACGATTCACCTCGTCGTCGTCGACCCGGGCGTGGGCTCGAGGCGACGCGCGCTCGCGTTGTCCGCGGCGGGGCATTACTTCGTCGGCCCGGACAACGGCGTCTTCACGCCCTTTTTGCAGGAGGGCATATTGGCGGGCGCGGTCGCCGTGGAGGAGGAGCGGTTCCGGCTGAGGCCGTTCTCGAGCACCTTTCACGGCCGCGACCTCTTCGCACCCGCGGCGGCCCATATCGCCCGCGGCGCCGACTACCGGAGCTTGGGGCCCGCGCTCGAGGACCCGGTCAAGTTCCCGTGGCCCCGGGCGACGATGGAGGGCGACGAGCTCAGCGGCGTCGTCCTGCACGTGGACCACTTCGGCAACTGCATCACGTCTATAAAAGAGGAGGACCTCCCGGCGTGGGAGGCGTATTACGTGCGGTGCTGCGACGTGGACTTCGGCCCGCTCAAACGGCACTACGCGGAGGTAGTCGCCGGCGCGCCGCTCGCGCTCATCAACTCGATGGGCCGCCTCGAGCTCGCCATAGCTCAGGGGAACGCCGCCGTAGCGTTGGGCATAAAGGGCGGGGACGACGTGAGGGTAACTTCAAAAAAAGAAGCCGGGTAAAGTTTCACCGGCGGCCCGTTAGCCTGGCCCAGAGCGATTTCTTCTTTTCTGTTTTGGGGGGAAGGTCGGCGTCGTCGGCGTAGAGGCGGCGGTAGAGCTTGACGTGGCCCTGGCCCGAGCGCGCCTTCTCGACGAGCAATTTACCGTCCGGGCCGGCCTTCGCCGCCGCGGCCATTATCCAGACGCGGAACGACTTGCCCGGCTCGAGCTCAAGGTAGTCGGCCAGCATGTCGTGATATATAACGCGCTCCGCGCCGTCGGCGCCGATTTCGGCGACGAGGTGGCTCTTGTACGTGCGGCTGAAGTATTGGTGGCGGTCGAGCCAAAGTAGCGTCCGGCCGTCGGCTTCCGGCTGCCACCCTTCGACGCGAACGACGACGTCGGCCTCGCGCGTCGTGAGGTGGCCGACGCATTCGAAGTGCGGGTCCGTTTTGAAATCGTACAAATCCTTCACCTCTGCTCGAGTCGGGACGGTTTGACGTTATGCGCGTAGCGTTCGTTCAATTCCCGCCGACGTTCGGCGACGTTTCGCGAAACGTATCGCGAGCGCTGGAGCTGGCGGAAGGCGTCGAGGCTGAGCTTTACGTATTTCCGGAACTTTTCGCGAGCGGGTATCAGTTCCAGAGCCGCGACGAGCTGAAGACGTTCGCGGAACCGGTCGCGGGCGGCTTCACCGTAGATAGCCTCGTGACCTGGTGTCGTCCGCGGGCCGCCTTCGCTTGCGCCGGCGTCGCCGAAGCCGACGGCGACGCCCTTTACAACAGCGCGGTCCTGGTCGGCCCGGATGGCCTCCGCGGCGTCTACCGTAAGGCCCACCCCTTCCGCCGCGAAAAGGAGCTCTTCGACCAGCCGGACGAAGATTTGTTCGAGGTCTACGACATAGGGTACGCGCGCGTCGGGATGATGATATGTTTCGATTGGGTCTTCCCGGAGGTTATGCGCATCCTCGCGCTCCGGGGCGCGCAAATTATCCTTCATCCCGCCGCCCTCGTCTTACCCTATTGCCCGGCGGCGATGGTTACGCGCTGCCTCGAGAACCGCGTCTTCGCCGTTACCGCCGGGCGCACCGGCACGGAGGACCGGTGGGGCGAGGCGACGACGTTCGTCGGCTGCAGCCAGATCGTGAACCCGCGGGGCGAGGTACTCTTGCGCCTCGACGACGACGAGGCCGCGGTCGCGGTCGACATTAACCCGGCGGAAGCGGACGATAAGTTCGTCACCCCCGAGAACGACGTCTTCGCCGACCGCCACGTCGAACTCTACAGCGAACTGCTAAGGCCCAAGTAATTTTAAGCGAGACGGCCGGGCCCGCGCCGCGGGCCTTATTTTTTGCCGCCGGCGCGGGCCATCGCGATTAGTTCCGCGCAGCTCAGCACGTACGCGAAGCCGTAAGATAAATTCAAAAGAGAGCTCCGGTGAAAGTCGAGGGAGGGGGCCGCGGTTCCGTCCGCGGCGAAGAAGACGCGGAAGTCGCGCATGAAGGCGTCGCGGGCGGTGCTCTCGCAGCAGAGGTTGGCCATGACGCCCGTTATCGCGACGTCCTCCACGCGCGCCTCGCGGAGGCGGAGCTCGAGGTCCGTCGCGACGAACGCGTTATACCTTATTTTGGGAATGACGACGTCGCCCGGGTGGGGCGCAAGGCCGTCGAAGATCGCGGCCTCCCACGTCCCCTCCTTGGGCGACGAATCCTCCCACCATTCGGCCATCAGGCCGGCGTTGCCTCCCGCCGGGTCCTCCGCGTGCCGGGTGTAGAATACGGGCCGCCCGGCCTCGCGGAAGGCATGTGCCGCCGCGGCGACGTTGTCTACGACGGCGGCGCCGGCCGGCAAGTAATGCGGGCCGTCCGGGTGGATGAAGGCGTTCTGCATGTCGACGACGAGCAAGGCCGCGGCGGGCACGTTCAACGTCATCTTGTGGACGTTGTAGGGCGCGAGCTCCTCCAGGAGCCCCGGCGCCTCCGCGGTCGGGTCGTATTCGGTTTTTTCAACCATTTAATCCGCGCCCTCCATATCGGGGATGAGTTCGCCCGGCTTGAGGCGGCCGCCCTCGGTCTCTTTAGGCTCCGGGGGCGCCGCGGCCAGCGCGGCCTGGTAACCCCGCTCGACGTCTTCTTCGGCCTTCTCTTCCTCCTCGGCCGAGCGGTAAGTGTAAACCATTTTCGTCCACTCGAGGGGGTCGACGACCCACTTGAAGACGCGGATCTCCCAGTGGACGTGCGAGCCGGTGGCGAGGCCGCTGGAGCCCATATATCCTAAAATCTCGCCCTTCTCGAGCTCCTGGCCCGGCTCGACGGCAACGGCGGCGAGGTGGTTATAGATGGAGAAGACGCCGCGGCCGTGGTCGACGATGACGGTCTTGCCGCGCACGATTAGCTCCTCGGCGAGCATTACGACGCCGCGGTTGGCCGCGCGCACGGGCGTTCCTTCCTCGTTGGCGACGTCGACGCCGATGTGCCGCTCGCTGCTGCCGGTGCTGTAGGTTCGGTAGGTACCGAAGGGCGAGGTGATGCGGCCTTCCGCGGGCGTCGCGAAGGCGCCCGCCCAGAGCTGTTCGTCGCGGCGCCGCGTGATTATGCTCTGGATTTTGCGGTACTCGAGCATTTTCTTCTCCTCGAGCGCCGGGTCGAAGATCTTCTTTTTTTCGGGCGCGGCTATGATTACCTTTTCCTCGACGTAGCCGCCGTCTCGGACCGTCAGCGTTCCCTTTAGCTCGAGGGGCTCGTCGTAAGCGTCGTAGGCGGTTACGGCGACGGCGTATTCGCCGGGCGGGCACGAGGCCCGGACGCCAACGATGCTCGTAAAGCCCTCGCCGGTTTTGTAGAACGGGAATTTCTGTTCCCAGAATTCGCCCTCGAGGTCGTAGAGCTTCTTGTTCGCGTTGAGCTTCACGACGAGCACGCGGCCCTGGTCGACGCGGCCCGGCTCGAAGGTGAGCTCTACCAGGGTGGGGTGGTTTTCGACGTAGAACGTTACGTCGGCGCGCGCGCGGTTGCCGCGGGCGTCGGCGGCGGCTACGGCCAGCTCGTGGCGTCCGTCTGCCAGGCGCGCCGTCTCGAGCGTGAAGCGGAACTTGAGGTTGCGCCTTTTGCCCAGCTCGAGCTCGGGCGTACAGTCGGCGCCGTCGAGCGCGACCGTGAACTCTTTCAATTCGGATTCGTCCGCGACGACGCCGGCGATTTCCATTACGCCCTCGTACTTGGCGCCTTCGGCCGGCGCCTCGAGGGTGATACGGGGGGCCGCCTTATCTTTATCGAAGATGCCCGCCCACGCGGCAAGGCCGAAGAAGGCCGCGGCCGCCGCGGCGAGAGCTGCGACGACAATTATCGCCAGCCGTCCCCCGCCGAGGCGGCGCCGCGGGATATATATCTCGCCGCGCGGCGTCGGAATACTTTTGCTCTTGCCCGCCATAGTCGCCTCGAGCGGGGAAGGATGACGTTCCCCGACGGTTGCTTTTCCGCGATTATATCAAACCGGTGGCCTTTTTTAAACGGCAAACGGCGCTGCTAAGACTTATTATAATTTGCTTGACACAAACGCGGATACGTGGTAAATTTTTTTGGGATTGAGGCGCTCGAAAGGAGGAAGGCGCCGTGCGCAAATTAATAATTTTGGCAATAATCGTCGCCGCGGTCGGCTGGGCCGAAGCGGCGACGTACTACGTCGACAGCGACGACGGCCGCGACGACCCGACGTGGAACGGCAGCCCGCTCGAGCCCTGGCAAACGATTACGTACGCCCTCTCGCGCGTGAGCGGCGAGAACACGTTCATGTGCCGGGGGACGTTTGAGGAAGAAATCACCGTGGAGGACGATGACGGCGGAAGTACGTTCGAACCAAACCCGGAAGCCAAGCTGGACGGGTCCATCGCGACGAACGAATGCCACAATCCCGTTCTTTTAGCCGGTTTTCGAGTCGAGGGCGAAGCCGGGGCGGGTACCCACTCCGGTCTTTGGGTGGGCCAGTGTAGTTTTACTAATCCCGGCGGTTCGGCGTTGAGTTTGAACGGTTGAACGCCTTCGCTATCGGTTTTCGATAGCGTTATCGCGAACTGCTACAAAGCGACTTCCGGTTTTCCGGAATTCGGCGGGATGTCCTTTCGCAATACCGACGTAACTGATTGCCGCGAGGGGATATCCGTACGCTTGGACGTCTCTTGGGGCGTTTCGGATTGCCGCCTCGAGCGCGTCGCCGGGACGGCTTTGTCGGTCTCCACCGCGACCGGTTCGGTTAAGAACTCTCGGTTTTATAATAACGGCAAGGGGATAGCGGTGAGCTGCGGGAGGACGCCGCCCGCTTATCCCAGGATTTACGATTGCGTTTTCCGCGGCAACGGCACGGCCGTCGCGGTTAATGTTTATACTTTATTGGGTTCCAGCGTGAAGGTCGAAAGAAACGACGTCAGCGATAACGCCGGCGCGGGATTGGAATTATTGGGGCCCCGCATCTTTTTAAAAGATAACGTCGTCCGCGACAACGGCGGCCACGGCGTTTACATTACCGAAGGGGCGCCGGACCTCGGGACGCCGACCGATCCCGGCGGCAACACCTTCGCCGGAAGCAAGTCCGGCTACGACGTGTACAACGCCTCGAGCGAGAATATCCCCGCCTACGGTGACACCTGGGACCCGCAGTCCGAAGCGGAGATGGAAGGCAAGACCTGGCAGGATGTCAACGTCACGCGCATCTACGACCATTGGGACGACCCGAACGTCGGGTACGTGATGTGGAGCGAGCCGATGTCGGGGGTCGCGCCGGCGTCGCTCGGGCAAATCAAGGCGTCGTTTAAAGACGCGCCGGCGCCGGTACAGTCGAAGGCGGGTCCGAGTAAGTCTAGTCGATAAACGAGTCTATGAAAAAAGTGCCGGCCCCTGGGCCGGCTTTTTTATACCGCTTAACAGCCTTAAATTATTCCAAATAATACCCGCCCACGCAGGCGAGCGCCCACCGCGCGTCGCCCGTCTCCAAATCCGTGACGACGTAGACGTCCAGGTAGCGGAAGAGCACGTCGCTGTCGAGAGGCGGGAGGCGCTCGAGCCGCGCGAAGACGACGGCCAGGCCGCGTTCGTAGTCTGCGGCCTCCAGCTCGAGCTCGGCCGCCGCGGCGTCGGCGACGATTTTATATTTTTTATTATAAGGCCGGTGCGCCTCGCCCGTAATTAAGTCGAGCTTTATCTTTTTTATGTCCTTGCGCAGCGCGGCGAGGTTACGCCGAACTTTTTCCTCGTCCAAAATGGGCCGCGCCAGCGTCTCCAATTTATCGGGGCGTAGTATGTAGGCGTACGCGTAGAGGTCGTCCGCGGCGACGAGGCCCCGCGCGCGGGCGAAGCCGCCCGGTTCCGCCGCGGCCGCGTCCGGCGGCAGTACGTCCAAGTAAAAATAACGTACGTGGAAAGGTTCGGCCGCGAGGACGTTTTTCTCTTCGAGCTGGGGTTCGTTTATGGAACAGAGGAGGATGGCGCCGCCGGCCAGGCCGCCTCGCCGCCAGCGGCCGGCAACCACCGCGAGCTCGCCCGGGTGATACGCGTCGTCGCCCTCGCCCTCGACGGTCGCGAAGGGCGTAGGCTTAGCCCAGAGGTACAGCGGTATTTTATCGCGCTTTGGTGCCCCGGCCGCATTTAAGGCGGCCGTCAAGGCCGCCAGCGCGAACGTGATCGCTAATAATTTTTTCTTAATTTTAACCTTGTTCACAGCAACATAGCCAAAAGCGCCTTTTGCGCGTGGAGGCGGTTTTCCGCCTCGTCCCATATCGCGCTTTGGGGGCCGCGGGCGACGTCTTCCGTTATTTCCTCGCCGTAGTGGGCGGGAAGGCAGTGCAGGACGATGGCGTGGGGCGCCGCGGCCGCGAGCATCTCCGCGTCCACGGTGAAACCCCGGAAGGCTTCCTTCTTGCGCGCCGCGACGTCCTCCTGCCCCATGCTCGCCCACACGTCGGTGTAGAGGACGTCCGCGCCGTTCGCCGCGGATAGGTCGTTCGTCGCCGCTACCTTGGCGCCCGACCGTCGCGCCAGCTTTCGCGCCCGCGAGATGATCTCCGCCGGCGGCTCGAAGCCGGCGGGCGTCACTACCGTCACGTTCAGGCCCACTACGGCGCCGCCCAACATAAGCGAGTTCGCGACGTTGTTGCCGTCGCCGACGTAGACGAGCGTAAGCCCTTCGAATTTGCCGAACCGCTCGTGGACCGTCATGAGGTCGGCGAGGACCTGGCAGGGGTGCAGCAGGTCCGAGAGGCCGTTGATCACGGGGACCGTGCCGTATTCGACGAGGCTTTCGACTATCTCGTGGCCGAAGACGCGCGCCGCGACGCCGTGGACGTACCGAGAGAGGACCGTCGCGACGTCGGCGATCGACTCGCGCTTGCCGACGCCCACCTCCTCCGGCCCCAGGTACAGCGCGTCGCCGCCCAGCTCGTGCATCGCGACGTCGAAGGAGACGCGCGTCCTCAGTGACGGCTTTTGAAACAGGAGGGCGAGCGTTTTTCCGACGTGGGTCTCGCGCCGCATCCCTGCGGCGCGTTCCCGCTTGAGCTCGGCCGCCGCCTCGAGGACGGCCGTTATTTCCTCGGCCGTGAAGTCCGCGAGCGTCAAGAAGGACCTGCCCTTGAGATCCGTCGTCATAGGTTATCGCTTCCTGGGTTGGTTTTTCGTGCTGCGGGGCGGCGTTTCTTCGGGCGCTACGGGCTTGAAAACGTATCGCTTGTTCTCGTCCGCTTCGACCCGGCCCACCGGGTGGTCCGTTTCGTGGGGTAAGAACAGGAGCCCCCGCCGCCGGGCGGTTCGCCGGAGGACCGTCTTCTTCGCCTCGAGGGTGGTCAGGGGGTGGAGGTCGTAGGCCGTGGCGTAGGCGGGCGGGAAGTAAGCCGCGGTCGGGATTACGTCGCCCGGGAAGTAGGCGACCTGGCGGCGCGAGGCGACGCGCACGACCTGGTGCGCGGTGGTGTGGCCGCCCGTGACGACCGTCGAGACGTTTTTATTTACGAAGTGGTCGCCGTCCAGGAGGCGGAGGCGCCCCGCTTCCCGGAGGGGTAGAAAGTCTTCCGGCTGGAACCCGCCGCGCGTCCGCTCGTTGGGGTGGGTGGCGTCGGCCCAGTCGCGGCGCTGTACGAGGTACGTGGCTTTGGGGAAGGTTATGCGTAGGACGCCTTCCTCGTCCGTCGTGGTCGCGCCGCCGGCGTGGTCGAAGTGAAGGTGAGTCAGGATGACGACGTCTACGTCGCGGGGCGCGAGGCCGATTTTGGCCAGCTCGTCGACCAGCGCGCCGTCCTTTTTAACCGCGTAGATGTCGCGCCATTTGGCGTTGAGCTTGTTGCCGAGGCCGGCGTCGACGAGGATATTTTGCCGCTTGGTTTGGATGAGGTAGCAGTTTACCGCGAGCGGGACGCGGCCTCGCCGGTCCGGCTTCGCGTGCCGCGACCATATCGGCTTGGGCACTATGCCGAAGATGGCCCCCGCGTCGGTCCAGTATACCGAGTCGCGCAACAGGTGAACTTTTACGTCGCCGACTTGATACGACATAACGTTACGCGCGCAGGCGGGCGGCGGTCCGATTGGCGAGGGTGCCGCAGGCCGCGTGCACCGAACTCCCTCGCGGCCGGCGGACCGTAAGGGCCATAGGTCCCTTCGCGACCTCGGCCAAAAACGCCGCGAGCCTTTCTTCGTTCGGCGCCTCGTACGGCGCGCCGGGCCAGTCGTTGAACGGAATTACGTTTATTTTGGACGGTACGCGCTGCGTGAAGGCGACGAGCGCGCGGGCGTGGCGCAGGTCATCGTTGACGCCCGCGCACGCGACGTATTCGAAGGTAAGGCGCCGCCGCGTCCGCCGCGCGTAGTAGCCGCAGGCGTCGGCCAGGTCGTCGAGGCCGTAGCGGGCCGCGCGCGGCATCAGCTCGTCGCGCGTTTTTTGTACCGCGCTGTTCAGCGAGACCGCGAGTTTTATCGCGGGCCCTTCGTCGGCCCATTTGACGATTTTGCGGGGCAAGCCGACGGTGGACGCCGTTATACGACGACCGCCGACGTCGAAGTGTCGCCGCAGCAGTTCGACCGCGCCGACGACGCTTGCGTAGTTCGCGAGCGGTTCTCCCTGGCCCATGAAGACGGCGTTGCGGACCCGCGCGTCCGGGTGGCGGTTCTGTATTATGGCGAATTGGATAAAGATCTCGTAGGCGCTCAGGTTTCGACGAAAAGGGAGCGACGCCGTAGCGCAGATGCGGCAGTCGAACGGGCAGCCCACCTGGCTCGAGACGCAGACGCCGTCGTGGTCGCCTCCCGGTATGTACACGGTTTCGACGTGCGCGCCGTCCTCCAGCTCGAGCAGGTACTTGACGGTGCCGTCGTCGTCGGCCGCGGCATCGACTACCGCGGGGCGCGGGATGTAGAACGTCCGGGCGAGCTTTTCGCGCAAAGCGGCCGACAGGTCCGTCATTTCGTCGAAGGCCGGCGCGGCCCGCGCGAAGAGCCACCGCTCGAGCTGACCCCCGCGGTAAGAAGGTTCCCCCAAAGTTTCTATAAACGTCGCTCGTTCCGCGGGGCTTAATGCCGTGACGTCCTTAAGGCCCGGTTTCAACGTAGCCCCGTTCTCAAGAGATTCCCGCCAACTCGCCTTTGTCCACTATGACGGTGCCGTCGGCCGCGACCATCGGCTCGAAGATCAACATGTCCTGGTGGAACGAGCACGAGTTCGTGCCGCCCATGAAGCGGTTTTCGCCGAGCGCGAGGTGAACGGTCCCGACCATCTTTTCGTCGGTCAGGATCGAACCGTAGGCGTCGACGACCGCGGGGTTGAGGCCGATGCCGAATTCCCCCAAACGCAGACAGTCGCCGTGCCCGGCTTCGACGAAGTCGTTGAAGATGTCGAACCCCGCCTTAGCCGCCACCGGTTTGGCGCCGCCGTTCTCGAATTCCAAGACGAGGTCGGCAACCTTTTCTCCCTGGATGAATACGCGGTCGAGGACTACGCGCCCTTTCACGGAATCCTCGAGCGGCGCGCAATATACCTCGCCCGCGGGGACGTTGGCGATGAGAGGGCCGTTTCCGTTGCCTGGGTACCCCAGGATGCCGTCGTCGACGAGGATTTTGCGGCCGGCGATGGAGAAGGTGAGGTCGGTTCCTTTCTTCGATTTTATGGATATATCGCTCGCGTCGCGCAGTTTATCGCGGACGGCGCGGCCTCGTTCTCTGAGCGTGGCCGGCGGGACCTCGACGGCGCGCCAGAAGAGCAGGTGGTATTTTTTGAAGTCTATGCCGTAGAAGCTCGCCTGCTCGGCGGTGGGGAAGTCGGTAACGATGACGCGGCGTGCTTTCGTGGCGTACATAGCGTCCATGACCGGCTTGGTCCTTTTTTGGACCAGCGTCGCGCGTTCGGGTATTACGCGGCGGCTGAGGTGGGGGTCGCGCCAGTTGGTGTTTATCTTGATGATGACGTCGGAGTTGTTTATAAGCTCGATCAAGTGGGGCGGCGCTTCGCCCAGGACGTCGGGCGGCGTCTCGTTTTCGACGTGGAGGCGGAACTCGTCGTTGGCGGCGACGATGAGCGGGTGGCCGCCGGCGCGCGCGGCTTCGGCGCCGATGGACTCGGCGTAGTTTTGCGCGTCGGCGCGCGCGCGGATGAGGACCGTCTCCCCGGCGCGGATGCGGACGTTTTCCTGCATCATGTGACGCGCGATGGTAGCGAAATCTGGTTCGTACATGGGTTCCTTTCTTTTAATGGTTTTAAATATTTCGTTGGCCGCCGGCCGCGCGGGCTCGGCCGTCGCGGGTTACGCCGGCGGGTGCTCCCTCGGGGTTAAGTTCGAACATATTATTTACTGAGCTCGAGAACTGTTATGTTGCCGTTGGAATAGAGGTCGATGGCCGCGGAGGCGGCGAGGCTTTCGCGGCATATCTCGGCGGCGGATAATTCCGTGTGTTTGAGCAAGACGCGCGCCGCGGCAAGGGCGTACGGGCCGCCGGAGCCCAGCGCGATTATGCCGTCGTCAGGCTCGAGGACGTCTCCCGCGCCGGTTATGACGTACGAATGTTCGGCGTCGACGGCGGCGATCAAGGCGTCGAGCTGGCGGAGCATTTTGTCCGTGCGCCAGGTTTTCGCGAGTTCGACCGCGGCTCGAGGCAGGTTGCGCGGGTAGGCTTTGAGTTTCTCCTCGAGGCGTTCGAAGAGGGCGAGCGCGTCCGCGGTCGCGCCGGCAAAGCCGCACAGGACTTTCCCGTCCAACAGCTCGCGGACCTTGACGGCGCCCGCCTTGAGGACCGTATCGCCGACGGTTACCTGGCCGTCCGCGCCCAGCGCTACGGCGCCGTAGCGCCTGACGGAGAGAACGGCGGTGCCGTGAAATTTTTCCATGTTATCCGGCGATTATAATAAAAAAGTAATCGGCCCGAAAGTATTATTTTTCGTCGCGGCCGAGCGGTTTTCCTTTTCGCGCGGCGTGGGGGTGGCAGCGGTCGTAAACGTCGCGCAGGCGACGGGTCGTCACGTGGGCGTAGATGGCGGTCGTCGCGACGTTTTCGTGGCCGAGGAGCTCGCGGATGGTCTCGAGGTCGGCGCCGGCGTCGAGCATGTGGGTCGCGAAAGTATGACGCCAGGTGTGGGGCTTGGCGCCGGGGCCGCCGGTCCGGGCGACGAGGCGGTGGACGCTCCGCTCGCTAAGCGCTTTGCCGCGTTGGCTTAGGAATAGCCTCTTTTCGGCCGGCGCCGGCTCGAGGGTGGCCCGCTTTTCAACGTATTTCGCGACCGCCGCGGCCGCCTTGGCGCCCGTCGGCACGACCCGCATCTTATCGCCCTTGCCGACGACGGTCGCGAGCCCTCTTTTTACGTCGACGTCGCCCACGTTCAAGGAGACGAGTTCGCCGACGCGGAGGCCGGCACCGTAGAGGAGCTCGAGGACGGCCCAGTCGCGGAGGGCACGTGCGGCCGCACGCGCGCGCGCCCGTTCGTTTTTAAACCTGGCGGCGGGCGGCAATTGCGCCTGCGCCGCGGCCCCGTCGAGCATCGCCGCGGCCTCTTCGACTTTAAAAAAAGTAGGCAGGCCGGGCGTGAACCTGGGGGTCCTCAGCGCCGCGGCCGGGTTATCTTTTATCAGCCCTTTTTGGCGCAAGTATTTATAGAAGCGGCGCAGGGCCGACAGTTTGCGGGCGAGCGACCGCGGCGAAACGCCCGCTTCGCGGAGGTAAACCAAAAAGTGCCGCAGGTCCAGCGCGGTGAACGTCGTTACGTCGCGCCCGGGGTCGTACCGCGCCGCGAACGCGTTGAGCTGACTCAGGTCGCTCGCGTAACTGCGGACCGTGTGCCGCGACGCCCGCTCGACGCCGGCGAGGTAGGCGAGGAAGGCGGCGATTTCTTCTCGGGCCATAATTTTACTTCTTAATCTTTTTACGTTTGGGCCAAAAGATGCGGCCCTCGGGAACGTTAAAAAGCTCGAACATCCGATATGCGTATCCGACGTCGAAGAGTTCCTCGCGGCGGTGGGCGTCGGAGCCGACGGCGAAGGTAGCGCCCATCTCGAGGGCGAGTTCGATCTGCCTCGGCCCGGGGACGGACCACCGGCCGCTGATCTCCACCGCGACGCCGCGCGCGGCCGCCGCGCCCCAAAGTTCGCGGCAGCGCCGCTCGTCCCATATCTCGTCGTATCGCTCGCTCAAGGGAGCCGGGAGGTACGTGGGGTGAGCTATTACGTCGAGGGGGTCGTTGGCGACGGCGGCGAGCGTCGTCTCCAGGTAGCGGTCCACGAACGCGTCCGCGTCCTCCGGGGCCTCCGAGCCCCAGAAGAAATATTTTTTATCGCCTAAGTCGACGGCGTGCAGGCCGCCCTCGAGGTAATCGAGCTCGGCCAGCCTTTCGTCGTCGACGGGTATGGTTTCGCCGATGCAATATTCCGCGCCGAGGAGGAGGCCGTGCCCGCGGATGTCGGCCACGTAGTCGTCGAAGGCGCCCGCCTCGAACATTTTGTGGTAAGGCGACAGGTGGTCGCAGATGCCTACGGTGACCTTGGCTCGCCGGGCGCGGCGCGCGACCTCGGCGACGGTCAATGGGCTGTCGGAGTGGACCGTGTGTACGTGCAGGTCTATTTTTTTCATACGCGTTAGGGGAGGAGGCCGCGGCTCGGGGCGGAGCTTTTTACCTCGTGCCGGGGTCGCCGTGGAGGGCTACGGGGTTGGCGAAGCCCGCGACCGATTTGTAGTCGCCCGGTTTGCCGGTGTTCCCCTTCAATTTCGCGACTTCGAAGTCGTAGGCGTCGGCGACCGAGACGGACGCGTCGGCGGCGTTGGCGGCGAGGGCCGCCGGCCGGCGGTACTCGTCGTTGGTCCAACGGAGCACGCCGTTGCCCGCGAGCGAGATGATTTTGCCCGCCTCCGCGTCCGCGGCGAAGCAGACGCCCGTGCCGGGGTTTACCGCGACCGCGGTGGGGGCCTTCAGCTCCCGCGATTCGACGACTTTTTCACTCGAGGGTTTCATCTTGACGATGCGGCCGTTCCCGGTGTCGGCGACCCAGAGGTAGCCGAAGCCGCTGTCGAAAGCGATGGCCCGGGGGTTTTTGAAGCCGTAATAACTGAGTAAGGGTTTCGCCGAGCGGTCGTAGCGGACGATGCGGCCGGCCCGCGCGTCCGCGACGTAGACGTCGCCCTGGCGCATGTCGACGGCAACGGCCACCGGTTCCTTCAGGCCGCCTATGGTGGCGCTGATGGTCCCGCGCTCCGTCAACTTGTAAACCTTACCGTCGGCCCGGTCCGCGACCCAAACCGCGTTCTCCTTGGGGAAATAGGCCAACGCCACCGGCTCGCCGAAGCCGTAGAGCGTTTTCTCGACGACGCCCCGCGCGGTCAGGCGAAAGACGCGGCCGCCCTCGGCGTCCGCCGCCCAGCAGTACCCCTTGTAGGAGTCGAAGAGGACCGCCACCGGCCGCCCCAGGTCGGGCGAGGTCGCGACGACGCCGGAGCAGGACCTGTTTATTTTTAAGACGCGGCCGCCGCCCTCGTCGGCGACCCAGGTCGTGCCGGGGTCGGACGTCTCCGGGCTAATGACCACAGGGGCACACGCCAACGTAACCCAGGCCCCGGCCACGGCCGCGTTTACGGCGCAACGTATCTTTTTCGCCGTCACGTCGTTTGAAAATAACATACTCCTCGGCTTATATCAACAAAGGACGGCCCGGTAACTTGACTTTCGCGCGCCCAACTAGGGCGCCGGCTGAGGGTGGCGCGTACCGGGGGCGGCGCGTCTAGCGCTTGCTTTTCCGCCGCGCCGGGTGTATATTTATATGGGTAAGACCGAGCGCCGCTTTGCTCAAATAAGCACGACGTCGGTTTTCGTACGGCGGTCGGACCCGAAAGGCCCGCGGCGTCCTTCGCTAGGTTAAATAAAAACTTTTATAGGAGTAAGGTTATGACACGTCCGTTGAGTTTCGCAGTCGCCGCGCTGGCTTTGTGCGCGGCCTGCGGCGAGGACGTAGAGGGGCCGGCTGTGCCCGAGGGCTCCTATTGGCCCGCGCGAGACAAAACTTTTTGGCGCGGCGAGGGTCGCTGGCACGACCTCTCCGGTAAAAGGCGCGGCGGCCCTATCGCCCTCGAGACGGTAATAGCCGGGACGACGTACGATGGCCAAGGCCGCCCGGTGAAAATATGGCGCACGAGGGAGACGGACGGCGATTATTACTTCCGCCTCGAGGAAGGCGAGGTCTGGGCCAACTGGGCCGAGAACGACCCCAGGGGGGAATACCACCTTTGGCTCAAGCTGCCGCCCGCCGACGGCCAAGAGTGGGAGGACGATAAGTACCGCGTCTTCGTTATGGGCCCGTTCGCGATGAGCGTGCCCTTCGGCGATTTCGGCGACGTATACCTGGCGCGCTACGATTACGTGGAAGACCCCGGGCATTACGAGAGCTGGTGGTACGCGCGGGGCGTCGGGTGTATAAGATACGAACATTACTTCCCGGGGGACAAATACGAGCTGGTTGAGCTGGTGGAATTTACGCCGGGAGGATAGAGACCGTAAAACCGATCTTAAGAGGGAGCGCTCGCCGGACGCTCGCCCGACCATCCGGTCGAATAAAACCTGAAGAAGTATTTACCTTCCATCGCCATTTCATTTTTGGCCGCGGCCGCGGCCGCGTTCGTGCTCTGGGCTTACCTGCGCGACGACGGTGGTCCGCCGCGGGAGAGTTATGGTCCCCCGGCGGTGGCGAAGATCTACGTCGTCCCCATCGGGGACGTTCCCGAGGGCGACGTTGCCTTCGCGAGCGGCGTCGTCGAGGCGTCGCTGGGCCGCGAGGTCGCCGTCGCCGAGCCCTTGCCGCTGCAGGAGGCGTACTACTACCCGGGCCGGGGCCAATACGGCGCCGCGAGTTTGCTAAGGTACCTGGAGGCGAACGCGCCCCCGGAGGCTTACCGCGTCGTCGGCATCACCGCGCAGGACATTTTCACGGGCAACCTGAACTTCTTATTCGGCATGGGCCGGTGCCCCGGCGGGTCCGCGGTGATCTCGACGTACCGGATGGGCTTCTATTGCGATAGCTCCGAGCGGCGGCTGGTCCGTTTTGCGAAGTTAGTTATCCACGAGTTGGGCCACACTTTCGGCCTTATGCACTGCCGCCAGCCGCGGTGCGCGATGAAGTTCGCAATCGGATACAAGACGTTGGACCTTACGACCGTCGCGTTGTGCGAGCGATGCGAGGGAAACCTCTGCCGGCTCGGCGGCGCGGACGCCGCGGCGCGCCGCGCGAACGTCGAGGCGGTAATAACGGCGCACGGCCTGTTGGAGGAGGCGGGGGGCGAGGACGGCCTCGAGCCGCCGGCCGCGCCCGCGGACCTGTCGCCCGAGGCCACCATAGGCGGCTGACGGCGAAATCGCCCTCGGCGCGCGATTACGCTTCGGCCGGCGTCGCCGCCTTCCATGTCGCAAAAATTTCTAGTACTGAATAAATATCTGGATAATCAGACGTTCCTCGTCCAGTTTGAATTTCGCGTCGTCGAAGGCGGGCCGAGTCAAAGTGCTCGGGACGTTATTGGAGACGCCGTACCCTTCCGTAGGAACCCTGAAGAAATTTAAATCCATCTCGCCGTTGGCGTTCTCGTCGTGGAGGACGGCGACGGCGTAGGTGCCGTACGGGATATCCGTGAAGACGGCGCGCGCCCCGTAATTTTTAATTTTGACGAATTCGACCTCGCGGGCTTTTTCCGTTTCGTAGGGAAAGCCCTCCTTCGCGTCGAATAGCGCGACGCGCGCGTTGCCGGCGTCGGTCCGGAAGTCATCCATGATTACGGTTATCTCGCCGCGCGACGCCGTGAGCTGTCCGGACGTCGTGGCGGCCGCGAGCAGGAGCGCGGCGCCGACGGAGGCAGTTTTTTTCATCTACGGTTCACCCCCTTTATTTTTATATTCCCGGCTGAGGTTTGGCCTTCTTTTTTTTATTAATTTTATGGAGCGGCTTTTTCTGGTATAATCAACTCGAAGCGAGGGTCGCGAAGGAGGTAGCGAGGTGCGGAGAATTCTAGCGACGGCTGCGGCGCTCGCGTTAGCGGCCGCGGCGTTCTCGAGCCAGGTTATCGTAGGCACGAAGGGGTTCAACTTGAACATCCCCTTTTGCGGTACTTGAGGGCTGGCGTACCGGGTCCAGTGTTTGGTCCTCAAGAGCGAACTGAATTTCAGCGCGGCCGTGACGCGCGTCGAGTACCAATCGTACGATACGTACGCCGCGGGCAATTTCTACGAGTTCGAGATGCGGCTGTGCCATACGGCCCTTCCCGAGCTGACGACTAATTTCGGCCGAAATTACGGCGGCAATACGCCGGTCCTCGTCGCCCGGGCGAGCCCGATAACGATAAACGGCGTCAAGGACCAGTGGTTCGGCGTGAAATTTACGACGCCCTTCGCGTACAACGGTCGCGACAACCTCATAGTCGAGCTGCGGTGGCGCAACCAAAAGCTCACGACGAAGATCGAGGTGTGGGGGTACACGGCCAGTTCAAACCGCCTCCTCATAAACAAAGGTTACGAACCTACCGAAGGGCAACGTTCGCCCAAGACGGACCGCCTGCGCATATCGTTCGGCGACGTGGCCTCGGCGCCGACGTCGTTGGGGCGGATCAAAGCTCTCCTCCGCTGAGGGCGCCTAGAACAGCTCGTAGGGGTCGACGTCGACGCGTACTCTCGCCGGCCCTTTGCGGCTCGCGAGCGCGGCGAGCTCGGCCCCCGCGTTTTCTATTTCCCTTAAATCCGTTTTAATCAATATCTGCCAGCGGCGTCTTCCCCGCGAGCGCGCGACGGGCGCGGGCACGGGCCCCAAGATGTCCGCCCGCGAGCCGAATATACCCTCGAGACGGGTCGCGACCTCGGATGCTTTCCTTTCGCCGCCGGCCTCTTCGCGCTCGGCGACGACGACGTTGACGAGGTGCGTGAAGGGCGGCAGGTTGAGGCGGCGGCGAAACGCGAGTTCTTGTTTCGCGAAGGCCTCGTAGTCGCCGGCCGCGGCGGCCGCCACGGCGTAGTGGTCGGGGTAGAAGGTTTGTATCAGGACGCGGCGGCGACGGCTCGAGGGCTCGAGCATGCGCCTTAAGGTCCGGAAGGTTTGCTCCGAGGCGCGGAAGTCGGGCAGGTTCATCGCGGTATCGGCGCTGGCGAGAGCGGCGAGGGCGACCTCGTCGTCGAGGGCGCGGAGCGCCATCTGCGTTCCCACGACGACGTCGTAGGCGCCGGCGGCGAAGTCTTCCCAGAATGACCGCGCGCGGGCCGGCGTCGGCAGCGCGTCCGAGTCGGCGCGGCCGACGCGCGCGCTCCCGAAGAGCAATTCGACCTCCGCGGCCAGCTTTTCCGTTCCGAAGCCGACGCCCGTAAGCTTTTCTTTTCCGCAGTAGGGGCAGCGCCGCGGCATAGGCTCGCGCCGCATACAGTAGTGGCAGCGGAGGACGCGTTCCTCCTTGTGATAGGTGAAGGCGACGTCGCAGCGGCCGCACGTCAGCGACCTGCCGCACGCGTCGCAGTAGATATGGGGTATATACCCGCGGCGGTTGACGACCACCAGCGCGCGCTTAGCCGCGGCGAGCGTTTCCTGCAGGCCGCGGACCAACGCCGCGGAGAGGATAACCGGCCCTTCCGCCGCGACGACTTTCGCCATGTCCACTATCGTCAACTCGGGTTTTCGGCCAGCCTCGGCGAGGGGCCTTATTGCGGCGTCGCCCGACGACACGCGGGCGTACGCCTCGAGGGAGGGCGCCGCCGCGGCCATTACGAGGGCCGCGCTCGCGGCCCGGGCGGCGGCCACGTCGCGCGCGTGGTAATAGGGCGGCATCTCCCACTGCTTGTACGCGCCGTCGGCCTCGTCCGTGATTACGACCGCGGCCTCGGGCGGCAGCGGCAGGAAAAGCGCGGACCGCGAACCGACCACGCGCGTCGCCGTGCGCCGCCGGCAACGTACGAAGGCGCGCCACCGCGCCCCGGGCGACATATCCGAATAGTAGGGTTCGAAGGAGTTTCCCCAGTAGTCCTCGCACCGCCGGCGAACGGCGGGGACGCGGTACATCTCCGGGACAAGTACGAGCACGCTCTGGGCGCCGGCATCCCGCGCGGCCGCGAGCGCCTCCTCCAGCCGGCGGCCGGCGTCGCCCCCCGTTACGAGCGTCGCGCCGGCTCGAGGCGGGGCGGCAGAAGGCCCGTTGGAGACGAGGCCGAGCGCGACTTGGCGGCGCCGCAGGAGGCGCCGGAGCGCGTCTCTTTTCTTCGGCTCGCGCAAGTACCGCTTGGCCGGTTGCGGCCCCTCCGCGAGCGCCGCGACGACGGCCTGTCCAACTTTGCCGAGCCTTTTGGCCGGGGTCGCGGCCGCGTATACGAGGAGGTCGTCGAGGGCCGGCGTCGTCGCGTACGGCTCCACGGCGATTATATTTTTATCATGAAGGCCGCGGACGGCTTCGCCGAGGCCGGCCGCCCTGGCGCCGAGCCACCCGGCCTCCCAAATTTCGCCCACGAGCCTACGTTCGTCTTCCCCCAGCCCCTCGAGCGCGGGGGAAGCGGCGAATTCGGCCGTCAATACGAGCACGTCGTCGCGTTTGAAGTCGAGCGATATCGGCAAGGCGAGCCTCGCCGCTTCGCCCGGCGAGGCCGCGTAGCGCCGGGAGACGCACTCGAGGAGTTCCCAAATAAAGGGTGGGAGAATAGGCTCGTAGTCGATTATCCTCGTTATTTTTTTAACCTTGACGGAGGGCGAAGGCCGGGGCGCCGGGCGACCCGCCAGCCCGACCGCGGCGCGCTTGCCTAATTCAACCTCGAGCCGGCAGCCGGGCGACGGCGCCGCTTCGCCGTCGACGGCGTACGTGAACGGGCCGAAGGGAGGCCGCGTGAAGTGAACGTCGACATATTTTTCGTCCTCCACGGGCGTATGATAACATAAAGCCGGACGGCTTGTCGGCAACCGTCCGGCGTTACCCCGTCGCGGGGGTTTTTAATCTTCGTCGGTCTTTATTTTACTGACGTCCGCGTCGAACGTGAAATCGCCATCCATATATTCTCGGAGCGCGATCGACGTGGCTTTCTCGTTCTCGAGGCGCTCCTCATATTTCGGGTACTCGTCGAGGATTTGGCGGGCCCTTCGCGCGATAGCGAGCACCGTAGCGTAGTCGTTAGGGGAGTCCACGAATACCTTCTCCACCGTTATTTGCTCGTCCGTTTCCATCCCGCGTAAACCTCCGCTGCCGATATGGGAACGTCGAAACGGCGTTTATCGTTCTTCAACTTCGCGTGCCGCCGGTTCGGCTGTTTCTTCTTCCGGCGTTTCCGCGCCCTCTTCTCCGCCGGCCTTCAAACCAGCCAAATCGGGAGGCCAGGTCAAATCCTCCTCGCCCATGTGCTCTATCATCCACGTCGCGGAAGTAGCGTAGTCGGAGCCGGGGTAAGCGGCGAGCAGGGCCCGGAATTTATCCTTGGCGGTCGCGTAGTCTTTGAGTTCCTCGGAATTCAAGAAGCCGGACATAAAGAGGGCCTTGTCGGCGTCGGCGTGGTTGGGGAAGCGCTCGGCGAACTTATCGTAGGCCTGGATCGCGACGAGGGGCGTGGCGGCTCCTTCGGCCTCGGCCATCAATTCTTCCGGTTTCATGTCGTCGTACGTCCGGGCCCAGCCGAAGCGCTCAACTTTGTATTTGCGTTCCAGTTCGGCGAAGGCCTGTTCGAAGTAATCGCGCCGCCGCTCGTCGAGGAGCTTCGAGAAGATGCGGCTCCGCACTTCGTCGAATTCCATCTGCCGGAATTCGCGCCGCCGGTCGATTTTGAAGATGTGGAAGCCGTCGTCGAGCTCGAACGGGCCGACGACGTCGTTTTCGGCCGCGGCGAAGAGCGCCTTCTCGATCTCCTCGTTCTGGCCTATCCCTTGGATGTAGCCGCCGGGCCTGATCCAACCGAGCAGGCCGCCGTTGTTCTTGGTGGGCAAATCGGTCGAGTGCAACTTGGCGAGCGCCTCGAAGTCCCCGCCGGCGCGGGCCTGCGTCAATATCTTGCGCGCCTCGGCGGCCGTCTCCACGACGATCTGGCGCGTGAGGACCCCCTCCTCGACGACGTACTCGTCGCGGTGAGCGTTGAAGTAGTCGACGACGTCGCTCTCCGGGAGAAGTATCCGCTCGCGTATGCGGCCCTTGACCTGCTCGAGCGGCGCGTACGTCTCCTCCGTCTTCTCGTCCACGAGGAAGATGTGGTAGCCGCGGTCGCTGGGCGTAACGGCCGAGGGCTTGCCCGGCTCGAGGTTGAATACGACGTCGCGGAAGTTCTCGCAGTTGCCGACCTGGAACGGCGTGTGGCCGTCCTTGACCTCGCCGATAAGGCCCCCCTGGTGCGAGGTATATTCGTCTTGGGATAACTCGGCCGCAACCGCGCCGAAGTCCTCGCCGGCCTCAAGCCGTTTGAGCGCTTCCTCGGCCGCGTCGGCGCTATCCACGAGTATGTGGCGCAGCGTGACGCGCGCCGGCTCGCGGAAGTCGCCCTTGTGTTCCTCGTAGTAGCGGGAGACCTCCTCGTCGGATATGCCGAGCGGTTCGGCAACATAGCGTTGGAAATACGTCGAGGCGAGGATGCGGGTTCGCGCATCCGCGAGGTCGCGCTTGACCCGCGGGTCCTTGTGGAGCTTGTGGCGCTCGGCCTCGTCCACGAGCAATTTATTTTTTATCCAGATGTCGAGGAGCATCTTGCGGCCTTCGGGCGCCTCGTACGAGCGGCGTTCCAGCGGGTTCATGAGCTCGAGCATCTCGTCCAGGTCGCCTTCGGTTATCTTCTCGCCGCCGACGATCGCCACGACGGCGTCAGGCGACCGCTCTTCGTCGTCGCCTTCGCCCATCTTGCCCGCGGCGATGGTCGCGAACGCGGCGAGCGCGAATACGAGGGGCCTTTTCCAATTCCTTCCGCGCGCCATATCGTCACCACCGCTAGACTAAAACGGTTTAATCTTTCTCCTCACCCTTCGAGTTACCGCCGCCGGCCTCGCCTTCGCTCCGGCCTTCTTTTTCCGCGGCCTTTTTATAGGACGCGTCGCGGTAGTCCGTGGCGTAGAAGCCGGGCCCTTTGAAGATGATGCCGGCGCCGGCGCCGATCAAGCGGCGACATTTCGCGCCGCATTCCGGGCACTTGGCCTTCGGTTTCGCGGTAATAGGTTCGAACCTTTCGAACCTGCACCCGCACGTGGGACATTCGTATTCGTACGTCGGCATAGTCGTTAGGTGAGGTTAACCCCAGGGGTCGGGGCGGGTGGACTCGGCCAGCTTCTCGGGAGGCACGAGCTTCTTGGATACGGCGACCCAGTAACGGTTGGGGATTAGAATTAGCGCCGCGGTAAGCAGCAACAGGACCGCGACGACGAGGCGATATATTAGCTTAGTTTCGTTTGCGCTCTGCAAGGCGGCGATACCCGAAATTCGATAATATTAATTTTAACATAAATAATCCGAACGCGCAATATCTACCTGTACGGACGCCGTCTCGCGTCCCAAAGGCCGAGCCGTAAGCCCTTTATTTTCAGGGTTTTGGCGTTACGCGCGCCGGTCGCAAGTCGCGCCCGTACGGCTTTTTTTATTTAAAGTAGCCTTACGCCGTCTAATATATTTTACGGCGTAGCCGGTACGGTTATAAGTTGGAATCTGAAATCGGGATTCCTTTAAGAGGAGAGAACGCGTGAAAATTTTGGGCGCGCCCGCGCCGGCCCTTCCCGCGAAAGTCAACGCGTCGTCCCGCGAGGGGGATTATGTTTTTTGGGAAGGCCGGCCTTTTGGTTTGGGGTTCCTGCTAAGCGCTAGCGGTAGAGCGCCCTCATCCGGCCGAGAGAGGTGGGCTCGAGGCCGATGCCCTCGAGCGTTATGCGCATATGGTGCCAGTAATTGACGAGCGAGAACGTGCCGTTGACGTCGTAGAGGCCGCGGGCGGTGCCGGCCGTCGCGTACGTGCTCGTCTGGCCCTGTTTATCGGCGTCCTTCCAATAGACCTCGATTATCAGGTTGCGCCGGCCGTCGTATTGGAAGCTGGTGTCGAAGGCCCAACCGAACCAGGCGCCGCGTTCCGCGTAAATACGTTGTTGGCTCCGGGCGTAGACTTCTACGGGCGTATTGCCGTCGTAGTTGGCCTTGAAGTCCTTGGTCAATTGGGCCAGCGACGTGTGGCACACAAGGAGTTTAAAATTGTGATACGTTCCCGCTTTGTTCTCGACCCCCGAGAGGTGGCACTGCCACTCCCACTTCGTTATCGTGCCCGCGGGGACGGCGTCGCTCGATAGAACCAGGTCCTGGTTCCTGACCCAAGCTTGGCCTCAACAACAGCGGAACGGGTACAGGGCCTGTTTTTCTTTTCCGCCGACGGTTACCGTACCGGCCCGCGCGGCCGCGGCGGCCAGAACAACGGCGCACGCAAATGCAATAAAAAATCTCTCAACGTACTACCTCCCCTTCCGTCGTGTTTGCCGGTAGCCTCCGCGCTTTTGCGTGGGACATAATCCGTTTATATTACCGGTACAACGATTTAACGCGGCCGAGCGAGGTCGGCTCGAGGGCGGTCCCGCTGATGGTAATGCGCATGTGGTGGAGGTAGTTCATAAGTTCGCCCTGGTTCGGGTAGCCGTGTTGCGGCTTGCCGTACCGTATCGACGAGTAGAGGCCGCGCGACATGATTTTGGTAATGTACGTGGGCGCCGCCCCCTCGCCGACGTCCTCCTCCCACCAGACCTCTATGACGAAGTTATCCTTGGCGTTGTATTCGAAGGGCGTGTCGAAGGCCCAGCCGAACCACGACTCCGCCTCGGGTTTGACGTAGTGCGAGCTCCGATAGAACACGCGGACCGGGGTGTTGCCGGCGTAGTTGGTTTGGAAGGTATTCGTAAGCGCGGTGAGGTTAGTGTGGCATAATTTTATCCGGAAATCTTTGTAAGTACCCTCCACTATGCTGCCGTTCGCGTGCCACTCCAACTTGGTGATTGAACCCGCGGGCACGGCGTCGCTCTGGAGAACCAGATCCTGGATCCTTACGGCGCTGTAGTTTCAACATCCGTAGAACGGGAACCCCTCCGCGGCTTGGGCCCCGCCGACGATAACCTGGACCGCGAAAGCGGGAGCGGCGGCCATAAGCCAAGGCGCGACAAACGTAAGTATCCTCATCTCGATACCCCTTTCGGGCGATGGGGCCGTAGCTTTAGGGATGTTTTTTTATAATTAAATTATAAAACGGACCGCGCCGCGAGTCAAGCCGGTTCGCGATAAAAAGCCGCCGGCCTCGCCGTCGGCTTCTCGTTAGTAAACCCTCGCCCCGAATCCTTTACGCCAGGCCGTATTCGCGCAGTATCTCCTCGTCTCCTAATATTTTGTCCGCGGGCCCGAGCGCGACCACCTTCCCCGCGGCGAGGACCGCGACCTCCGCGCACAGGCGCCCGACGAACGCGAGGTCGTGGCCCGCTATTATTTTAGTTCCGCTCAGGGAAGTTAGCAGCTCGCCCAGTTCGCGGCGGCCGCGGCCGTCGAGGTTCGCCGTCGGCTCGTCGAGCGCGAGTACGTCGGGCTTCAAGGCCAACGCCGCGGCGATGGAGGCCCGCCGCCGCTCGCCCAAAGACAGGTGGTGCGGCGAGCGCCTCTCGAGGCCTTCCAGGCCGGTGGCGGCCAGCGCGTCGCGGACGCGGGCCGCGACTTCTTCTTCGGCCAGGCCCAGGTTCCTCGGGCCGAAGGCGACGTCGTCTTCGAGGCGGGGCATGAAGAGCATGTCGTCCGGGTCCTGAAAGAGGAGGGCCACGCGCCGCCTGATTTTTTTGGCGGTCGCTTTCGTTACGGCCTCGCCGAATATTTCCACCGTGCCGTTTCCGCACAGGAGGCCGTTGAGGTGGAGCAGGAGCGTCGATTTGCCGGCGCCGTTGGCGCCCACGAGGCCGAAACTTGCGCCGGCCTCGACCGTTAAATTTACGCCCGCGAGGGCCGCGGTGCCGTCCGGGTAGGCGTAACTCAGGTCGCGTATTTTTACGGCCGTCGTCATAGCGCGTTCGCGTCGTACCCCCGGCTTAGCATCGCGGCCCAGACGCGCTCGGCCCGCTCGTAGCCGCGGACGAAGAGCGCGCCGACCGCGGGGCCCAGCGCGAGGAATTGCGCGAGCGGCCTGCGGCCGAAGTAACGTACCGCCCAGGCCCGTCGGAAACGCTCGAGCTCGTCGACGAATACGAACACGTAACGGTAGGTGAAGGAAAGTAAGGCCAACAGGAACGACGGTACGCGGAACCACGCCAAGCCCTTCATTAGGTTCCGGAAAGGCGTCGTCGCGAGCAGGAGGGCGACGAACGCCAACGACAGGTACGCCTTCGCGACGAGCGCGGCGTAGAGGCTGGCGCCGGCGTACGATATTTCGGCGTTGTGGCCCGCCAAGTCGAACGTCACGAAGGCCTCGCCTTCCGTCGTAAAGGGCAGGAAGATACCTACGACCAGCGCGAAAGGCAGTACTAAGGCGGCGCGGCGGAATACGTAAAAGAGGGGCAGCCGCGCCACGGCGACCGCGGCGACGAGGACGGCCGCGGCCGCGGCCGGGATATACCAGGGCGGCGACCGAAAGACGTTGAGGGCCAGAAGTATCGCCGCTAACGCGACTATTTTTACTCGGGCGTCCCGGCGATGGAGGAAGCCGTCGGCGTCGCTGAATTTATCGAGGAAGTCGTGCTTCATATTATTTACCGCGTTTGCGGAGCGCCGCGGCCAGCGCGAACGCGACGGCGAACGTCAAGAGCGTCCCCGCGGCGCCGGCCAAGGCCGTCGCGACGCGTTCGTCCGTGACGCCGGGGAATAGGTAGTCGGGTACGGGTGATTCGACTAGCGGCCCGGCCTTTTCTGTTTCCCAAAAATTTTTATCTTCCGCTACGCGCTCCAGGCCGTCGAGCCAGCTCGAGGCGAACGGCGAAATGAGGACGCCGAGGAACAGCGCGACTATCAGCGCGAGCCAGGTGAACGTCTTCATCGCGCCGTCCCCCCGCGAGCGAGCTCCAACAGGTCCGGCCTGCTCGCGCGGATCGCGCCGAGCGCGAGCGCCGTTATCAACCCCTCGCCGACGCCGATAAGGGCGTGCACCGCGGCCATCGCCGGGAGGACGACTGCGAGCGGTATTGTCCCGGACAGCGCGAGCTGGGCGGCGCAGGCCGCCGCGGCGGCCACCACCGCCAGCCAGCCGGCGACGAAGGCGCCGACGAACCTCCCGACGTCGGAACGGACTAAGCCGCGGGCTAGGCAGTAGGTCCCGTAGCCGACGAACGGCGCGACGACGGCCATATTGAAGACGTTGGCGCCCAGCACGAGGACGCCGCCGTCGCCGAACGCGAGCGCCTGGATGACGAGGACGAGCGTCATTACCAGGACCGCGGCCCAGGGGCCGAGTAGGATGGCGGCCAACGCGCCGC
>JABAOH010001298.1_pt2 | contig 42425 bp, 44 predicted proteins | sample 7062181 | NCBI WGS metagenome assembly JABAOH01 (sample SAMN14538630, study PRJNA623070) | marine sediment metagenome | biome: marine biome [ENVO:00000428]; feature: marine pelagic biome [ENVO:01000023]; material: deep marine sediment [ENVO:00002113]; isolation source: pool of 5 deep marine... | reverse complement strand
GCGTGCTCCTCCTCCAGATCCTTGGCGAGAGAGCCCTTGGCGGCGGTGGCTCGGTGCTGGATGTCCTGGAGGTAGAGGCGGTTGAGGACGATGGCGACATCGTTGATGGCGATGAGGAGACTGGTGGCGTACATGGTGTAGAGGGGCTGATCCGAAGCCTCCATGATGTCGGTGAGACTGGCCTGGATGTCTTCGATACGGGAGAGGGCGGCGTTGTAGCCCTCTGCCTCGGCGAAGTCCAGGAACGTCATGACGAGTGTCTTTGGCATGACACCTCCTTGGGGTGGCGGTCCGCTGCCACCCCACCATCGGCTGCCGGGCCGGGAAGCACCGGGCAGAGCGTTAAGGTGCTAGAGAGGGGGCCTTAGAAGGGTTAGGGCGGGTGCTTGGTGGTAGGATTGATGGTGAAGGAGGCATCGTATGGCGGGACTTGACGCTGAGGAGTGGATGGGCGAGTTGAGGGCGCGGTTCAAGAGGGGAGTTCCCAAGAGGTTGAAGGCTTTCTGGGTCGCGTATGGGGGTGAAGCGAGGAGGAACGCCACGGCAGCGGCGAGGATCGCGGGGTATAAGCATCCTAATGTTCAGGGGGCGAAGCTGAAGGCTAGATGGCCTAAGGTGTTGGAGATAGTGAACAAGCAGTATCTGGAGAGTGTGGGTGTGAAGCCTGATGAGCTAGTTTCTCACTTGGCCGAGATCATCCGCGACCCAGAGCATAAGGACAGAATGCGGGCCATCGAGGTTAACGCCAAGATGCACGGCATGCTAAGCGAGAAGCTGGCCATTGAGCTGGATCGGAATAGCTTGATGAGGCAGATCGACGAGAGGATCGAGCAGCTAACTCGTTCAAGGGCAATAGAGATGGGCACTCCTCTAGCACTCCCTGCCCCTAGTGACGAAGATCCTTCTGACATTACGTAATGGCGTTTTATCGGTAGCTACAAAGACTTCGGTCGCAATGTCGAGGCCAAGGTCGCGTGAGTCCCAGTAGGGGGTGCGCTAGGTGGTCTGGTGGTAGTGGTGCTCCCTGGTCCGGCATCCGATGGTAGGTCGGAGGTTCGACAATGAGGTGAGCAAGCCGAGAGGGACGGGACAAGGGGCCGTCCCTCTCTACGTGCTGACCTTTGGAGGTGAGCCGTGTTCAATCTGTTGCAACCGTCCCGCTGTGAAGCGCCGAGCCAGTATGAACATGGTGAGCTTTGCCTGAAGCTCGCCAAGTCCTATATCATCCGAGGAACCTACGTCCGACCGCTCTGCCGCTACCACGGCACCCGCTACAAGCGGAAGCAACGTAGGCTGGCCCGGATCGCCGAGCGGGCCAACTATCCTTCAGTCGCCGACGCCTTGTAGGCTTTCGGTGCTCCCCCCTCCGGCATCCGATGGTAGGGTGCCGGGGGGAGGGAAGACTCGCCCAATCCACGGCGAGCCCCTCCGGCGATGGTAGGTTATGACCAAACCAAAGAGCCGTATGACCTTCACGCTGCCCAAGCCGGAGCCCAAGGCCAAGAAGAGCAACGCCGACGAGGACATTCTCGAAGGCCCCTTCGAGACCACGACCGACGCCGGTCGGAAGGTGGTCTGGGCGGTGACGAAGAGCCCCCAGTACGGGGATCTCTACCGCGTGCAGCCCGAAAACAAGGGGCCGCTGGCCATGGGTCGCTCCAAGGCGGACATCTGGCGGGCCGTCTTCGCGGACGCCGAGCGCCGGAACGTCTGACCTCCGGCATTTGGGGGTCGCTCCTCAGGGGGCGGCCCCCTTTTTTTGTTTCTTTTCAGCTACTTACACACCCCCGGCCCCGGGAACCGGAGTCCTGGCGCCGGTGCAATTCGCTCCTTCTTCGCGCAAGAATACCCCTTGCCAAGACATGCTTGCCGTGCTACCATCTACCTGCCGTGTTAACCTAGCCAGGGGCCCCCTCAGCCCCTAGAAAGGAGCCCATGCCCAAAGCCACTCCCCCTCCCCCCGAAATCTCCCTCGCTGACTACGTCGCCCAGACCAAACCCCATCGCTGCTGGGTTTGCCGTCACCCCCGCCGAGCGGAGATGGACGCGATCTACCGCGAGCACGGGCGCGACTCAATCGCCCCCATGGTTCGCTGGCTTCAGAAGGCCGGTGAAGACGTGACCGACTCCAAACTCCGACACCACTTCGTCACCTACCGGCACCACGAAAAGGAAGACTGATGGCCAAAACCAAGGTCGAAGACCGCACCACCGTCGTCGAAGAGGAGCCCACCCTGGAAGCCTACGTCGAACGCTCCAAGCCCCCCGCTCCGGGAGGCCAGGAAACCCTGGTCATCCCCGACCGAGGAGACGGCTGGCGGGTCTTCGGTGTCGTATCCGATACACACCTGGGATCCAAGCACGAACGCCTAGATGTCCTCAACAAGCTGTACGACCTCTTCGAGCAAGAGGGCATCACCCAGGTTCTCCACGGCGGCAACTGGGTCGAAGGCGAGTCCCGCTTCAACAAGCACGACATCAAGATCTACGGGATGGACGCCCAGTTCAACTACTTCATCGACAACTACCCCTGCCGCAACGGCATGCGAACCTTCTACGTCAGCGGCGACGATCACGAAGGCTGGTGGCAGCAACGCGAGGTCATCAACATCGGCCAGACCCTCGAAGACAAAGCCCTCCGCGCTGGACGCCACGATCTCAAGTTCCTCGGTTACTCCGAGGCTGACATCGAGCTGGCAGCCAAGAGAGGCTCCGCTGTCCTGCGCCTCATGCACGGTGGCGGTGGCGCTGCCTACGCCTACAGCTACGTCCTCCAGAAACAGGTAGAGTCCTTCCAGCCCGGAGAGAAGCCCCAGATCCTGGTCATGGGTCACCACCACAAGTGGGACTGCTGCTACCCCCGAGGAGTCCACGCCTTCATGCCAGGATGCACCCAGGACCAGTCGATCTTCATGCGCAAGCGCAAGATCGAGGCTCACGTCGGCGGCGTGATCTGCTGGATGCAGCAGGCCGACGATGGGACCCCCACCCGCTTCCGCGCCGAATGGATCCCCTTCTACGACCGAGGCTTCTACGAGCGGCGATATGGGTGCCCCTAAGCACTACGAGAAACTGAAGGGGTTCCCCTCCGTCCGCATCGTCCTTGCCCCCTTGAAGCGTTACCAGAACCACAAGGAACGCCTCAAGGGGGAAACACTCTACGGCATGGTCCGCCCCAAGCGGGCCCCCCGTACCATCTACCTCGACCCCCGTGCGCCCAACATCATCAGCACCTGCTACCACGAACTCATGCACATCCGACACCCGGAGTGGGACGAGGATCAGGTCAGCATCGCTGAGCACCAGTGGTGGGAGAAATCCACCTGGAAAGAGAAGGCGGCGGTGCTACAATGGCTAGCGAAGGCAGAGATCAAGAACCCGAAGGAGGTAGTGTGAAGATCTTGGGCAACTACGATTCCCAAGTCGAGATCCTGGATGCAGCCCACATCACCGCCGAAGGCGAAGTGGGCGCATACCTCAATCTGAAGCTGAGGATTCCCGCTGACGTGACAGATGGCGGGGTCGAGCTATCCCCAGCCGTTGAAGCCGATGTCACCCTGGACCGCTGGACCGCAATGGGCCTCTCCCAGGCCATCGCCAACTGGGTCGCGTCCAAAGGCGACATCGCCTAACAGATGCGGGGAGGCGGGACGGCATCACGCACCGGGCCCATACCCCGGGAATCGCAGGTTCAAATCCTGTCCCCGCTACCACAATGGACAAGGCCTACGTTCTCCGACTACCCGATGGCACCTTCGTGAGGTTCGTGACCGAGACCACCCTGGTCCTCACAGACAAGATCGAAGAGGCTGGCCTCTACACCAAAGAGGGGTCCGAGGTAGCTAGGCGTCTTCTCCTGGAGCACCTAGGCCAAACGCGCGACACAGCACCCGGTATCCATTGATCAGTAGCCCATCCACATGGGCTTCGTCGATGTCCTTGTCCACCAGGGGCACCAAGGCCGTCTCCGGGTAGAGGATCCTCACCTCTACCTTCAAGACACACCCCGAGGGAAGAGTGACGTCTCGTTTCATGTGACCGAAGAGGTCTATCCGCCGCTTACTGTAACGGTCACCTTCTCGACGGAGAACGTCTGTCCTGCCTTGGAGAGCCGGAACTCGATGGTGTGGGTCCCGATCCCCAAGGCCCGCCGGAAGGACCACCTAGCTCCCTGGGTTTGAGTCCCGTCCCAGGGGTCGCAGTCCGACTCCCCGAACGACCGGGTCCCATCGGACCAGATGATTTCCAGGGCTGGGCAGTACCACTCCTCGGTAACCTCTCCCAACACCTCGACGAAGAAGGTTACCGCCGCCCCATACGGCCCAGCCGTCCCAGGCAGCAACATCTTGGGGTGTCTCACCGTCAACCTGGGCTTGCCTTCGTTCCTCTTCAGCGTCTTCCCGGCTGTCTGCTCTGGATAGCAGACCCCACCACCCGTCACCACCGCGTCGGCGTAGCAACTTACCCAGCCGGTTCGACAGGCTAGCATCTCGTCTGTGTCTGGGTCCCTGAAGATGAAGGTCTTCTTGAGGCGCTGTCCGACTTCGATCTCCCACTCAGTCGTCAGACAGTTGTCGACTTTGAAGGCGCCGGGGCACTCGATCAGAACTGGGGGGCTGTAGGAGGCGTGGGCGAACATCACTCCCCAGCAGGAACCCTTCTGGCTCTTGTAGGCGTTTGGTTCCTCGCGGCCAGACTGCGCCACCCGCACGTAGTAGTGAGGCTTGGGAGGAGCTGAGGCGCACGCGAAGCCCGCGAGTGTCAGAGCGACCGCGAACTTCGTGACTTGAGGCCCCATGGTCTATTTTACACGCTGCGTGCCGTCTTTAACGGCAAGCATGCTATACTATGGTTCCATGAGCCCAACGCTATCGAGCAAGACTGCGATCTACAGCCCGATAATGCCGAAGGCTGGTCCGAGTGCCTACGGAGTGACTCACAACAACCTGTGGGCACCGGACCAGCTACGTTGCTTGTACCGCCTGCTCTTCGGACCGGATCATCCACCGGATGATCTGCGCTTCCCTGCGTACCAGCACTGTGTCGATGCCATCGAGCAGTTCAACTTGGAGCACAATACAGGGGATCCGAACGCATACGTCTTCCCCTGGAAGACACTCCAACACGCCTTGCAGGAGAGAGATTGGCCAAGAGAGATCATCTCCTAGACGAGCTGATCCACAACCGAGAGGCGAGGGCGAAGCTCACCACCCCGCAGCTCAACGACCTCCTGGCGCAGCTCGACAAGGCGCTGAGAGGCACGGGCGGCGTGAAGGACCTCCCTGCCACCCCAGCCGATTTTGCTGTGAAGTACTCGCGTGGCTCCTGGATGCACGCTTTGCACCTAGACTACATCTCTGACCGGCTGGTCAAGATGGAGAAGCGAGAACTCCGACGGATGCTCGTCTCTCTCGGTCCCCGCCACGGGAAGTCGCTCATGATCGACCGCTACCTCCCGGCATGGTGGCTGGCCAAGCATCCGAAGGACAAGATCATCCTCTGCGGCTACAACCAGACCTTCGCTCGCCAGTGGGGCGCGGATGTCCGCGACCTCATCCTAGAGTTCGGCGAGGAACTGAACCTCCAGGTGAACCCCGACCGCACGGCTGCCGACGACTGGCAGCTCACCACGGGTGGGGGCATGATCTCTGTCGGCTACGGCGGCTCCCTCATGGGTAAGGGTGCCGACCTGATGATCCTCGACGACGTCGTCAAGTCCGCAGAGGAGGCCGACTCCGAGGTCTACCGGGAGAAGATGTGGGAATGGTTCCAGTCGTCCGCGCTAACCCGATTGCAACCGAACGGCGTCATCATCGGAGTGATGACGCGCTGGCACCAGGATGACCTGTTCGGTCGCATCATTGACAACTACGGAGACCAATGGGAGATCGTGAACATTCCGAGCCTAGCGGAGGAGAACGATCCGCTCGGCAGAGCCGTTGGGGAGCCGTTGTGGCCTCAGTTCCACACGGACGACCCTACCTACGAGATCAGGAAGAACTCCATGTCGCCCTACTGGTGGTCGGCACTCCATCAGGGCAGGCCTACTCCGGAAGGTGGTGGCCTTCTGAAGAGGGCGTGGTGGAAGTCATACCACTCCTTGCCCGAGCAGCCGCAGCAATGGATTCAAACCTGGGACTTGGCCCTGAAGGACAACGAAACGAACGACTACTCCGTGGGGCAGGTGTGGTGCAGGAAGGGAGCAGACTGCTTTTTGGTTAACCAGGTCCGGGGGCACTTCCACATCGGCGAGGTAATCTGGCACATGAAGAACTTCGCCGTGAAGTACCCCGAGGCCGTAGCCAAGCTGGTCGAGGATTCGGCCATGGGACCCGCTCTGAAGGCCACCCTTACCCACGAAGTCCCTGGCATCATTCCCATCCCGGTCAAGAACGCGTCCAAGAAGGCCCGAGTGGAGGCCGTCGTGCCCTACGTCATGGCCGGGAACGTCTACCTCCCCGAGCGCGTGGATGGGACCCGCGAGCGGTGGGTCTGGGACTTCATCGAGGAGTGCGCCCAGTTCCCCAAGGCAGCCTTCGACGATCAGGTAGACTGCTTCACCCAGGGGGTTACCTTTATTCAGCCGACCGGCTGGTCGGAAATGCGTAAGGCAGCCCGAGACGTTGTCCCCGATGCCCCTACCGCTAAGGAGATAAGGGGCAAGGACTTCTTCAAGTGGGTGAGAAAGGGCAAGAAGTCTGTCACTAAGACCCACCAGGAGCTAGAACAGAGGCGCTCCATCATCCCCCTCCAGCGCACTCCCCGCTGGTAGTTGCAACTAGGGGCTTGACAGGCTCCATCCCGGTGCATATCCTAGACTCCTCCTGAGGGTTTGGCTCCCCTTCGGGGAACGCGGCAGTGGCTTCAGGGCCGGGGAGTAGCAGAGGGCTCCCCGGCCCGCTCTTCTGGAGGGGCTGGGCATTGGCGAGCCTCAGTGGCTGTAACCCACTCGGTCCTGGACCTGTGGAGGTTCAACTCCTCCCCTCTCCACCAGTCCATCCGTAGCACAACCTACCCCGGCGTGTCGGTACGCCAACGGTAAGCGGAGAGGTTGTGGCCCTCTTGATCCCGGTTCGAGTCCGGGCCGACACCCCATCCTAACCCTCTGAGTCCCCAAGCAGTCTGCTACACTGTATGCATGTGGTTCTCTGACCGCCGTGCGTCCCAGGACGTGATTGCTGCCCTCCGCGCCGAGAACTCGGACCTCCGACAACAGGTGCGGTTCCTCACCCAGAAGTACCAGGATCATGAGAAGGTTCTGCTCGACCGGATCCTGGCGCTAAGCAACCCTGCTGCCCACGCCGTCCTCCATCCCCGCCCTATGCCAACAGCCCAACCGCAGGGAAAGGGTAACGGGGAGGCAGAGCGGCCAAGAGTCTGGTTTCCAGGGGTAGGCATGGTGCCTCCAGAGATGACTCCAGCAGCGACATCGTCCGATGTTGACTCTGAAGGCAAGAATGACTGATATCGTCTACAACCCCGACAAGCTGTACCGGTTCCCAACCCTGGACGCAGACGACGACTACATCATCAGTTTTCGAGACCGGTACTTCCAGCAGTACTCAAGCTACCGCAACAAGCACCTGACCCGCTTGGCTCTCTCGATGTACTACGAGCTAGGCAGGCAGTGGATCGAGCGAGACTGGGAGCAAACCTTTGAGGCTCTCCGAGGTTTCGCCTTCCGGGAGATGCAGTCCACAGCTCAAGTCGAGCTGCCCCGCCCCGTCACCAACCGTATCGCCCCCGCCATCGACATCGAGTTCGCCACCCTCTCCAAGCGCCAGTGGAAGCCCAAGGTCGTCTCCAACACACGGGATCCTCGTCTCCAGGCTGCGGCCAAAGTAGCCGACGACGTCCTGAACGACCGGCTGGCGAAGCTAGACTGGCCCGACAAGCGGGACAAGTTCATCAAGAACGTGATCCTCTTCGGCACAGGGATCATGAAGTCCTACTGGGACGACTCCTGGAGCGACACCACCTGGGTAGCCACCAACGCGGCCCGCTGCCAGGCGTGCGGGGCGCTCTACAGCTCTGACAAGGCCCCGGATGGGACTCCCATCATGGCGTGCTTGGTCTGCGGCGGCCCCCTTACCCAGGCCAACCTGACCGAGGAGGAATCCCTCGGCCAGGACTTCTTCGGTCTCGATTTGGGTACGAACGTACCCAAAGGGGGTACGGACCTCGACATCCTCTCCCCGTTCGAGTACTACCCGGAGAACGGTGGAGTCAACAAGACCACCTACAACACGAAGATGCACGGGGTGGAGAAGATCCGTTCGCTGGACTGGATCGAGGAGCGGTTCCCGCATCTCATCGACGAAGTGCAGCCAGAGTCGCCAGAGGAAATCATGCGGAACCACCCGCTCCTGGGTGAACGCGATCTGGTCTCCAGATGGGACTACGGCTTCGATGCCGGGATCTACGACCACCACGTCAGGGTCTACGAGCTGTACCATGATCCCTGCTACCGCCATCCGGATGGTAGACTCCTCACCATCATCGGGAGAAAGCAGAGCCTCATCGCTGAGAACACCGGCCTCATGCAGCACCTGGAGCTGGAGAACGGTGAGAAGGCTTCCGTCCCCAAGGTGATGATCACGGCGGCGGTGTGGAAGGAGAGGGAAGGTGAGTTCTGGGGCAAGTCGCTGCCAGATGACCTGATCTCCCCCCAGAACCGAATCAACGGGATGGACGCACAGACCATCGAGGCTCGGGAGCGGATGGGCTCGCCGAACCTCCTCATCCCGGACGACGCGGACATCGAAGGGCCGGAGCTGAATGCAGCCTACGGCCTTGGCAAGATGTTCCGCTACCATATCTCACCCCTGAACCCGGGCGCGAAGCCCGAGGTCTTCGGCTCCATCCTGATGCCGTCGGGGGTGTACCAAGAACGCCAGGCCTGCATTGATGACATGACGGCCATCGTCGGTCCCGCTGACATCGAGATCGGAGAAGCGCCGCGAAACGTCACTACAACGTCCGGGCTACAGATCCTGGGTGAGCAGGCCGAGCGTAAGCGTGCTACCCGAGAGCGTGGGATCACAACCTCCCTGGAGAGGGTGTGGTCCCACCAGCTCAAACTGCTCTGGGTAAACCGTGTAGAACCAGATACTTACGAGGCTGCAACGCCCGACGGGGCCTGGGAGGTCAAGCAGTACGACCGTGAGGCCATCGGCGGGCAGACCAAGGTCAAGGTGGAGAAGCAGGCCTACGTGGACCACTCCGTGATCCAGCGCGAGGCCACCCGCGAGGCCATGGTCGACCAGCTCTACGACATCTCCTCGCCCCTCGCGCGGAAGCGGATCCTGGAGAACATGGGTCTGCCGACCGACGTGAACGAGGACTCGAACTTGCAGATCGACAAGGCCAAGCAGCAGTGGATCGACTTCGTCGACGAGGGCAAGATCCCGGTGATCGACTCCTCCATCGACAACCCCCAGATCCGCTTCGCTACGCTTGGTACTCAACTGCTGCAAGACGAAGGACGCCAGATGGCGGAAGCCGCTGGCTGGCCGGAGATCCTTCCTCTTATCGCTGGCTGGGAAGAGGATCTGGCTCGTCTTGAGGAAGTAGATCGGAGGGCCCGGGACTTCTACGGCGGCGAGCCGCCTCCCGACCAGGCGCAGGAGTTGTATGCCAAGGCCATGGCCGACTACGAACAGCAGATGCAACAGTGGGAGCTGGCGAAGGAACTTGCGTTGCAGGACGCGGGGCCACAGGGACAAAACCCACAGGCCATCAGCGCCATTCCCCCTCCTCCGCAGGAGCCCCCAGCTCCCATCTTCTTGCCTCGACAAGTCGAGCTGAAGATCTTCGGTATCTGGAATCAGATGATCGACAAGAAGACCGGGCAAACACCAACGCCCGGACTTGCGGGAATCGCTGCCATGAAGGCAGAGCAGACACAGGAGAACCCACAGGCCGTGGCGCAGCGGATGGAGAGATTCCTCCGCTTCCGTTCGGTCGTCGAAGGCTACCGGATCCTCGTCCAGAAGAAGCAGAAGGAAGAGATGATGGCAGCCCAGGGAGGCCCCCCACCTGGTCCAGGTGCTCCGGCCTCAGGACCTGGTCCAGCCCCCGGACAGGATGAAGGAGGAGCCGCATGAGGGGTATGAGTAAGCCTTTCAAGAAGAAGAAGAAGAAGAAGTCGAATCCCTGGGATCCAGACTACGTCGACCCGACTACCGGGGAGAAGGTCTGGGAGGGGGAGAAGCCCAAGAAGGGCCGCTCGAAGAAGCCGAAGAAGAAGCGTCCCTCGGACGTTACCGACGAGGCGGAAGAGACGGCTGAGGACCTCAAGAAGAGGAACAAGAGGCTGCGGGATCTCTACGGAGAGGCACCCCCCGCAGGGGCCCAGAGGGAGGGTCTGAAATGAAGAGAGCATGGGGAAGAGGAAAGAAGCTCGGCTTCACGCGTGGGAAGAAGCTCGGCTTCACGCGTGGGAAGCGGGCCCAGCAGAGCTTCAAGCGGGCCAAGCAGACTGGCGGCACCGTCCAGAAGCAGACTGGCGGCACCGTCCAGAAGCGTAAGCGTTTCGCCCGAGGCAATGCTGGTCAGCAGTACCAAGCCCTGTCCCGATGATTCGCAAGGTTGGAGAGGGCTTCGTCATCTACTCTGAGAAGGGTAAGAAGCTCTCCAAGAAGTACGCGACTCGTAAGGCAGCCGAACGGCGGCTTCGGCAGATCGAGTACTTCAAGCACAAGGGCAGTGCTGAGCAACAGAAGAAGGCCTTCATCTGATGGCAGAGAACGCCTGGGAAGCGTACAAGGAGAAGTACGGAACTCCGCTGGCTGATCAGCAGAAGCACGGGATCATCGCACCAGTGGAGAGGAACCTCCAGAACCTCTGGGGGCTCGGCCAAGCCTTGCGCGACACCCGGGCGTACCTGACTGGTGACCTCGACCCCATCGAGTCTGGTACTGAGACGCCCGTCTTCACGGAGCCCCTACACGACTGGGCGTCGAAGCTCCCCCACGGAAGCGCCGTTGCTGGCCTCATCCCGGAGACCCGTGGGGATGCACTCATCCAGGGTGCTGCTCTGGCTATCCCGGCGGCCCAATGGGCTAGGGGGCCTACCTCTCTGGCTCTGGCCTCACAGCATCCGGCCTACACCGAGCGCATCGGGGCCCTCGGTGGAAAGGTCGCCAAGAACCTGAGCAAGGCCGGGCGGGGCGCTCCTGCTCCGGCCCCGGCTGCTGGTCCCATCGGCAGGGTCCCCCGGCCGACTGGTGGTGGGACCCCGAAGGCAGCACCAGGCACCTGGCAGCGAGCTGGAGAGGACCTGGCCCAGTCGACGGGTGAGATCTTCAGGCCAAGCTCTAGACCATCCGTGATCCAGGAGGTCAAGAAGGCTCTGTACAACACGACTATCAAGGAGATGCAGGAGACCCTGTCCGCTGCGACTGGGTGGGACTGGCTGGCTCCGGAGCCGGATGACACCTACTACACTGGGGAGCCGGAATGAGAGAGATCCAGTGTCCGACGTGCCGTGATTTCGTTCGTACCAAGTACGAGAAGCCTCTCGTACTCGGCATCTTCTCTGGGGGCCAACACCCCCTAATCATCAAGTGCGAAAGATGCACCAATTCGTTCAAGCTGCTTCCTGGCGACTTTGCCAGGATGCCGGAAGTCGATGTGGTAAAGTAGTTTGAGACTGTGGCCTACCCTCAGTCGAGAGCGAGGAACCGATGACTGACGAAGTCGAAACCGACGTTGACGACGCCCCCGAGCAGGACTCCCCTGACTCTGAGGTTGAGGTCGACGACTCTGCCGAACTGGCTGATTCGGAAGAGGATGAAACCCAAGCCGATGACACCGAGGAGGACGACACCGGAGAGGAGACCGATGACGAGGAGGAGGACGAGCCTGCGCAGGTACGCAGCCCCGCCTTCCAGAAACTGCTAGACAAGTACGGTGGCGATGAGGAAGCTCTAGTCAACGCGTACTTCGAGCAGGCGAACTCAGCCTCTCGACTCCACAAGGAGATCGAAGGCCTGAAGGAGTTCCTGCTCAAGCAGCAGGATACCGAGGAGCCCATCTCCGAGGATCCCGATGTCAAGAGTCTCAGCGAAGAACTTCAAGGCCTTTCACAAGAGGTCGATGCCATCCAGCAAGAGCAGATGCATCTGGTCGGTCAGTACGGCCAGGTGGAGAACGACATCAAGATTCTCGAAGCCGATGCCGCCAAGGCTGAGGACTACGAGAAGGCAGCGATCAAGACCCAGATCGCTGGGCGCAAGGCTGAGCTGACACGTCTTCTGACGACCATCAACCAGGGTCGTCGGGAGATGAACAGGCTGGCCCGTGACCAGCGGAACCTGGAACGACAGAGGAAGCAAGCCGAACAGGCTGTGCAATCTCGTAGAGAAGTGGCCAAGAAGAAGCAACTGAGAGATGCTAGTGTGGCAAGTCTCACCCGTGACGAGTTCAACCAGTCCATGCGTGACGAGGCACAGAAGTACGGAATCAGAGTGGACTCCAAGCAGTTCCAACTGCTGAACAACTCCATCCGTACCACCATTGCCAACCACCTTGGAACCCTTCCGAAGGATGCACCCGGTATCAACATTTCGTACTGGGTGACAAACCTGATGAAGGAGCACGCGGACGCGTGGGGGATGAAGCCGTCATTTGCCAAGAAGTCAGAGGCTGTACGCAAGCGTACCCCTGTGACTTCCGGGCCGAAGCCCCGAGTGGAGGTAGAACTCCCCAAGGGGTTGGATGAGCCGAAGCCACCGAAGAGCATCGAGATGTACGACAAGCGGGGTAACTGGACCGTCGAGTACGCGAAGTATCGAGCGCGTCAGCTCAGCAAGCAACTCTCGCGTGCGAGGTAGTTCGGGTCCCCGCTAGGGGATACAAATGGCAAACATCGGTTCGGCTTTCACCGATCTCGGCGTGGCCCTGAAGGTGATCTATCCTTCCAAGGCCCTGGAGCCGATGATCAACGAGGAAGCTCCGTTCCGGGAGAAGCTCAACAAGTCCACGCCCGCCGGGGCCCGCGTCACCGAAGGTGACGTGAAGTTCAACGGCGTGCTGGCTCTGCCCCAGAACGTGGCGCAGATCCTGGACGAGGGTGACCTCCAGACGGCGCGGGGCCGCAACGAGGTGCAGTTCAACCTGCGCCCCACAATCTTCCAGGCGACGATGAACATCGGCTGGCTCACCCGGCGTGCCGCGAACACTGGCAAGTCGGCGTGGGAAGGCGGTGAGCTGCAGCGGCGCACGGAAGAGACCGCATCCAACCTCGGCAAGTACGTCGAGTCCCACTACGTCGGCACGACTGGCGATGGCGTTCGCGCCTACGTCGAGTCCGCTGTCGCCGGTTCCATCACGGTTCGGAAGCCTGAGGGCACCAAGCTGCTCCGTCAGGGGCAGAAGGTGTCCGTCCGCGACGGTACGGCTCTGGCGACCGAGCGCGGTACTTCGGCCACGACCGACGGTGTCCGCATCAAGTCTCTCGACTACCTCACCCGGAAGATCATCTTCGAGACCGAGGCGGGCGTGACGGTCACCGACCACACCGCTGGTGCATCTGTCGTTGCTGACGACGCCATCATGGTGGTCTCGGCGGACGGCCTGGGCGACATGTCCGGGACCTTCGCCAACGGCCTCCGTGGTCTCGTCGACGACGGCACGTACAACACCGACATCCATGGGCAGGACCGCACGGCCACTGGGAACGAGAAGCTGAAGTCCATCGTTTCCAGCAACGGCGGGACGCTGCGCAACCTCACCGAGCAGCTTCTCATCCGTGTGAACCACCAGGTTCACGAGGAGTCCGGGAAGCGGCCCACCGACATCTGGACAACTCCGGGGCAGGTCGAGAAGTACATCGAGTTCGTGGCCCCGGATCGTCGGCGTGCCGTGCAGTCGGGATCCTACGACAAGGGGACCGGCTACAAGGAAGGCGAGCTGGTTCACTACGCTCCGGGGATCGCTCTCCGGATCAACCGCTCGTTCGACCTGATCCCCCGGGAGCTGTTCCTGCTTTCGTGGGATACGTTCTTCCACTACGTCGCCCAGGAGACCCAGTGGGTCGACGAGGGCTCGCTGCTCCACCTGGCGATCAGCTCGACCGGGAACCGGCAGGCGAAGTGGGAGGCGTTCATGGCGTGCATGGAGAACATCGGTAACGACATGCCGGTGGCCAATGCCGTCATCCGTGACCTCAGCGATCCGCAGATCGACTAGGTCTGACAACCAACAGGGGGCGGGCAACCGCCCCCAACCGCTCATGGAGGAGGAGGAAAAATGAGTGGAATCCCGAGACGTGCCCTGGACGAGGGAGTCATCTCCCCGGCCAAGCTTGTGGACGCTGTCCGCTACCCCCGCTACTTCGACCAGAGGTTCCGGTCGGTTGGGCCCATCAGCACCTCGATCAACTTCTACGGCGACCCTGTCGGTTCGACCGGCACGACCAACCTGGTCCACTTCCGTGGCTTCTGGCCTGCCTATGCGTCCTACCACATCAAGGGTGCGGGCCAGACCATCCTGGCTCCCTACGAGGATGCCGCTACGGGCTCTCTGCTCGCGGGCCTGGACGTGGCAGCTTCCGAGGGCGTCGAGTACTTCTTCGGCGTCGACCAGACAGCAGGGAACCCCTACGCCTTCACGGTCGGTACAGCAACCGAGAAGAACAAGTTCATCCGGCTTGAGTTCAAGCTGGGTGATGCCTCCGAGGTTGCTGACGCCGCAGTCGGCTTCCGGATCGGTGAGAACTTCACTGCCAACCTGGACGACTACACCAACCTGGCCGTGCTCAATGCCAATGCTGGGACCGTCAACGTCGAGACCATCCTGAACGACGGCACGACTTCCACGACCGACACCGGGAATACGGTTGCCGACAACACCCTGACCAAGTTCGAGGTCCAGCTCATCGGTGCCAACCCCAAGTTCTTCGTCAACGACGTGGAAGTCGAGGTCGCCTTCACTTTCGACACTGGAGACGTGATCGTTCCCTTCATCTTCTTCGTGCAGACAGCAGGGACGGGAAGCAACTTCCAGTGGAAGAGGCTGACCTTCGGGAACATCGAAGACGACAACGAGTCGCTCCAGTTCTAGGGGGATTTGTGGACCTGACCGAATGGTCTGCTGAGATCACACCTGGCGCTGGTCTGCCTGTGCCGAGAGAGATGCCCGTCGTGGGCACTCTCCCGGCACGGACGGACTTCCATACGGCTAGGGGATACCGATACATCGGGATGTTCTACACCTGTGTCCCCGACGCCCTGTACCCATGGGATCCGAAGCTGGTGAAGCTCATTCAGGAGTTCGCACCGGACACGGTTCCCATGTGGGTTCACTGGGTGTTCCGGACTCCCCGGGACATCGAGAACGAGCAAGACGTCGTATTCGGACGACATGCCCTGGGTAGGGTGATCAAGCCCGCTCGCACGGATCTGGTCCCGTTCCACTGCGAGATGCCCACAATGCCGTGTCAGGGACTCACCTTTGAGAGACCCAATGCGATCTGGTTCATTCATCAAGGGGACTCCCCCCGCGATGAGTACCTCGATCTTCCTGGTGCCTACCTTCCCTTCGATGGTGGCCTCGTCAAGAAGGCCTGGGACTCCTGGGCTGGGGCCGACAACAAGACCGAGAAGGAGTGGAAGGAGGAGCTGAAGGAGGAGATGATCAACCGACCCTATCGGGAGTACGTGAAGCAGAAGGAAGCGCGTGCGGCTGAGATGGCCGAGCGCAACCGAGACTTCGCGCAGTACGCCAGGCGGGTCATCGAGAAGGTCAGCGACTCCGAGATCGAGGCATATCAGCGGCTACAGGCCGCTAAGTAGGAGACTACCTCCATGTCGAATGCAAATCAGTACCTGCCGGACTTCAAGCCGCAAGTGATGTCCTACGTGCTCCACAACGCCACCCCGGAGGAGATCATCCTTCGCTGGGGAGGCCTACAGATGACGGTTCCTCCCGTGGACGTGGTGGGCCACCGGCCTGCCCTGGCCGAGGATGGATCACCCATCCCTGGGACGTTCGTCATCAGAGATACCTACACGTCCAAGCCTGGTGGTGGGATTCCCAGGAAGGGAGACCCTCCGAACTGGTTCGCGGCCACCGCGATCAGGAACATCCTGAAGATCGACCCAGAGACTGGAGAAGCTGTTGGGCCGGACGCCCGGAAGGGAATCTCGGTTCTTCCTGCCTCCCCAACACCTTCCATGATCCAGGATGCCATGATGAGCGGGAAGGCCCGCTACGAGGACTTCCTCGTTTCGTGGGCGACCGACATCGTGAACGGCTACCAGGTCGCACGCGACCGGAACCAACAGGCTGGCTACGCCCCTCCACCTCCTGGCTCTGAGTACCAGAAGGCCGTGCTCATCCTGGAGAAGTCCCACGCCAAGATGAAGAAGGATCTTGGGATGGTCGGGTCGCTTGAACAGGTCGATGAGGAGCTGGATGACGACTTCGAGACGTTCGCTCTGGCGGAAGCGATGGCCAAGGCGAAGAGGGCCGCTGCGGCTGTTCCGGACGTGGACCCCTCCGAGTTGGCTGCCAAGCTACTGGAGAACCCAGAGGTACGGCAGAAGCTCAAGAAGAAGTACCGGATTCGGAAGGTCGGGCACATGCCCGATGACAAGGTGAGCTAGCCATGTACTACACCTCTCGGCAGGACCTGGTCAATGCAGTCATCCAGTGGTCTGACGACACCAACATCACCGCGTACAGCAACTCCTCCGAGAGGGAAGAGCGGATCTGCCACTACCTTGACCGGGCAATCGAACTGGTCTGGAACGCCCGGCCCTGGTGGTCTTTCCGCAAGGGCTTCACAACCGTCACACTCTTTTCCGGACAGGCGGAACTACCCGACGACTTTGGTGGGCTCGGGGACGATGGCTACGTTGTCCTCTCCGGGTCCACCAACCTTCCATGGGTGGAGGTCGACTACCAGGAGCTGATCGCCATCCGCCGCAACCGTGTCTGGCCTGCCCGCTTCCAGAACCAGCAGGTGTTCGCCATTGGGCCAGCTATCCCTGGTGAGCCTGTTGCCGTCTCCGATGGAGAAGTGCAGAGCCCCAGTGCCGATACCTACACGCTCTACTCCACTGGTAACAACCTTCCTGGCAGCGCCTACATCGGCCAGCTCGTCTCGGTCGCTGGCTTCGCCGATGCAGACAACAACGGGGAGTTCGTCATCACTGCTGTCAACACGCAGAACCAGAGCTGGGACATCAACACCAGGGACGGCGGGGACGTCGGTGGAGTGGAAGGAGCAACAGCGATCACTGTGGGCGCTGGGCAGTCAGATCGTGTGTCCTTGGTCTCCGGCAGAGCGGAAGACGGAAGGACCATCGACATCTACTACGACCGGGCGCTCCCGAACATCGACCCGAACTACCTGAACAGGCCGTTGAACCTACCGGCCTACACGCACCATGCGATTCTCACCGGGGCGATCTGGTACGCCAGCCGGGGCAAGAACGACGCAAGAGAAGAGGAGTTCCGTAGGGACTTCATGAAGGCATTGTCCGACGCAATCCGCAGCGGACGAAGGACAGCTCATCGGCCAACTCAGATGCCGATGTCTGTTGGGAGGATGTGGTAATGAAGAAGGTACTGGCAGTCTTCTTGATGCTGTTCCCGAGCCTGGCCTTCGCTCAGTCTGGGCATCAGTCTGGGCAAGTGGCTGCCGGGAACCTCACCTACAAGTACGACGTCACGGGTGCAACCACTACCTACTGTGCGACCTGGGGCCAGGACGAGAGCGTCTTCGGCAACTTCTACCCCGGCCCTGGCCGGGTGGAGACAACCGGTGGTGCGCAGACGACCGTCACCGGAGTCGATGCAGCTCAGGACGTGTTCCTGGACGTTGGGGTCGGTGACCTCGTTCAGTTCCAGTTCCGCAATGGGAACGTGGAGCACCGGGTCGTCGTCACCAACGCTGACAACGACACCATCACGGTCGACACGGCCATCGACCTGGACGTGGCCACTGGAGTCAACTGGGGCTACAAGAACCTGGACTGTGGTACTGCGGCCACCGATGGCTGGGCAGGTGTCAGCGGCTTCAGTGTGGTCTCCATGACCATGCAGTACGACGCTGGGGACATGACCGACCTCGACGTGGTCTGGGAGTGCAAAGAAGGCGGGATCGGTGCGGAGCCTGTCCAGGTGTACCCAGGCCCGGCTTCGGACTGTGGGTTCGGGACCCTGGCCACGGACGTGTGTCAGTTCGCGGCAGCGGGCGACCGCCTGAGCGTCGTGATCACCGACAACGTGTTCGGCTTCTGTCGCGTGGGTCTGGCTGTGACCACCGACGGAGGCACCAGGGATGAAGTGACCGTCATCATCTCGGGGGCGAGATGAAGTACCTGGTACTACTCGCGCTGCTTCTTGGGCAGATCGCTACCTATCCCCCGGACTATGGGGATATGAGTAAGAAGCCCAAGAAGGGCAAGGGCCCTGGAGTGGGGAAGACTCCCAAGCCGCCGGTCAGCAACTGTGAGTGCGGGACAGCGGATCTGTTCGCGGAGGCACGGGGCTACTGTGAAGGCCTGGAACCAGCGGGCTCGATTCAGCCTACCTGCCTTGTCCCAGACTACATGATCTACACCTGTGAGCCTGGTGGAATTGATCCTCCGCAGCCGGTTGGCGTCCTGCAGATCGACCGGGACAACAAGCAGTGCCAGGGCTCATTCGCGGAGTACATTAAGGGGGAGGCCAACCGGACGTTCTTCGACACTGGTGGGTGGATCTCCATGAAGGTGCCTAAGCAATCCGATGCCTGCTGGCAAGAGATTCTCGATACAGGGTACTGCCAATGAAGTTCGCAATCACTCTCGATGGGAACGCTCTGTCGTTCTCCCTTTGGACCAATTAGGAGAAGACGATGAAGAAGGTACTTTTTGCCCTGCTCTTGGCTGCTTCGGTGGCCTCCGCGCAGGTCTATCCACCTGACGCCTCCAGCGGGACGGCAACGAGCGTCAGCCCGTCGGCCTTCCCCTTGCTGGCTCCTGATGGCAGTGGATCTGCTCCGTCCTACAGCTTCACGAACAACACCGACGCGGGCCTCTACATCCTTGGCACAACCATCTACCTGCAGAACCAGGACACCCTCACTGGGGGGCGGGCTTACGCCCAGTTTGGTGGAGAAGTCGCAACCATTCACGCCACGTTGGGAGCAGACACTGGGAACTTCGGACAGTTCTCCTGCCAGCAGAACACTGACATGTACTGCTTCGTCAACGCCACAGATGGGGTAAACAGTAGCCTCACCACCTTCAACAACACCGGGACGACCTTCAGCGATACGATCTACCTCCCTGACGGCGCAGCCGCTACGCCTTCCCTGACCTTCACAAGCGACACCAATGCTGGGCTGTACGCCTTTGCTGGGACCGGTGTGGCCCTGAGCAATGCCTCTGGTGCTGAGGCTGTTCGGATCTACGACAACTTCGCAGGACTGCGCTCGGCGAATGGCAGCGACACTGCCGAGTTCCAGGCGCAGGGGAACTACCTCAGCTCCGGTGATCCGCTTGCCATCATGAAGGTCTGGGACGCTGGCAACACGGCCCAGAACGACTTCTGGTGTACTCATCGTGACGCAGAGGAGGGATGCCACCTTGGCGTGGACGACGGGACAAACACGAGCGATGTCAGGTTCCACCCGACCTACACCAGCTTCACGGTTCCAGTCCAGGCCGCAGATGGGACAGGCGCGAACAAGGCATTCTCCTTCACTGGCAACACGGACATGGGACTGCGAAGAAATGTAGACACTCTCTACATCGAGAGTGGAGATGTCTTCGCGCCCTTGACTGCGGGCTATATCGTCCTTAGCTCGAATGTCAACTACCTCTCTGTCAGGAACGCTGACACCACAGACAACAGTGTTGGTGTTCGAGAGTCGGGCGGTGATGGAGAGGGAGCTTACATGAGGACCAATGGAGTCGAGCGGTACTTCTTCGGGACCGCCAACTCCAAGCAGACTGTCCCACTCCAGCTGCCGGACGGTACGGCAGCGGCACCTTCCCTGACCTTCACCTCTCAGACGGATGCCGGGCTGAACTACCAGGACTCGATCAACACGATCACCCTCCAGACGAGCGAGGCTCCCTCCTACGCAAGGCTCTCGATGAACGGGGAAGCAGGAACAGGCACACCGTACTTCCAGCTAGACGCTGACGACGCCACGAAGGATGTCAGCATTGTTGGGAATGCCTGGAGTACTCTTATCAACCTGAGTGCTGACGATGGGGCTGGGGCCTCATCGACCACTATCTTCTACAAGGACAGGACGGAGTTCTCGGACCCAGTCTATTTGCCAACGGGATCCCAAGCTGCTCCGGCTCTCACGTTCGGGGACACGGACACGGGTCTTTACGGATCCGCAGGGACAGTGAACATCTCGATCAACAACACTTCTGACGGAGCCTCCTTCAGTGCGGAGAATGTCTCGCTCAACGCCGAGGAAGACGCCGGGGATGGAGATACGCAGATCGAGATGAACTCGAACGTCATCGCCTCGGCCATCACGCTCACCGCCTCCGACACGGGGACCAGCGCAGGCGTGACGGTGCATGGGACGAGTGAGCATGTCGAGCTGTCGGCGGGGGGAAAGGCCGTCCTCCGGGCCGATTATGTGAGTGCAACCGAGACCTACCTGGACCTGCTTGAAGACGCAGCCATCAGATTTGAGGGCGCGACAGACGACGCGAATGAGACTACGATCTCTCCGGTAGATCCAACTGCGGATCGGACCATCAACCTGCCAAACGAGGATGGCTACCTTCAGACGGTACAGCAGGGCACATCGACCCTGACCGACAACACGGCCACCAACATCCTGTCCTTCCCGCTGGCTGATGGGGTCTGGATCGCTGGGACGCTGGTCACGGTGACGACCTGCATCGACGCCTCGAACACGGTCGTCCGGCACGACACCTCGGACTGGATCTGCACAAACGCCGCAGACACCGAGTCCTGCACCTTCGGCACGAACCTGGGGGCGGCGCTCCAGCAGAACGACGGAGCCGGAACGCTCAACACGCACACCCTGGCAGTGAGCACAGCCGGGACGAACGAGGTCCGATTCACCCTCCAGGCCGACTGCTCCTACGCATCTATCACCACGTTGGAGAGCGACTGGGAGATCGAGTTCCACTACCCGGACTGGGCGGCGGTGACCGAGTTGAACTAGGAGCAGTGACATGCCTTCAGGGAATGGCTTCGACCAGTACAAGGAACTCTTCCTGGCGCGGTTCGCCGACAACCAGAAGGAGCANNGAGAAGAACGCCATCTCCTGGAGGATCCACGCGTGGATCATCCCTGCTGTCATCGCTGGGGCTGTTAGCCTGGCACTGAGGTTCCTGTGAGCGAGCTTCTGACGAAGCAGTTCCTGTTCTCCAACTGCCTGGCCTCTTTCCTCAAGGAGACACAGCGGAGGGGCTACGCCTGCACGCTGGCTGAAGTGGGTGTGGCCTACGACCGGAAGAGTCGGATGGGGCTGCCTTTCAAGGACGGGGTCCACATGAAGCACAGCCTACACTACTGTAGGCTCGCCGCCGATGTGAACCTGTTCGTCCAGGAACCGAATGGAGCCTGGCGTTGGGTTACCCATGGGGATGATCCTGCCTGGACAGCGATGGGCGAGTACTGGGAGAGCCTCAACCCGAACTGCACCTGGGGAGGGCGCTTCGGTGACGCCAACCACATTTCGGTGACGTACCACGGGAGGAAGTAGCAATGCCTTACGAACCCCCTGATCCTCCTAACCCTTCTGCTCCTGAGCAGCCAGAAGCCAAGACGGCTGCCCAGAAGGCTGGGTACTGGGGAGAGACCAAGGAGTCGGGCTCTGACCCCACCAGGGGTGAGAAGCACTGGGACCCCCAGTGGGAGAAGCGTGCCCGGAAGATCCTCGGCAGCGACACGGTCGGGTCGCTTGGCGATCTCTACGACCCTCAGCACCGCCGATGGCTCAACAAGCAGTTGCGGAAGGCCAAGGGCAAGGGCAAGGAGGCCGCAGCCGCAGCAGCACCTGTCGAGGAGGTCGCAGACACTGGGGTCGAAGAGAGCGACGGTGGCCTGAAGCCGACGGCCCAGGGAGGCCGGAAGCAGTGGGAAGACATCTCGGCAGGTGAGCAACTTGGGAGCCTCTTCCCTGAGCGGCGAGTCCCGGGCGAGGAGCCGGGAGATGAGGCAATGCCGGGTGGTAACATGGCTGATGAAAGCCGTGTTGACCCGGACGCACCCGGCACGGCTGGAGACCAGTACCAGACCGGCCTCTGGTCCGAAGAGGATCAGTCCAGGGTTCAGGACGCGCAGCGTGGAACCGCAGGCGGAACCGACACGGGCGAGCAGCTCCAGACTGGGCTTTGGGGACCAGAAGATCAAGCCAGAGCTGGGGAGACTGGGGATGTCACAGCGGAAGACCAGAGAAGTAGTCTCGCTGACACCGGTCTGTGGACTGGCCCAGAGGCTGGTGGGGATGGTGTGCGGCTTCCTACCGAGGACTGGCCTCCACGGAGGCTCCCAGTCACGTTCTACACGGGAGGCATGTAATGGGAAGCCTAACAGGTGGCAGCAGCCGAAGCAACAGGAATCAGTCTCTTCTTGGAGGGGGTGGTACATCCAGAGGATCCTTCGGTCCAACCCTGTCGAGCGGTGGGAGTGGGCGAAGAGGTGGTGGTGGACAGAATATCACCGGTGGCGGCGGCTCCACCAACGTCGGTGGTGGAAACTACCAGGCTCCTCCTCCCGGTGATGCATCGGCTACCTCCTGGATGGAGCAGCAGGCTGCCAACCAGGCCACCGCAGGACAACAGAACCAGTACTTCAACCCCTACGGGCCTCAGGGTCCTGCCGGGACCCACACCGAAGCTGGGGTCACCAGGGAGATGACCCCCGAGGAGTACGCCGACGCGAAGATGGCCTCGGCCAGACAGGCGCAGCAAGAGGGGCTGTCGAAGTCGCAGTGGATGAACCAGATGTACGGGACCGACTTCTTCAAGGACACCTGGGGCCAGGGTGCCCAGGAGACTTGGGGAGACGACTGGTACATCTAGTGGTACATCTATCAAAACCTTTAACTATGTGTTTCTCTAAAAGTGCTAGAAAGCAAAGGAGATAGGAGAATCGTGGCAAAACGTCTGCAAATGTTGGCATGTGTTAGCGTTTCCGCACTTCTGATCGGAGGCTGCAACCTTGACCCGTGCAAGATCTACCCACCGGCGTGCGAACCAACACCGGAACCGACGCCGAGTCCAACACCTACACCAGAACCCACTCCCACTCCATCTCCGACTCCTACGCCCACTCCTACTCCGACCCCCACTCCGACTCCTTCTCCCACTCCTACTCCGGAGCCTGACTGCCCTTTCAACACGCCTACGGCGGCGTGGATGGAGGCAAACGGCTATCGGTGCGAGGTAGCTCCCAAACGGGAGGGGAGAAAGGGCTTTGGTGCCACGCCGAAGTGCAACAACTGGCCGAAGGTCAACGGCGAGAACTACTACTGCCAGCCGGGGCTGTGGCCTGAAGCGTGCGCCGAAGGGCGGCGTGGAGGCCCGGTGGCACCAGACGGACACCCGAGACGGGTGGCCTGCGAGAAGCAGTTCCTTGAACTGGACTGCCCGTACTTCACCTACACCAGCACGGAGCACATGAGCTTCGATCCGTGGGTGACGATCAACTCGGTCAACCAGAACCACCCCCGCAACGTGCGCGTGTGCGGACAGGGGCAGTTCGAGACCCATGAGAGCTGGGACAAGTGCGGGACTCGTTGGATCTGTGCAGGTCAGTGGTCCTGGGCCACGGCCCACGGAAACGGGAGCGTCTGCGCTGCGGCCAAGGATGGTGTGGCCAAGCAGTGCGTTCCCTACAGGGAGCCATGAAGACTGTACTCAAGTCCGTTCTGACTAGCGTCCTCACGGCTGCAATCCTCGGGACAGCAGCGGGCGTGTGGAAGCTGGTCATCGAAGTTCACGACCTCAGGCAGGACGTGGATCGTCTCTACGCCGAGGTCAGTGAGCACTACCAGGAGGATCACTGATGGCTGACTTCAAGGCTGTCATCCTTGGCGTTCGCAAGGTTCTCGGGATCCTGACCGACTTCCTGTTGGTCGGGAGGAACAGGGGGCTGTGGTCGAAGAAGAAGGGGGAACTCTTCTACATCAACGACGACGAGTCTCTCAAGAAGCTGAAGGACAGGAGGTAGTCGTGTTCACAAGACTGGGCGTTCTCTTTTCGTTTCTCAAGGGTAAGCCCTCGGAGTTCATCCCGAAGATCATCAAGGCGGTTGCCGAGGGCAAGTTCGGCGAGCCCGCCAAGAAGGTCTACTGGCAGGTTGCCGGGTACAAGACCTGGATCACCGTCGTCATCGCTTCTGCGGGTTTTGTCCTCCAGCAGCTTGAGGAGGCTGGCCTTTGTGCGGACTGTGGTGCCTGGTACGTCATTCTCTATCAGGTCGCCCTGGGCCTCCTGGCCGTTGGGCTGTTCGATGGGGCTGTGCGGCTTGATCCGCCGAAGGATCCGAACGGGAAGTAACGATGGCTAAGCCTCCCCTCCGAGACGCGAGACCGTTCGACTTCCGTGTAGGAAACGCCGACGGCTTCAACCTGGGTGGCATGATGCAGGACACCGATCCTGGATCACAGCCACCCAACCGCCCAAGGCACGTCTTGAATGGCCGCTATCAGGGGGGAGGTATCGTCTCTCGTCCTCCCTACGAGATCATCGACTGGGTTACTGACTTCACCCAGAAGATCGGTGCTCCTGCTGGGCCTCCGGTCAGCACTACCTACCAGTGGAACATCAAGTTCATGACGGAGCATCACCCAACACGCTTCAACAACCAGTTGTGGGTAGGCAGGTGGGACGGGAACTCGTCTCAGCTCCAAGTGGTGGATCAGCCGTTCAAGCGCCCGGATGACGTGGCTAGCTACCCAAGCCTGATCCAGCGGGCACCTGTAGTGGAGAGGTACAACAATGAAGTCTATGTCGGGGACACAGGCTATCTGCGTCGTATCTATCGGATCGGGGAGACGCTGGCTGATCTGCCCACTGATGACATCCTGTACACCTTCGATGGCTTTCGGGTCTACGCCATGGCCGAGTTCGCGGGGCGTCTGTTTGTTTTCGTCGCAGACCCAACAGGAGTCGCAAACTCCTACGTCTTCTCCTACGACGGAGTCACTGTCTACGCAGAGGTCACACTGACCACGGCTGGTAAGGACGGCGCGTCCTTCGCTGAGCACAATGGACGTCTGTTTCTAGGGACAAAGGGAGACTCCCTGCTACGAATCCGGGATGCCGCAGGCTCCTGGAGCACCCAGGCTCAGACTGGTGGGGCCGGGACCTATGGCCACTCCGGGTTCGGCAACGCCATGTGGACCATCAACGACGCCCTCTACATCGCTGGCGACACCGTTCTCTCGGTCTACAGTGAGGTCGGAGGCACGCCTACCCTGGTCTCCAGCAACCCACCGTTTGGTGGCGTTGGGATCCAGAGGGTCTTCGTTGGCTGCTCCATCGGGCCCTATGCCTTCTACGGAGGCACCTATGTTGCCACTGGTGATACCTACCAGAGGCCAGTCTTCTACAGCATGACTGCTGGGCAGGTCAACCCACAGAACATCGGTGTAGAGGGCAATGCTACCGACATCCAGATTCCAAAGGCGTGTGCGATCTTTGCGAACCGGCTCTACTTCGCCTTCGGGTGGGAAGACACCTCTGTCGGTGGGAGTGAGATGGGCTTCTTCGCTGTTCCACGATCAGTTCAAACTCTTTATCACAAGCAGCAAGTCGGTGCCGCCGACACTAGCATCGAGTACATGAAGGGGGACCATTGATCATCTTCAGCGAGCAGTCTCCGAACAGCGACGACTACGGGTCCCGTAGCGGGCAGTTCTTTGCCTGGCAGGAGCCTTCCTTCTTCCCAGGGAGGAGCCAAGGATGGGAGGACAACAAGGTCCCCATCTATCTGCCGTATGGGGTCACCGATGTGGACGCCCCAGCAAGCGTTGCCTTCTACGACGGTCGTACCTACATCGTAGGGGGCTACTCTGCCAACCTAGTCATTGATGAGGCCTACACTGCCTGGCGACAGGGGATCAACCCCCCGACTGAGCCTCCTTCCATCTCCGGTGGAGGAGGCAACGCTGGAGTGGCCTACTGGTCCTTCATTGACGAGGTGACTGGCGAGCGCAGCTCCATCAGCGGGGGCACCCCCTGCAATGCTGGCTCAGGCACTCGGGTATGGACCAACCTACCTGTACGCCCCCCGGATGATGTGTTCATCGCTGAGGGAACCGTCTTCGCCGACCTCTCCGAGAGCGGCTTCTACACTGAGGATCCCAGGACCCGCACCTTCTACCTGCGCCCTGGTGACATCGTGAAGGTGGCCAATGCCAGCAAGACTGTGACCGGCATCGACGGGCCACGGTGGTTCACTGCATATCCGTTTGGGTATGGGAGTGACTCAAGCGGCCAGAGCCTGGCTGCCCTTCCCCTGACACGGGCGACCCATCTGGAGTTCTGGATCGAGGAGGCTGGGGACTACCCGAGGCTCATCACGCGGGTCCCACTTGGAGCCACAGAGCTGAGAGAGTCCAGCACCCTGGCGACTAGAGGTGAGGCGTTCCAGACCAACTTCCAGAGGTTCCCCTACTGCAAGGTGAACGCGATCTACCACGACCGACAGCTCATGGCTGGAAACCCGGATGCTCCTGACACAGTCTACCTCTCTGAGCTGTTCCAGCCAGAACGCTACAGCGGACTGAACTTCCGCACCAGGAACGGGGAGAATGTGGTCTCCCTCCTGTCCACCAGAGACTACTGCCTCGTCCTTACAGACAAGTCTACCTACATCCTCCAGGGCTACACGGAGAGCGACTTCACCTTCACGGTAGCGGATCCCAACATCGGGGCGATCACCCACGTCGGGAACATGGTGATCCATGGCTACCCCTATGTGTGGACGCAAGAAGGGCCGTACATGTACACGGGCTCCTGGAACCCGATGTCTCCGGAGAACCGCCACTGGTTCCGGGATGCTGTCCGGAACACCAACTACTTCTTCAACGACGTAGCAGCCGTCTACCTTGGAAGCAGCCAGAACCTCTATGCGCCAGCCGAGGACCGCTTCGAGTTCTGGCGTGGGACGCATGACCCAACCTTCAACAGTTGGATTCTCGGTGGGACAGTGGTAGTCGACTACACGACCATCCTACCTCAAGCGGGTGGAGGGTTTGCCCCATCTAGGATCTCCATCGACAGCACTGAGGTTCGTAGCCAGCCTCCTGGCGACTGGCAGATCTATGGCATGAGCCAGCATACGTCCGCCTACATGAAGCAGACCCCTGATGCCCAGTTTGGGCACCAGTACATGATCTTCAAGAAGGTCAACACGATTGCAGATGCGGACTCCGATCCTCAACAGGGAGACGGAGCGATCATCTGTAGGACAAACAGTCTGCCGACTGCTGGCTACCCCAACGAGTGGTGGAACTATCAACCCGCAGTGTGAGGATGACATGGCTGAGATCTTTCTGATGATGTTCCTGGCACTCTACACGGGGTTCTGGTTCCTGATGGGCTACCTCTTCGGGAGGAGAAAGTAGATGCCTATCGGCCATGAGTGGAACGCGGACTACATCCCGATGGACTTCTCCATCACGATGCCACACCACCTTTCCCAGACGGACCCCAAGGGCGGGGCATACCCGAGAGAAGGGAAGTCCTACAAGCGGCTCTGGGTCCACGCCATTCAGTACGGTGGGAAGACCAGGTACTGGGAGGGGAGTGACAACCCCCCGTCCTATCAGCTCGGGGCCTCAACGGCCTACGTCATTCCAGTGCCTGGTGAGGAACTGAACAAGGCGAGCGTCGGGGAAGTCGAGATCACCATGAGCCTCATGAACCCCCTGGCTCCACAGTACCAGTACGACAACGAGACGCAGCCCTGGGGGGACCAGACAGACGCAGCCACATTCGGGGTTGGTGTTCATGCCGTTCCGGCAAACGAGAGGAAGCTGACTGGCAGGGGGCTGACCATTGCCTTCTACTGCCAGGACGTCGCCTCCAAGATCAGGTTCAATGGGTGGGGAGGGGAGTTCGGAGCTGGCCCTCAGAACTTCTACTGGGAGTACCCGACGTACCCATACCCCAATACGCCTTAGTCATAAGGGACTTGGTATCATAGAGTAGGAGAAACGCGCATGGCAGGTGGATTGGCGGCACTCAACTACAGCCCCGAGACCCGGGAGTTGGAAGTCAACCCGGCGGCGGCGAAGTACGGGGCGATCTTTCCGACCAGCTCTGGGAAGAAGGCGACCCTAAACCCTTACAAGAGTACGAGTAAGGTCCCCACCTCTCCATTCGGCTCGTCCTCGACCACGACACCCAACTTCCCGACCGCTCCGAGCGTTCCTGCTCCAGGTGGAGGTGGTGGAGGGGGCAAGGGAGCCTCCGGCCCGGTGGTCAACTTCGACCCCTCGAAGTTCAAGCAGAACATCCAGCCAAACCCCTTCCAGACCGGGGCTTACGAGAAGATGGAGCAGCTCTACGAAGAGGTCCCCGACTACTACAAGCGGGCTCTCGCGGAAGGGCGGACCGCCGCAACCGGGACGTTCGACGAGGTCCAGGGGATGATGGGAGGCCGGGGCTTCGGTCCTGGCAGTGGGCTGACCACGTCCCAGATGCTCAAGGCCAAGCAGCTTGCGGACAGGAACATCCTGGGTGGGCAGCTCAGTGCAGCAGAGCGGACCTTCGCGGCCAAGGCTGGGCTCGCTGGGCAGATGGGCGGCCTGGGGACCAACATCGGGCAGCTCATGAACAACGCCTTCGCCAACAACGTCGGGGCCTACAACGCCCTGGCAAGCTACGCACTCGGTGCGGACGCGAACCGCATCGCTGGCTACAACGCGGAGACCGGCAGGCTCCAGGCAGAGACCGCGCCGATGATGGCCATGTGGAACATGGCTCTCCAAGCCATGCAGTTCCTCTAAGGAGAAGACCATGCCTGACTACAGTGGCAGCATTTCATACGGCGGCGGGGGGCGCATGCGCGGCGTCCAGACTGGTCCTTCTCCTGGCATCACCATCGGGGGACAACAGGGAGGCTTCCAGGATCCGTTCAGCTTCCTGAAGAGGCTGATGGCCCTCAAGGACAGGCGGGCAAGCGTGGAACGCTCGCGGCCCCTGATGGCGACACAGAATGCCCCGTCAGCTCTTCAGAACCAGATCTTGCAGGAGCAGGCGGAACAGGCGAAGCTCCAGACTGCGATGATGCGGGCAGAGGAGCAGGCCAAGCGGAGGCCGATGCCCACCAAGACGATGTTCGGCTTCAACGTCATCCCTGGTCGAGTTGCCGACCCCAACAGGATGAACTACTACCAGCGTCAGGCTTACCTACCGGGTGAGTCCACTCAGGTCGGAGGCTTCGGCCCAGGCGCCCACAGCGAGGTGCCACTCCACCGTCCTGGAGGGTTCGGTACTGGTGGCACCGACTGGCAGACCTCTCCAGCGCAAGCCCAGGCTCTCACAGCGGGTCAGCAGGCCAATGCTCTCGCACAGGATGTTTCCTTCAACGCAGCGCGGGCCAGAATGTATCCCGGCATGGTCGGACGTATGAAGGCTGTGGCAGATCCTCGTCAGTACCTTCCTCAGGGCGTCCAGGAACTGGCAGTGGGATCAACTAGGGGATAGTGAAAATGGCAGATGCACTCTACTACCAAGACCTTCTGGAACGGGGGTATGACCCTGGCTACGTGGAGCAACTGCGGAGCGGCTCTGTGCCGGGATTCCCTGGAATCACGACCATCGAGGAGATGCAGCAGCTTCATCAGGGGCTGCTGAAGCAGCGGGAGGAGGAGCAGAGGTCAGAGGAAGGCTTCTGGGACATCGTCAGGGCGCAGCGAGGAGGCAGCCCATTTGGTGGTGTTCCTCCCAACCCAATGAGGGAAGCAGAAGAGCCTGGTGGTGGCCTCACTCTCCCCGAGGGCTGGACGGTCGCGCCCGACGGTTCGTGGCAACCTCCTCCTGGACCATGGTGGGCACCTGGAGCGCCTCCCTCTCCTGAGGGCAAGGTTGGTGGACACGTCATCCCGAAGCCAGCCGACGAGACCTACAAGCCTCCTATTCAAACACCACCTCCACTTCCTGCTCCACCTGCTCCAGACACTCCAGCCGAGGAGAGCTGGGAGAGCATGGCCGAGAGGACGGCTGCCCTCCAGTACGAGCCTGAGGGCTATCTGGAGCGCATGGGTGCTGAGCCGGGTGGTGTGGTTGGACGGGCTGCTGTTCCTGGCACCGGTCCTGCTGTCACGATCCATGCTGGGCAGCGGCCTGCCAGTGACATCAGCATCGCACGCGGGGAGCAGGACAAGCGTCGGTCTACGTACACCCCGTCGCTCGGAGCGGCAGAGGCTCGGGCCCGCCTTCGTGGCCAGACCGGAGCCTTCAGCCCTTCCCGACAGCTCCCCCCGTCCGACGTGTCCAGGGAGTTCGTAGCTCAGACAGAGTCACCGAAGATCCTGGAGCTGTGGGACGAGAGGAAGCGAAGGGAACTCGGCCTCGACTACACCGAGGCGCTCTCCCGTCAGCAGGTGGCAAAGGCCATCATGCTGGAGGAGGAAGCCGAGGAACTTGCACTGGACCCCATGAAGAGGGTCGAGCGTGAGATGGACAAGATCGCGTATGTCCATCGGATGATCAGGCAGAAGCTGAACCCTGACATCGACGCCAAGGTCAAGCAGCAGATGGCCCTGGCGATGCAGGACCCGGACTTCATCGAACAGGTTGCCAACAACCCAGAAGCGAAGAAGGCGCTTGAGGCTTCCCTCCGCGCCAAGTTCGAGAAGGAGTCTTTCGACGAGCTGATGGCAATCTACAGCCAGATGCTGATGCTGATGAACCCGAACGCAGCCGCCCTCGCTAGGCTCATGGGTTCCCAGTTGCAGTACGGTTACGGTGGTGGCTACGGGACTGCGCCGGGGCTTGTCGGGACTGGAACAACTCCTCCAGGAACAACTACGGGAACACGGTAAGGGTAGACAGTGGCCAATGGGTACGATCCCAGCGACCTCTGGAGGCAGGAGCTTGAACAGCTACAACTCGAACTCGGGTTGACTCAACCACAACCCGCGCCGAGCCTGTTCAACACCGGGCCGCTCCAGTGGGCAAAGGGACTAATCGGGATCACCGGGAACGTCGGTGGGCAGCTTCTTGGCCTGCTGAACCCCGAAGCCTACGAAGCAGCAGAGAGAGAACTCCGGCGGGAGCTTGCCATTGGGAGGGAATCCTCCTGGGCTAGAAGGGCTGAGGCATTGCCTGGCCTTGGTTCCGTTGCCGCCCAGATGATCCCGGATGAGATCCGGGAAAGCACCTTTGGCAAGATCGTCGGCCCCGTTGCCAGGATGGCTGGTGAAGCCCTTGGTGACCCCACCACCTACACTCCTTGGGTCCTCCCCAAGATCGGGATTGCTGCGGCCCGGGGCATCCCCGCGCTCGCACAGATCGCAGAACGAGGGGGAGCACAGGCTCTCCGTGGTGCCCTCCAGGCCGAGAAGGTAGCCCCAGAGGTCTTGGCGGCTATCAGGGGCGCAAGCCCCTTGCAGCGGACGGGCGTCTGGCTGGGTCAGCACGCGCTGCCCATCGACCAGGCGATGATGCTCGGTGCTGCTGCCTACGCTCCTGAGCTGGCCCAGGGGATCGGAGCTACGGCTGCCGAGACCTGGCGGCTAGCGATGGAAGGGAAGTACGGGGAAGCAGCCACCACCGGTGCCTCCGGCACGCTCCTGGCTGGCATGGCGGCTCTGATCGGGAAGGGCGTCTACGACACCTTCTCAGCCACCAAGACGCTAGACGACATCATGCGTCGTAAGAATCCTGAGGCTGCTGCGGCTGCCGCCGAGAGGGAGGCGCTTACCACCACTCAGACAGTAGCCCCAGAGGCCGAAGCCATCTTGGCTGGCGAGGAGCCCTACGTAGGCCCTGGCCCTGCCTTGACCCCCCGGCCAGACCAGCTTGGTCTTCCTGGCGTTGACATCAGGCTCCCTGGGGTGGAGGAAACAATCCCCGAAGCCGTTCCCCCCGTGCAGGGAATCGCTGTTCCCCCGGTCACGGGCCAGGAGCGCCTCCCCATCACCTTCCCTGGGGAGATCCCTGAGCCTGCTGGGCTGACTGGTCCTGCTGGCGAACCCAGGCTCGGTCCTGCTCCTGAGGAGGGTGTCCTGTCTATGGACACCACTCCCAGGCTGGTGACCCCAGAGGGACGCATGGAGGCTCCTCCTCCAGCCGCTCCACCCACTCCACCCACTCCAGAGCCCTCCATTGCAGGAGATGCCGCTAACCTGTTGCAGCGTAGGGAGAACCTGCGCTTGGAGTACAGGGACCTCCAGGCCCAGGAGCAGCGCCTCCGTGGCCAGAGGGTTGGAGCCTCTCCGGAGCATGTAGCAGCAATCGACGCACAGCGTGCGGTGATCCAGGAGCGAATGACCGCAGTCGCTGCGGAGTTCAACACCCTGAGACATGCTCCTGCTCCACAGGCTCCCCAGACGGACGTGCGGGACATCACTGCTGGCGAGCGTCAGGCGGCTGGTGGTCAGGCCGAGCGGGGCATCGAGACGGAGCCCCTGCCTGCCGAGGTAGAGCCGGTCAAGCTGGAGGGCAACGAGTCACAAGTCTACCTCCTCAGGGATGAGGGGCTGTCCTACGAGCAGATCGGAGAGGCCCTGAACATCACGCCTGAGCAGGCACGGGCCTTCGAGATCACAGCCCGCAACAAGATGGACCTGGCTCGCAGTCGTCAGGCTGGCTTGAAGCGACCAGAGGCCCTGCCGGAAGCGCCAGTCGAGAAGAGGATCCCCTTCGAGAGCAGGAAGGGTAGGGTCGTGACGAAGGAGGCCGAGGGCGTCCGAGAGGCCGAGGTCATGGAAACGGACCTTCCTGGCCCCAGAGAGCGGACGATTGAGGTCACGACCGAGAAGGGTGAGGTCATCGACACTGGCGTTCCCACCGTAGTGGGGAGGCAGAAGGTCTCTGAGCCTGCCGACACGATCCTCCGCTCCAACGAGCCCGAGGTAGACGCTGTGGTCCGGGCAGCCGATGCTGCTGCTGAAGAGGCACGCGACCCTGGAGCCAAGGCCCTTGAGGCTGCTGCCGACGATGCCACCAAGGAGATCGCAGAGCACATCGTCAAGCTGAGCATCACCCACGGGAAGAAGGATCCACTCCTGCGCCTGGCCCTGCGGTCTCTACAGGACGAGGTCAACCGGGTCCGAGATCTCCAGCGTCAGCGCAGGCGCTTGGGGAAGGCACCCGAACTCGCGGAGACTTTGGAGTCTGTCAAGAAGGACCTGGCTCTCCTCAAGGAGAATCGAAGCAGATACCGGGAGATCGCTAGGGCTGCCAAGAAGCGAGCACTGACAGATGAAGAGAAGGCGCTCAGGAACAAGTTCGAGGCGGCCTCGAAGCGGGTAGACAAGTCCCCGTTCGCTACTGAGATCATCGAGGCCGGTGGGATCGAGAAGCTAGACGATCTCATCTTGGCCTTGGAGAAGGCAGACTTCGACAAGCTGCGTGACCACCTCATCGAGCGGGTCAACGCTCGCATGGTGATGGACGCCAACCTCGCTGACGTGGACCCAGTCGTCATCGACTCCCTTGGTCGGATCGCCAGGAAGCACACCCTTGAAGAGGGAGGCCAGGGCTTCACCCAGAAGGTGCGAGAGGGCAAGGCCACAGCTGTCATGGACGTCTGGGGCATGATCCTCAAGAACAAGAAGTTCACCCACGGTGGCCAGAAGTTGACTTCTAGGCAACTTCTTGATCGGTTCCGGAAGGAGACCAGCACAGAAGAGGCTGCCCTCAAGAAGCTTGACGACTTCTTCGACAAGACCGTCCGTGGTCTGTCCAAGAAGAAGGTCGTCGACATCTTCCGCAAGGAGCGGGAGACCCAGCTCGCCGAGACAAAGGAAGGCGATGTCTTCGAGCTGAAGGCTGAGGAGCCAGAGGTCGAGGTCGATCCCTACCAGTACCTGGCAGAGCAGAAGGGGAAGGAGCGGGTCGAAGACGTCGTCAACGAGCTGGACGAGCGGGACCCTGTCCTTCAGTACAAGGACCGCTGGGTCAAGAAGGAAGACCTCATCAAGTACATCAGAGGGATCCAGGCTGGGATCCCGAAGGGCCCACAACTTGGTCGCTACATCTGGCCCGACTACTCCTCCAGCAACAGGAACCGGCTCTATGCGGTCACGGACGTCCACGACAGACTCCTTGGCATCAAGGGAGAGCTGGGACAGAAGGCGCATGAGCTGGACATTGCTGCCGACTCCCTCTTCGAGAACTTCCTGAAGGATAAGGAGATCGGAGAGGTGGTGGTAGACGACGAGTTCGTCAATGCCTACACCCGCCTGTGGGAGGCCTGGAAGGAAGGGGACAAGGCCAACATCTGGGGGCAGGGAGCCGCCAAGTCGCCAGGGATGGCGAAACTGAAGAAGTGGGCAGGCATCACCGAGAAGTGGTCCAAGAAGCAGATCATCGAAGAGGTGCTCACCCGCTTCCGCGAGAAGTCCCCGGAGGCTCAGGCGAAGCTCGCTGCGGGCTTGCAGAGGAAGATCAAGGAAGGCGTCAAGGAAGTCGCGGCAGAGCAGAAGGCATCCAAGGAGACCAAGCAACGTCTTGGTGGGATGCTGGAGGGGAACTGGGCCAAGCCTAGGACCCTGAAGCCAGGCTTCGAGGGGGCACTAGCAGAGCGGTTCCCGGACGACGGGACGTACAGTGCGCTCACCACCCCGAACGACGGGCGGCTGTACTTCGCTGCTGAAGAGGGTTCCAAGGGCAGCAGGGTCACAGTCATTGGTGGACGTGGTCCGGACAGTCTGCACCGGTTCGTCCTGGAGGGACGGACACGCGGCCTCAGAACGATGGAAGTCCCGGACTCCTTGGCCGCTGACTTCAAGCCACAGATCGACGAGCTGCGGCGGCAAGGGATCCTCAAGCCTGGCACCAGGACGGAGAATGCCTACTCCACCTACTACCAGGTTGACCCAGGACCTCCCAAGACCGCAGCAAGCGCAACCGACCGGGTGGCAAAGGCTGACGCGGTCAAGGCTACCTACGCCTGGCTGAAGCGGGTGGCCAACGAGAGGAACTACGTCGACCTCCTGAACCAGTTGGCTGGGCGGAAGCTGGGCAGGGGACGTGGCTCCGATGATCTCCTGAAGGCACTGTCCCTACGGATCAACGAAGGCAGGAACATCTTCGATCTGGACGACAGACTGGCCAACTCCGTGGCCGGTGACGAGCGGGCAACGAGCCCCATCCGCAGGCTGATGACCGACGCCTACCTCCATGGAGGCGAGAGGGTCTTCGAGGACTTCGATGGCGTGTCTGCTGCTCTCGTTTCCATCAAGAAGAAGCTGGGGATCAACCCCGAGCTGAACCCACTCTTCCACGACAACGGTGGGTACAACGGTGTCTTCGCCATCGGGCGCGACCGGGATGGTCGGGCTCTCGTCATGAAGATCAACACGATCAAGCAGCAGAAGTTCCTTGAGGACTACGTTCCCTCGGCTAGAGACTTCATGCTCGAACCCCTGATGGCCGGGACGACCAAGGAGGGCTGGACCTGGCGAGTCGAGCGGATGGGTACTCCCTACGCTGTCAGGAACGAAGGCATGCTCTTCCCGGTTGACATGCCTGTCGAGGCGCAGGCCTCACTGGTCAACCAGATCGAGAAGATCCACCGCCTTGTCGAGCGGAACAAGTTGGTCATCGCTGATGTCAACGGGGACTGGCAGTGGGTCATGGTGGATGGGAAGGCGTTCCTTGCAGACCGTGGCGTGCTCCGTCCTGCCGACTACACCAACGCACAGGGGAAGCGGATCAAGTTCCACCGAGACACCTGGATCGCCCAGAACCAGGCACTCCACTCGCCCTACGACAAGCTGACCCCGGCGCAGCAGAAGGCGCGGGATGCCACCTACCGCAGCGAAGTTGAGGACGCTACTGGTGTGGCCGTTAACTTCGATGGGGTCTACGACAAGTCCTTCCAACGCAGGCTGAACCGGGCGACTGGGAAGGACTTCGTTGACGCTCTGGACGAGGTGCTCCAGGAGATGAACGAGTACCTCGGGCTGAAGACCACAATGGGTGGTGTGACAGCCTCACCATACCTCAAGGGATTGCATGCCGACGGAAAGGTGTACACAAATCCGTTGGAGGCGATGTACCATAGCCCTGACGATCTTGCTCGGGCTGCGGATGACATCGTAGGCACGATGCTTCATGAGGTCCTGCACAAGGTCAACCCAGAGCATACCCGTAAGTACCAGGGCGTGCTGGACGACCTAGACTACCTCCACGTCGCCGATGAGCGACTTGATCGCTGGTCCAAGAAGGTCCAGTCACTGTTGGAAGAGAGGAATGCTGCGTTGCAGGATCTCCTCCCCGAGTTCAGAGAGGCCCACGTCTATGCCGGAAGCTTTGGAAGAGAGAGTTGGCGAGGGGAAGCGAGTCTCCGAGAGGCTGCTCCTGGCTTTGCTGAGGGCCGCGCTTCCAGCCCACAGAATCGACGTATCCAAGGTCCAGCGGATCTTGAAGCTGGCGGCGGCCCAGGGGTACAACCCGGTGGCGCTGTACCGGAAGGCGCTCGCGAACCGACCGGCGGAATGGCAGAAACCGCCGCTGATCGGGCAGCTTATGCACGGGAGGCCCCAGAAGGCCCCGGAGAGCTTGCCCGAGGCGAAGAAGAGGGCGGACGAGTTGCGGCCTCAGAAGCGCAGCCCGGAGTCCAAACCCTCGACGAAGCCCACGAAATCGTAAGGGCCCTCACCAGGGAGAAGCGCCCTGTCGAGACCCTGATGGGCCGAGCGATGGAGCTGGCCCGTCAGCTTGCCTACCGTCTACCCGACGAAGAGATTGCACGCCTGGCCAAGGGGACGCCTGCTGCTCGCAAGGGAGTCTGGGCTCGCTTCAACCTGGACACCATCGACGGCCTGAGTCCGAGAGCCAAGGCTGCCTTCACCCTCTGGTCTGAGCTGACAGAGAAGAACCCGACACTCAGCGCCCACTTCAAGAGGGACACCCCCCGCACCTGGGCGCAGGCTGACAAGGAGGCCCTGAAGCTGCTGGGTGCCCACTCCAAGGAAGACCTCTACCGCATCCTTGGGAAGAAGGGCAACCTGTCCGACACCAACACGGTAGCCATCAAGATCCTGCTGGCTGACCTGGCCAGTCAGGTGAGTGAGAGGCAGGGTGAGTTCTACCTGGAGCAGATGAAGTTCGCCAAGGGTGAGACTACTGCCGAGGCAGTGGCGAAGGCCAACACTGCTCTGCTCATGGCACAGGAGAACTTCACCAACGCTGCACCTCAGCTCTTCTCTCCGCTGACCGACCTCGGTCGTGCGCTGGCAGCCGCCAAGAAGGTGGCCCGTGCGCAGGATCCCGAGGCTGCGATGTGGCAGGACATGCGGGCCGCGCTCAAGGAGCGTCTCCGTAGCCGCTACAAGAACGCCAAGGAGATCGACCAGAAGGTCGACGAGCTGATGACCATCTGGGCTGGGGTTCGCTCCACGCGTCTGGATCCTGAGCAGTGGGCCGACGCCTACCGCAAGGCGTTCAAGTTCACCCCGTTCGACAAGTTCCTCGAAGCCTACAAGGCCTTCCTCCTTGGGTGGAAGTCCAGGGCTGCCAACATCACCTCAAACGCGCTCCTACAGGGTATTCGGGAGGTCGAGCGCAACGTGGCCATCGGGCTGGAGAAGGCCTACGCTAAGCTCCAGGGCCGGAAGGCTGAGCGCCACTGGGGTGAGTTCAAGCTGAACTCCATGGTCCTGAAGCACTGGGGCCGGGTGGCCATCCCGGAGTGGGCTACCTCCTTCCGTGACAGCTTCCTGCTGAAGCCGGAGGAGCGATCCTTCAACGCTGCTGAGGTTGGCACCCTGGCTGAGGATCTGATGCTCGGCATGGGAGCCATCGGTGGGAAGACCGGTGAGTTCGTCCGCTTCATGTTCAAGGGCCTGAACGCTGACGACGCCGTGTTCAAGAACCTGTCTCGTCTCCAGTACTACTACCGCGAGGTCTACCGGCGTGTGAAGTCTGGGAGCGAGGGCTGGAAGAAGATGGAGGGCGAGGACGACTACGCAGCTACCGCCCGCTACGTGCTGGACATCGAGGACCAGTTCCTCAAGGCCAAGAAGGGCGACCCCACCGACAAGAAGCTGATGGAGAAGTACCTGCCTCTCCATGAGGAAGGGACCAGGATCGCTAGGGAGGAGACCTTCCAGACAGAACTGCCTCCCACCCTCAAGGCGTTGCAGTCTGCCATGCGTGACCCCCGAGGGAAGGCGTTCCAGATGATCTTCCCGTTCGTGCGGACCCCGTACAACATCGCCTGGGAGACCCTGCGCCGGACGCCTGTGGGCTTTGGAGAGGTCGCCTGGAAGTGGGCTGACTCCACTGCTCCTGAGCGTATGGAGCTGATGGCCCGTCCGCTGGTAGGAACCGCTGTCAGCATGTACCTCGTCCAGGAAGCTTTGGAGGGAACCCTTACTGGTGGAGGGCCCCTCGATCCGGTGGCGGAAGCCAACCTGCGTGAGACCGGCTGGCAGGCCTACTCCATCAAGCTGGGAGGCCAGTACCTCTCCTATCAGCGGTTCGAGCCCCTGTCGTCCGTGGTCGGTATGGCAGCCGACATCGCAGAGGGGATGAAGAGAGGAGACTTCGAGAGCGTGAACACCGGGACCACTAGGCTGCTGGGTCTCGTGTCCGAGAACCTCACCAACAAGACCTTCCTCTCCGGGCTGGAGGGGCTGGTCAACGCTCTGTCGAACCCCTCCCGGGAGGCTGGCACCTGGCTCAAGCAGATGCAGATGAGCCTAGTGCCCAACTCCCTGGGGCCTATCCCGTTCGGCCACCTGACCCAGGGGATCGACCCGGTCTACCGCCAGACGGAGCCCTTCTCCTTGGAGGCGTTCCAGGCCAAGATCCCGGGGCTCAGCTCCAACCTGCCTCCGCAGTACACGCCGACTGGAGAGCTGCGGATGCGTCCTGGCACAGCCTTCGAGCGGACCTTCTGGCCGGTAGCCCGTCGTCAGGAGCGTCACGATCCTACCGCTCAGGCAGCCAGACTGCTGGACCAGATCGGTTCGCCTCCGACGCCGCCCAAGCGGTACACCTACATCGAGGGCGTGCGCGTGTGGTACACCCCCGAGGAGCGGGAGATCCTGGCCCAGGCTCAGGCTGCTGCAACGAGGATGATCGGGACCAGGCTGGTCCGCGACCCGAACTTCATGAGGATGCCCGACAACGAAGACGTGGCCCGTCTTGGTCAGCGGACCAAGAAGGACGTGGTCAAGCAGATCTACGACCGCTACCGGCGGCAGGCCATGGCCCGGTTCCAGCAGGGGCTGCGGCGTAGGGCATTGGGTCATGAAGGTGGAGAGGCCCGCTGATGGCCAAGTCACGCAGGGTCATGGGGGATGTCCCCCGTCTCACGCGACGGCCTTGGGAAAGTGCCGCCCGGGGCTTGGAGGAGTTCCTCAAGAAGCTGGCGAAGGCCTGGCAGGATGGGATTCCCCCTGGCGGTTCTACCTCTACCCCGACCACCATCGAGGCTGGGGACACCGGGACTTCTGGAGCCATCCTGGACGGGTGGGCTCCGATCACCCACGAACACCCTGTAGTCACTGGCGCACCTTCCCCTTTGGCCAACACGGACACGGAGGGGACTTCCACTGCCATCCCCAGGCTGGACCACCAGCACAAGAGGGATGTCAGGGTCAAGGAAGACGGAGCCGACGTATCAACCAGGAACGCACTGGACTTCCGCAACGCGGACATGGAGTGGACGATCACCGACGACCCGGGCAACGACGAGGTCGACATCATCGGGAAGCTCAGTGCAACGAGCCGTACCTTCGTAGCTGGCGGCACCCGGGTGAGTGCCACAGGAGCCAGCGATGCAGTCGTTTGGGAGGCCCCCTACGATGCGACAGTGATCGCGGTCAGGGGGTTGAGAGTCAACGGAGGGACAGGCGCGACGGTCAACGCCCGAAGGAACTTCACCTCGGAGCACCTTGCGTCAGATCTGTCCCTGCCCACCACAGGCACGGTGTATGATGGAGGTACTCCACAGAACACTGCCTACGTGGCTGGGGACATTCTGGAAGCAAGGATCAAGAGCGTCAGCGGCGGAAGCTGTGACATCACGGTCCTGATTAGACTGAGGAGAGACTAATGGCACTGATCACCGATCCTGATAGCCTGTCTCAGGGACTGGAAACGGCAGTCGCTGACGCAGTCTTCACGGGGGCTTCGGGGGCCAGCGTTACCATCACCAGCGCGGGCTCGAATCTCCCCACCCTGTCGGCAAACGACTACTTCGAGGTCCGCGACCACTCTACAGCAGGGAACAACGGCCTGTACCGGGCGACCGGCTCGCCCACGGCAGCCAACCTCCCATGCGACAAGGTCGACGGGACCAACCCGGCGGATGCTGGTTCGGAAGCAATTCGCACCCTGGGAGACAACGGTGTGACCTTGGACTATAAGTCCATCCACATCGACACCGGCCAGAAGAGGGTGTACCTGATCGAGCAGGGTAACCTGAGCACGGACGGCGTCACCCTCCAGTGCGTCTACTCCTTCATGAAGGAGGAGTGGAAGGCGGACGCGGACCACATCAAGTACGCGTTCCCGATCACCGCCATCACCCCTGAGCAGTTCGAGTTCGAGTCAGGCTGGGAGCCCAGGACCGTAGCGTCTCCGGTCATCCAGTCGAAGAAGCTGATCCGGACTGCTGGCTGGTCCGAGCTGGACTCGACCGACTCCTACATCCAAGCCGACTACATGGGTGCCATTACCCTCGGGTCGATGGAGGACGAAGCCAACGACACGGCGTACTACGCCTTCGGAGACGACCCCACCGAGACTGGTGCAGCCACCGACTTCACCTTCGCGGGTCCGGTCAACGAGGCCATCAAGACCTACGAGGACTACGGGGTTCCTGGCAACGTTGCCATCACGGGCAGCAACACCATCACCAAGAGTGGTGGCACCAGCTTCATCACCTTCGGCTTCAAGGTTGGGGGCCAGGTCACCATCCAGAACGCCGAAGATGCTGGCAACAACGGGTCCTGGGAGCTGGCCACGGTTGCTGCGGATGTCCTGACGGTGACGGGCACTCCTCTCACGAACAACGCCGACGACGACACGATGCGGCTGGCAGCGGACAACCGCAACGCGGTCGGGCTGTGGCTCCGGATCCGGGACGCGGACACCAACGGTAAGACCTTCGACAGCTCGGACAACGTGGCCATCGGTATCACCAAGGTGGACAACAAGGCGTTCCGCTTCCCCCTTAGCAACACTACTGACCTCCAGATCAGTGCCACCGACGCCCAGGTCTCGGGCAGCTCTCCCTGGACGCAGATCGTCATCAAGTACTTCGACCAGGCCTATGCCCGTGACGGCCTCACTGGCGGGGACTACAACTTCGGGATCGTCATCGACGTGGGCACCCACTCGCTGGTGGACGGCTCGGCCCCAGGTGCGGGCTCGGTGCTGACCTCGGCAGAGGGTGGCATCCCTGCGTCACCAGACGTGTACGACGGGGGCACACTCTACTGCCACGAAGGAACAGACAAGGGCATCTCCTGGCCTATCGTCTCGACCACAGCCACCACGGTCACAGTCACCGGCACCATTGCTTCTGTGACCAACGGCAGCTTCCACCTTGAGCGGGCCACCCCGTTGCAGGCTGACAAGAACGAGATCTACGAGAAGGTCCAGTACCTGCTCAGGCAGGCAGCCGACATCGACGACACCGACCAGACCGTCACCGGTAAGACGGCTGACGAGCTGATCAACTTCGTTGCGTCGAACGACGTGCGCTTCGGAGAGGGGATCCCCATCAACCCCAACGGTGGTGGGTCTGGGGTCCTCTGTGAGGGCTTCGACACCAACGACACGAACGTCCTCTACTTCTTCGACAACACCGGGACCTCCCGGAACTACCCGTTCGTGGCGGCTGGAACCATCAGCTTCAACAGCAACCTGTACCCCGACGACTCCGCACCGGAGTACTGGATGTTCTTCCAGTACATCACCCGGACCACGGTCAGCGACTTCGCCATCTCGGGTGCGAGCGGAGACACTGCGAGCTGGGACTCGGCTGGGGCCAACCTGCCCTCCGTGTCCCAGAACGACTACGTGGCGGTGTACGACATGACCAACACCGAGAACAACGGTGTCTGGGTCGTCACCGATGCCACCCCGACCGCGTCACAGTTCGACGCCAGGAAGGTGGACGGACAGACCGTCGTCAACGAGGGTGCTGCCTCACACGACATCGACTGGAAGCCCATCGACTCCCCGCAGGCGACCATCGTGAACAACAACGCTGGCTCGCCCATCGAGGGAGCCATTGGGGCGGCATCCATCTCGTTCGACTTCGACTACGATGG
>JABAOH010004643.1_pt2 | contig 42444 bp, 37 predicted proteins | sample 7062181 | NCBI WGS metagenome assembly JABAOH01 (sample SAMN14538630, study PRJNA623070) | marine sediment metagenome | biome: marine biome [ENVO:00000428]; feature: marine pelagic biome [ENVO:01000023]; material: deep marine sediment [ENVO:00002113]; isolation source: pool of 5 deep marine... | reverse complement strand
GCGGCAAAGGTTTTGAGTACCTATCCCGCGGCCCTCCAGTTGAGGTTCCTCCAAACGTTAAGCGAGGTGGCGGCGGAGAATAACTCGACATTAGTCTTCCCAGTACCGGTCGACCTAGTTAAACCCTTGCTCGAAAAGTCGGTAAAATAAGGAGGGGTCTCAACCCCCTTTGGTTGACCCTTGCCCCAGCTTCTCTAAAATGAGAGAATGAAGGATACCTCAATAGGGAGGTGAAAGAGCATGAAAACTATGATTTTGGATTTGGAAAATTGTCTTTGGGTAGGTGGTCAAAGATTCCTGAGTAGTTTATATCTTATTTATGATAAAGCCTTTTATATAATCAATGAGATGGATGAATTATGAGCGAGGCTACGAATCTAAAACTGTAGCTCTTCTTGAGGGGCCGTTGGTAAAATTCTCATATTCTATAAACTATAAACCTTGCGTAGATTGAGGTGGCGTGCTAAATTTCAATGAAAATGTCAAATGAATGGAGAAATCGTGAAAATTCTGCTTGTTTACCCCCGCTATCCGGATACTTTCTGGAGTTTTAGGTATGCACTGAAGTTCATCTCTAAGAAGGCTTCTTACCCACCATTAGGGCTTCTGACCGTAGCCGCCCTTCTCCCCAGGACTTGGAAGCGGAGACTTGTTGATCTGAACGTGGAGGTGCTGAAGAATGAGGACATCGGCTGGGCTGATTACATCTTCATAAGCGCTATGGCGGTGCAGGGGGCATCGGTCAGGGAAATCGTGAGGAAGGTTAAGGCCCACGGCAAAAAGATTGTTGCCGGCGGTCCCCTCTTCACCATCTCTCCTGATGGGTTTCCGGAAATTGATCATTTGGTCCTTCACGAGGCAGAGGCAACCCTTCCTTCCTTCATTGAAGACTTGGAGAGGGGAAAGGGAAAACCCACTTATACTTCCTCTGAATGGCCCGATATTACATCTTCTCCTGTACCCCAATGGGATCTTCCGGATATGCGGAAATATGCCGCCATGTGCGTTCAGTACTGCCGGGGCTGTTCCTTTGATTGTGAGTTCTGCAACATCGGTCTGCTGAACGGGAAGAAGCCTCGAACGAAGACGAATACTCAGGTCCTGGCGGAGCTTGAGGCATTATACCAGAGGGGGTGGAGGGATACGGTCTTCTTTGTAGACGATAACTTCATAGGGAAGCCTCGCAAATTAAAGGAAGATCTGTTACCGGCCCTCATAAATTGGATGCAGGAGAAGAGGTATCCTTTCTCTTTCCTCACCGAGGCCTCCGTCAACCTTGCAGATGATGACGAGTTAATGGAACTTATGGTAAGGGCCGGCTTTGACGAGGTTTTTGTGGGGATTGAGAGTCCTGAAGAGAAGAGCCTCTCTGAGTGCCACAAGGTTCAGAATAAACAGAGGGACCTTATGGCAGCAGTCAAGAAGATGCAGAGATTCGGCCTTCAGGTCTCGGGGGGGTTCATCGTTGGTTTCGATTGTGATCCTCCGACTATCTTTCAGAGGCAAGTAAATTTCATCCAGCAGAGCGGGATAGTCACCGCCATGGTAGGCCTTTTAAATGCCCCTAGAGGCACAAGGCTCTTCGAACGGCTCCACCAAGAGGGCAGGATTATAGGAGAGATCGGGGGGGACAACACTGATTTTTCCATAAACTTCATTCCCAAAATGGGTTACCGGCAACTTGTGGAAGGATACAGGTACATCGTAACTCACATTTACTCGCCCCGCCATTTCTATAGACGTCTTATCACTTTTCTGAGGAATTATCGTCTGCCCAAGAAAAGAGCCCATCCTATACAATTCTGCCATATTAAGGCGTTCTTCCATTCTCTCTGGACCTTGGGTATTCGGGGTAAGGAGCGTTTTCACTATTTGAAGATCCTCCTTTGGACCGTCTTCCGACGCCCGCGACTCTTCCCCCTGTGTGTGTGCCTTTCCATTTACGGCTACCATTTTCGGAAGGTCTTTGAGGGACACCTTCAAGGAACACGAGGGAAACCGGCCCAGGGTTCTCATGAGCCGATCTGGGATGGCGGGGACTGGCCAATCCAAATCTAGTGAGGGATCTGAGATAGTGGTATCCCAGCCACTTCATATAACAGCGGATGCGGATAAAGAGGAAAACAGAGATTTCTCCAAATTCGCCTATCAGCGAATTTCTTTTATCCGGAAGACATTAGGCGAAATTGCCTTTTCCCTTGTTTTGATTGCCGAGCTTACCTTATATGTCTTTGCATAACGATGCAGAGATTTTTCCTGTGATCGAAGAGCCTCAAATGCTCAAGGAAGGAGGTAATGGGTTTGAAAGGAACGATAAAAAGAATTATCCGGGAAAGGGGATTCGGGTTCATCAGTGCAGAAGACGGAAGAGAAATCTTCTTCCACCGCTCCGCTTTGGAGGGGATAGATTTTGACGCTTTGGAACAGGGCAACAGCGTAGAGTTTAATGTGGAGAGAGGGCCCAAAGGCCCCCGGGCGGTGAATGTAACGATGATTGAAGCCTAGTCTAAGACTAAATCAAGGCAACATCCCCTTGTTTCAGTCTCCAAGGATGGGAAGGCAGCTCATTTTATCCGGCACATATCAATTAAGGCTTTGATACAGTTACTATCAGAGAAGGGAATGCTAAGCAAAGATGGGTTGATGGTCAAGATTAGAGATGAGATAGGGAAATGAAGGAGAAAAGCGAAAGTACGTAGCAGATGAAACATTGACTCGATTACCGTTCCCTATTTCGTTGATTTGCGTCTCAATTCATCAGAAACCTTGTGTAACATACCCACCCACTTGACAAATCCTCGACAACCTAAAATCCGTGTGGCTTTTGGGGCGTTTGAAATGTATCTCGCTTCCCAGGCGCGCACATACCCCCCAGTTGCTGGCTCTCAAAGGAGCAGGCGGGCGGGAACGAAAGAGGCTCAGGGCTCAACGGTAATGCTCTTCTTTAATCTAGGACTCTGTGGAAACTCAGGGAACTCGAGGATGATTTACATTGACTATGGCTTCTCTTTGGGTTACCCTTAACTTCAGCCCCGGGGTTTGGGAATGTCTGCATTCAGGCCAGGATTTTTACATCAACCGCGGAAAGATTTTCCCGTTTCCAAATTGATCCAATGGGCGAAAGATGGTTCTCAGGAAGCCCATTTAGTAGGTTTAAAAGGGTCTTCCAAGGCCTTTATACTCTCGCTCTTCGCGGTGGAGTCTGGGCTTCCCTTATTGGCCATTACCCCCCGACCCACAGATGCTGAGATCTTTTCGCAGGCTATACGCTTCTTCATCAAGCCGGGTAAGGAGATCCTTGCCTTCCCTCCCTGGGAAACGATTCCTTACGACGAGATACCCCCCCACCAAGATATCGTGGACCAACGGGTGAGGACCCTTTCTCAGGCGGCGGTTCAAAATGGCACCGTAATCGTCACATCTATCCAAGGACTCATGCAGAGGGCGATGACTCCCCATACCCTCCAGCAGTTGACCATTGCCTTGAACGTAGGCGATGAGATCGACAGAGAAGAATTCATTGAGAGATTAATCCGAGGCGCATATACGCGGGTCCAGTTGGTGGAGGAAAAGGGTGATTTCAGCGTTCGAGGCGGAATTATCGACCTCTCTTCCCCCTCATATCGGGATCCCGTGAGGGTCGAGTTCTTCGGAGACCGCATCGAGTCAATAAGGGCCTTTGACGCAGAAACCCAAAGATCACATCGGCACTATGAAAGCGTCTCGATCCTACCAGCTAAAGAGATAATGGAGAGCCCTGATGATCAGGTCTCTGCCTCCCTTTTCGATTATTTGAATCCCCAGACCATTCTGGCCATCGATAACCCCTTCGAGGTGGAGAGAGAAGGGGAAGCCTTCTGGCTTCAAATCAGCGAGAGGTTCGATCGATCCGTCGCCAAGGGAAAGAACCCGCCGATGCCCGACCGATGGTATCTGCCCCTGGAGACCGTCAAAGCCAACTGGGGAAATTTGAGGAGACTGCTCCTGGGAGAAATGGACATCCCCGAATTGGAGCGAGTGGATGGAGAAATCCTTCGGTTCACCGTCGAATCCAACGAGGATATTAGGGCTGATTTAAGGTCCCTCGGGAAGAGGAAAACCCTGCTGTCTCCCCTGGTGCGGCGACTGAAATCCTGGCACAGGAAGGGAAACAAAATCATCATCGTGACTCACCAACTGGGGCAGGCGGAACGACTTCAGGAATTGTTGATGGAATATCAACTCACCCCGAAACTGAGCGCGATCTCCTTCTCTCAATGGTGGGAAGGCCGCCTTTCTCCCCGTTCCGCTAACCTCCCCTCAGGGACTGGGGAAGGCGACTTTTCAATTCTCACAGGGGACCTCTCGATCGGTTTCCGAATCGCTTCCAGGGGTTTAGTGGTCATTACCGAGGAGGAAGTCTTCGGCCCTCGGAAGAGAATCCCGAAGGTCCACAAGAGACCAGGGGATTCTTTCATTACCTCTTTCTCCGAGCTCAATGAGAGCGACTATGTGGTGCACATCGACTACGGGATCGGGATCTATAAGGGGTTAAAACGTCTGGATATTCAGGGGGTAAGCAACGACTACCTCCTGTTGGAGTACTTGGAGGGGGATAAACTCTATGTACCCGTGGACCGGATCAACCTCATCCAGAAATATGTCGGCTTTGAGGATAGAGGTCCCCGACAGGATCGACTGGGTGGATCGTCATGGAAGCGATTGAAGCGGAAGATAGGCAAATCAATCGAGGAAATGGCAAGGGAGCTCCTCAATCTCTATGCGGCCAGACAGGTATTCGAGGGATTTACCTTCTCCAAAGGGGATGGCTACTTCAAGGAGTTTGAGGCGGCCTTTCAGTACGAGGAGACGCCTGACCAGTTGGAGGCAGTCAGAAACGTAGTGACGGACATGGAAAAGCCCAAATCAATGGACCGCCTGATCTGTGGCGATGTGGGATACGGAAAGACGGAGGTGGCCATCAGGGCCTCGTTTAAGGCCGTCATGGACGGCAAGCAGGTGGCCGTGCTGGTACCCACCACGGTCTTGGCTCAACAGCACTTCCAAACCTTTTCCGAACGATTCCAGCACTACCCCGTTATCATTGATATCCTAAGCCGGTTTAAGAGGAGAAACGAGCAGAGAGAGACCCTCGGGAAACTGAAGGAGGGAAAAATCGACATCATCATCGGAACCCATCGTTTGCTTCAGAAGGACGTCACCTTTAGGGATTTGGGATTGGTAGTCATCGACGAGGAGCATCGGTTTGGTGTCTCCGACAAGGAGAGGCTGAAACAGTTGCGGAAAACTGTCGATGCACTGACCTTGACAGCGACCCCTATTCCCCGCACTCTTCACATGTCCCTGACCGGAATAAGGGATCTGAGTACCATCAATACTCCACCCGAGGACAGGCTCTCTATCCGGACATTTTTGGGCCGTTTTGACGAGGACGTTATCCGCCAGGCCATCGTGAGGGAACTCCAACGGAATGGTCAGGTCTTCTTTGTTCACAATCGGGTCCAAAATATTTCAGCCATGGCCCGATTCCTACAACAACTGGTCCCCGAAGCCTCTCTGGCCATCGCCCACGGTCAGATGAAGGAGAGGGATCTGGAAAGGGTAATGCTCGCCTTTATCCGGAAGGAATACAACCTCCTCCTCTGTACCAGTATCATCGAGTCGGGGCTGGACATCCCCACCGCCAATACCATCATCATCAACCATGCCGAAAGGTTTGGGCTTGCTGAACTCTACCAGTTGAGGGGGAGGGTCGGCAGATCCAAATACCAAGCCTATGCATTCCTCCTCGTTCCATCTGAAGCCTCCATATCCGGTGATGCCCTGAAGCGCCTGAGGGCGTTGCAGGAATTGAGCGAGTTGGGTTCAGGGTTCAGGCTTGCCTTCCAGGATCTTGAGATCAGGGGAGCGGGAAACATATTGGGACCCGCCCAATCAGGACATATTGCGGCGGTGGGATATGAGATGTATACTCACCTCTTGGAGAGGGCGGTGAGGCAGTTGAGGGGGGAGAAAGTGCTTGAGGACATTACACCGGAGATCAAACTCCCCTTTGCCACTTTTATCCCCGATAACTACATCGGCGATCCTCACCAGAGGTTGGTTTTTTACAAACGCTTGTCATCGGCTCGTTCCGAGGAGAACATCGATGATATAAGGGAGGAGTTAATGGATCGCTATGGACCTATCCCTCCCCCAACCTTAAACTTGCTGGAGGCCATGAAGCTCAAACAACTCTTGACCCGCCTCAGGGTGAGGAAGCTAAACCTATCCATGGAAAGAGCGGTGATCGCTTTCGACGAGAGCTCAGAGATTTCCCCTGAGGGGATTGTCAGCCTCGTCCAGGAGAATAGTGATCGAATTCAATTCACTCCCCGTTTCGAATTGGTTCTCTCCATTGGGAAGGGAGAGTGGCAGGAGGCCCTCGGTGAAACCAAGAGCACCTTGGAGGGGTTGACCCAATATGCTCAACGTTCCATGTCTCAGGCGAGCCCCCGTGCGACGGAGGGAACCTAAGAAGGTATACACGTTCACCGTGCCATATTTTCCCTCCAATGTCATCGGCGGAAATCCTCAGACGTGCGAGGGAAATCCACAACGGCTCAGAAGAGTAAAATGGCAGGGGGTTGACGGGAGGATTATCATCAATGAATCGACCTGTAACGAGGAGAGGCTTGGAGCTCCCCCCAAGGGGAATCAACCCCTGGGAGGTTAATGAGGGAACGCCTCTGAAGAGGAACCGAATGCGCAGTTGGTCCAGGTGCTGGTCAATTATTTGGGTTGCCCTATTGATAGCCTTCCATACTATGGGGTGCCAGAAGGAGGATGCGAATCTCCCCCAGGACATTCTGGCCCAGGTGAACGAGGAATTGATCACCCTGGAGGAATTCAATAGCGAATTGCGGGATATTAAGTTGGAACACGGAAAGCTACCGGAGGACAGAGAATCCTTGGACCAGCTGAAAACCGCCTTCCTCGACCAAATGATCAACAGAAAGCTCATCCTTGGAGAAGCTCGGCGAATTGATATCCATGTATCGGAGGAGGAGATCAATAAGAATATTTTAGCCTTAAAACGGGACTATGCCGGAGAAAGCTTTAAGGCCATGCTCGAGGGCCGCGGAATGAGTTTCGAGGAATGGAAACGACGGTTAAAGGAAAGACTTCTCGCCGAGAAGGTGATCAGTACCGTTGCGCAATTCGATGGTATTATCGATGAAAAAGCAGTGAGACAGTACTATGAGGAACACATCGAGCAATATTCCTTCCCTGAACAGGTGAGGGCAAGGCAGATCGTAGTGGCCACGGTGGAGGAGGCCAAAGTGATCTTAAGGATGCTGAGGAAGGGCGAGAATTTTGAAACACTGGCCAAGGAAAAATCGATGATGCCCGAAAAACTATACGGCGGTGACTTGGGGTTCTTCGCACGCGGCGAGATGCCGGAAGCCTTCGATGAGGTATTCCAGCTAAAGTTGGGACGCCTCAGCAAAATCATCAAGAGCCCCTATGGATACCACATCTTCAAGGTGGAGGAAAAAGTCGAGGGCAAAGTTCGAGAATTTGATGAGGTGAGGGATGAGATCGCCCATCAAATTCGAAAGAAAAAGAACGAACAAATCTACTATACGTGGCTTTCAGAGTTGAGGACGAAGGCCAAGATCAAGATCAATAAGCAGTTGTTGGAATATACCCACTGATCCTATGCGAAAGCCGATCCTATCCATTCTCATCTTTGTCATCTTCGGTCTGTCCGAGGGGATTTCCGGGGCAACGATCGTTGATAAGATCGTCGCCATCGTTAACGGTGAGATCATCACCCTTACTGAACTTGACCATTATTATTCAAAACTGCGGAACGGATCAAATGCCGCCGGCAATCCAGGGAAGAAAAGAGCTAAAATCTTGGAATCGAGAAGGAAGGTTCTCGATCTCCTCATAGAGGAAAAGTTAGTCGATCAGCAGTGCAAAAAACTGTCAATAAGGGTATCGGCAAGGGACCTCGATATGGCCCTCGAAAATGTAAAGAAGTTGAATGCCATAACCGATGAACAGCTGGAGAGCGCACTGATGGCGGAGGGATTAAGCCTGGAGGATTACCGACAACAGTTGAGGGAACAGATAAGAAGGGCCAAATTGGTCTCTCGCGTAGTCAGGAAGAAGGTTATCCTTGACGAGGAGAGCCTCAAAGAATTCTACAGTGAACACATCGAACGATTCAAGGAGCCTGACCAAATACGGGCCAGCCACATTTTGATCGTGATCCCTCGGGAAGCCGACGACTTGCTTGTGGAGGCCTATCGTCATAAGGGCAAAACGATCTTAGAGAAGCTACGGCGGGGCGAGGACTTCCAAGGACTTGCCCGTGTATACTCCGATGACGCATCGGCAAAAAACGGAGGCGATCTGGGATTTTTTAAGAGAGGCGAACTCCTACCCGAATTCGAGCTGGCCGCTTTTAGCCTTCAGCCGGGCCAGGTCAGCGGCTTAGTGAGAACAAGAATAGGGTTCCACATCATCAAGGTCACTGAGAGAAAAGAGGGATCAATTATTCCTTACGAAGAGGTGACGGAGAAGGTAAAAGATCAGTACATTAAGGAGGAGTCCGAGAGGTTATATGAGGTTTGGCTCAAGAAGGTTAAGGCAGAATCCTTCATAGAGGTGAAATTATGATTCAACCCGGCCGATGTCCCCTTTGAATTCTCCTGAATATCTCCATAGCGTGGGTACGTAATCGGGTGGTGCTGAATGCGGTTGAGGAAGAAGTATGTTCAGCGCAGGTCTTTTTCGTGGACAAGAACGGCCATGTCATTACCCACCATCGGCATCACCATGGGAGATCCCGTTGGAATCGGGCCGGAAATCATAGTCAAGGCCTTGGCTCAAAAAGAGGTGTTTGCCTATTGCAGACCATTGGTTTTCGGTGATGCCAACGTGCTCAATGAGGCCAACAGGGTGCTCGGTGCCTCCTGTACTATCAATTCGGTAAGAAGGGTTGAAGAGGCAAAGGGGACTCCGGGAACGATCGACCTCATTGAGCTGAGCCATACCGATCTCAACGGGTTTCGATTTGGAACTCCCAAAAAACCCTATGCAGCCCAAATAATTCGGTATCTCAAAACGGCCTTATCCTTTGCCATGAATGGAAGGATCAAGGGGATGACTACGTGCCCCATCAATAAAGGGTTTCTCAATGATGCTGGATATCCCTTTACCGGACATACGGAATTTTTGGCCCAGCGGACCAACAGTGCTCCCGTGGCGATGATGTTGGTCACCCCACGGCTCAGGGTGGTCCTGGCGACTACCCATTGTGCCCTGGGCGATGTCCCCGGCATGATCACTCCGGAAGGGATCATGGACATCATAAGGATCACGGATTCCGCCCTACGGAGTTCCTTTGGGATATCAAACCCTAAGTTGGCCGTGGCTTCTCTAAACCCTCACGCAGGGGAGGGTGGATTGTTCGGGAATGAGGAGAAGACCGCCATCCTTCCAGCCATCCATGGATGTAGAGGCGCGGGCGTCAACGTTGTCGGACCTTTGGCTAGTGACTCCCTCTTTCACTTTGCCGCAGAGGGGATTTACGATGCCGTAGTCTGTATGTATCACGATCAAGGCTTGATCCCCATTAAGTTAATGGGGTTCAAAAGGGCTGTCAACGTAACCTTGGGGCTGCCTATCATCAGAACCTCGGTCGACCACGGAACCGCTTATGATATAGCCGGACGTGGAGTTGCCGATCCATCGAGCCTTATTGAGGCAATCATCCTGGCGAGCGAGATGGCCAAGGCGGGGGGAAAAGATATTGACAAATCGGTATAATTGGTTTATGAGGAAATTGTGAAATTTATCTCAAAAGGAGGGCAAAGTGAAGATTGTCGCATGCATTAAACAAGTCCCCGATACTACCGACGTGAAGATCAATCCGGAAACCCGAACCCTCGTTCGGGAAGGGGTGGAGAGCATCACCAATCCCTTCGATGAATACGCGGTGGAGGAAGCCCTCCTGACCAAGGAGAAATATGGGGGGGAAGTACATGTCATCACGATGGGTCCTCCCCAGGCCATCGAAGTGCTAAAGAATGCCTTGGCCATTGGGGCGGACTATGTCTATCTCATTTCAGACAATGCCTTTGCGGGATCCGATACCTGGGCAACGGCCTATACCCTGGCTCATGCCATCAAAAAAATCGGTGAGATGGATTTAGTGATCTGCGGAAAGCAGGCAATCGATGGAGACACGGCCCAAGTTGGACCGGGAGTGGCAACTCAGTTGGGCATTCCTCAGTTGACTTATGTCTCAAGGGTAAGGGAGATCGACCTGGAAAACAAGAGGATCGTGGTTGAGAGGATGCTGGAGGATGGGAAGGAAATCGTTGAATCCTCTCTCCCTGCCCTCATCACCGTGGTCAAGGATATCAATGAACCTCGGCTCCCATCTCTTCTCGGCATAAAGAAAGCGGCCAAAGCCGAAATACCAACCTGGACTATCGAGGATTTGCCGGTGGATAAGGCCAAGTGTGGGTTGGAGGGTTCCCCAACCGAGGTCGTCCGAGTCTTTACGCCGGAACCAAGGGGAGGTGGAGAGATTTTGGAGGGAGAGCTGACCGAGACCATTCCCCTCTTAATAGATAAACTGATGGAGGAGAAGGTAATTAAATAGGGAGGAGGAGATGGCCAGATTATTGATCGATGAAGAGGCATGTACCGGATGTGAGGCCTGCGTGGAGGAATGCCCCTATGGGGCTCTGGAGATGAAGGGCGATGTTGTGGCGGTCAACGAGAAGTGTACTTTCTGCGGGGCTTGCGTTGATGTCTGTCCCGTTGAAGCACTGGCTTTGGAAAAGGAGGAAAGAGAGGCCAAAGTCGTTGATATCAGTGAGTACAAAGATGTTTGGGTATTCATCGAACACAAGGACGGAAAGATCGCCAACGTGAGCTTGGAGCTCCTTGGGGAAGGGAGAAAGCTGGCCGATGCTTTGGGATGCAAACTTTCCGGAATGCTCTTGGGTGATGGCGTCGAGGAATGTGCCCAAGAAGCCATAAGGTACGGAGCCGACAAGGTTTACCTGACCGAAAGTCCCATCTTGAGTGAATACAGGACCGACGCTTATACTGCGGGTGCCGTCAATTTGATCGAGCGTTACAAACCCGAAATCGTGATCTTCGGGGCATCGACCCAAGGACGGGATTTCGCTGGAACCGTTGCAAACACTTTATATGCGGGGCTGACGGCTGATTGCACGGGACTCGATATCGATCCCGAAACCAAATTACTGAGACAAACCCGTCCCGCCTTCGGTGGCAACATCATGGCTACCATCCTGTGTCAAAAGCATAGGCCCCAGATGGCCACGGTGAGGCCGAAGGTCTTCGCCATGCCGGAAAAGGACGATTCCAGGACGGGTGAAATCATTCGAGAGCAGTTTTCCATTGGCGAGGATGAGGTAAGGACTAAGATTTTGGATTTCATTCAGGTGGCCGAAACGGTTAACCTCGTGGATGCCGAGGTCATCGTCTCCGGTGGAAGGGGGGTGGGCGGCAGCGAGAATTTTGCGGTTATCCGTGAGCTCGCAGATGTATTGGGAGGAGCCGTAGGCGCGTCTCGTGCCGCCGTAGATGCCGGATGGATCCCCTATGAACATCAAGTCGGCCAGACGGGCCGAACGGTAAGGCCTAAGATCTACATTGCCTGCGGAATCTCCGGGTCCATCCAACACCAGGCGGGGATGAAGACCTCGGACATCATCGTCGCCATCAATAAGGACCCGGAGGCCCCTATATTTAAGATCGCCACCTACGGTATCGTGGGGGATCTGTTCCAGGCCGTTCCCATGCTGACCCAGGCATTTAAGGACCGGCTGGGCGATTAACGCACAGTTGAATGGCTCGCCCTCGTTAGGCGATTTGTCCCTTGCGATTGGACGAGGCCATTTCAGCTTCCCATTGAGTAAGCTCAAGATTCCCGAATTATTCCCCGCTGAACATACCCCGTAAGGAAGCGGAGGGGAAAAGAATGATCATCCCTCCCTCAGCTGGGTTATCTACAGGAGACAAGTAAAAGAAAATCCTTGATTTTTTGGATTTCTTGGATCATAATGATTCCTAGATGGTTTAAGCAACGGCACGGCAGGGGAGCGTATGATCGTTCAATGCGAAATCTGTCAGACCAAGTATAACCTAGAGGATTCAAAAATCACGGCGGAAGGGGTGAAGGTCAGATGCGTGAAATGCAAGCATATCTTTAACGTCACACCTACTTCAGCAACTTTGCCTACCCCGCCGTCACCGCCCACCCCACCTACACCCGAGCCGACGGGAGGTGATTTCCTCGAGGACTTCGAATCCTTCGAAAAGTTTCACAAGGACTTGATGGATACTACCGCCCCCGAAACAGGGTCACTCATGGATGAGGAGGGCTTATTTGAGAGGGCGGTGGTTGACAAGATGCCCCAGGATACCGGGGCGGGACCTCCTCTGGAGGACTCGGGCATGGCGGAGTTCCCCACCGAGGAATGGCCGGAACCATCCCTCGATCAGCAGGGGGAAACGGAATCCATGGAGGGGGAGATGGATGTCCCCACCTTCGACATGAGGGGATTGGAAGATCAAGACTCTTTCGAGACCCCGAAGGTGATCCCTAGGAAGAGAAAAACATCCTGGACCTTCGTGTTGATCGGCATCCTTCTCATCGTAGCCTTAGGGGGATTCTACCTCTGGAGTGAACATGGGATGAAACTCAGCCTCCCTGGAAACATCCCATCCCTTCTCAGGTCCATTCCGGAGAGGCTCAAATCCGTGCCGGAGAAGCTCCAATCCGTGTGGGAGAACATCAGGGGAATAGAGCGGGGAAGCTTAAGCTTCTCCGATCTAGAAGGCTATAAGGAGACCATAGGTGAAGTCCCCGTCTTCGTGATCACGGGTAAAATATTAAACGACACCAATAAAACGAAGAAGCACGTGAGGATCAAGGCAATTCTATTGAACGATAAGAATAAGGTATTGGACGAGAAGCAGACCCTGTGCGGCACCTATTTTACCAACGAAGAGCTCAAACAACTTCCCCCCCGTTTCATCAGGGGAGATTTTAAGATGCGGCCTCCGGCGCCAAACAAGATGCGCGTTGCTCCCCAGATGACCGTTCCCTTTATCGTTATCTTCCCCAACATGTCCCCTGATGCTCAGGAGTTTGAAGTAGAAATCATTGAAGCCCCAAATGCTTAGATCTGGTGTCGGAGCGGGTTTGGAACCTCTTCGTGAGCACCACGTCGCCCTCCCTCAACTGCTTCCATTTCCGCAAAAATCGAATCCCGAACCAGTGGGAATGGTTAAGCATCTTGAAATATCTGATATGTCATATTACTATAGATCAATTATTTAACTACAAATCACTAATAGGAGATTGGGAAAATCTAATGGGAGAAGACTTTATTCGGCTGACACATCATGTCAAGGCGGCGGGCTGAGCTGCAAAGATCGGTCCAGGGGACCTGGATCAAATCCTCGGTGATCTTCCCCTGTCAAGCCACCCGGATCTCCTGGTGGGCATCGAACATCTGGACGATGCCGGGGTATATCGATTGACCGATGATATCGCCCTCGTCCAGACCATCGACTTCTTCACGCCCATCGTGGACGACCCCTTCAGCTTTGGGCAGATTGCTGCGGCTAACGCCCTGAGCGATGTCTATGCCATGGGGGGTAAGCCTCTCACGGCTATGAACGTGGTCGCCTTTCCCATTAAGAATCTAGATCGGGGCATCCTCACGGAAATCCTGAAGGGAGGATATTCCAAGATCCAGGAGTCGGGTGCACTCCTGGTTGGTGGGCACAGCATCGACGATACCGACATAAAGTACGGCCTCTCCGTCACTGGGGTTGTTCATCCCGACCGAATATTGACCAACGCTCATGCCCGATCGGGAGATCGACTCATCTTGACCAAGCCCCTGGGAACCGGGATTATCGCCACCGCCCTGAAGGGTGAAATGGCCTCGCGGGAGGCAATTAGGGGAATCACCGAGAGTATGACGACGCTGAATCGCGGGGCCTCTGAGGCAATGGTGGAAATCGGGATCAACTCCTGTACCGATATAACGGGCTTTGGGTTCCTCGGCCATGCCGTGGAGATGGCCATGGCCAGCAATGTGGGCATCGTTATCCAATCTCAATCCGTCCCCATCTTCCCCGAAACAGAGGAGTATGCTTCCAGGGGGATGGTACCAGGAGGAACCGGGAGGAATCGAGATTTCTTCTCTTGCAGGCTTGAGACCCCGAGGCCCGTCCCCAATGAAAGAATGGATATCCTCTTCGACCCTCAGACCTCGGGGGGACTTCTCATCTCCGTTGAAGGGAAAAAGGTCGACATGCTCCTGGAGGAGCTCCTTCGCCAAGGAGTGAAGTGGGCCACCGTGGTGGGAGAGATACTCGATGGTCCCAAGGGAAGGATTGTGCTGAAGTGATCATTCCCTGCGGAGAACGTTCAACAAAGGCGGAACAACAAGACTATTTCATCCCTTCTTTCTTATCCCTAAGGGCTTTGCAATCTCACTGCTCATAACTCCGGCCCTATATGCCCGAACTCGGTTTGACAGGTTACGGTTTTAAGCCCTCTTCGCGTCAGTATCCTGTGGACCTCTACCATTTCATCATAGCTCGGCTTCACCAGATCGAGCCTCTTAAATTCTGGCCTGTAGTCTAACACGCAGACCTGGACCTCAGGGTCTATCATATGCAACCTCTCTCCTATCAATCCTATTTCCTGAGGTGATATCAGTTCCTTGTTGTACGGAATCCCTACCCCAATGAAAACTACCTCCTTATACCTCTCAATCATATATGTTGCTGCATCCCATGCCGTATTCAAATACCTCTCAGCCAACCCTCTATCTTCAATCCCGGTTATTCGCATAAATGTTTCCGGATAATACCCTTTGAGGTCTATGCCTATATCCGTCATTCCAGCCTCAACGAGGTCTTCGATGTAATCCTTCGTCAGTATGGAGGCGTTTGTATCCACATGAACCCGTGCATTTCGATCTGAGTTGAGCTTTTTGAGCTCCCTTACGTATTCCACCAGCCATTTCCTGTTTAAGGTGCATTCACCTCCGGAAATTGCCATCCTGTCCACGTCGCAACACTCTCTTGTGGTTGTCATAATCTCCGCTGCCTCTCGAGGAGACAAAGCCTTCCCCTCTCCTTTATGTGCCGTCTCCCAGTTCTGACATTGGGGGCAAAGAAGGTTGCAGCCAGCGGCAAAACAGGCAACCTCTATGTATCTATGACCGTCCTTCAGCCACCACGGAGTTCCCACCCCACCAACAGTATGCCCACTGAAACCATGGACGATTCTTCTTGGTATGTAATCCTCTGAAAGCTCTGTCTTGATTGTGAGCCCATTCTCTATGGGCGTAATACAGGAAGGTCTGACTTCTCCATTTATCTCAACAGCGCAACTCCAGCAACCACCGCTCGAACAAGGTGCGAAGAATGAGCCTTCCTGCGGATATTTTGAGAAGCAGAAGCCGCTCACTTTCAGGGCCTTTTTGACCCTTATCCCACCACGGACTTTTACCTTTGTCCCATCCAACTCTATTGACACTTCTTTGTCCATGCTCTTCCCAGATGCTCGATTGGCCTATTCCCTATCTCCCTCATTGGTCATATCCCCCATCGGCAACCCTGGGGTAACCCCTCTTTGCTATCCCCCAAAGGTTCCCGATTTATGAATCGTTGGAACGGGGTTCATTCTCAAGCCCGAGTCTACGTTGTTCGAGCCGCTCATCCTCCTCCTTTTGCTCCCCCAATATGTTTTTATTTTCTTCCGCACTCTTATTAGTTCAGCAAGAAATATGTATCTCAAGATAGGACCTACTCCCATTGAACGCAATCATTTGTTACCCAGTCTTTTTCCGATATGAGTGATGCTCCGCGTGAATCTATCTTGATTGGATCCCTTTCAATTCTGAGAAAACAAGAGATATTTCGAGAAAATCTGAGATTCGGTTAGATTCTTGAATTTTTGAATGCCCTTGGGAAAAAATCAAATAAAACGGAATAAAAAGCAATAAACATAATCTCCGATAATCATCAAGACCGAGGTTTTGATTTCATGGCTTTTTATGGTAATAAAGAAGTAACCGAAAGGCCAAACCATCCGTGAGGGTGGGACGGAAAGCCACGGGTCTACCGGGGGAGACCCCCGAGCTGCCGAGATTTGACATCATAGATTTCCCTAGATCGCCGGGTTACCGAAGTGAATGGGTAACGCGGCTTTTTTGTTATATGATTTGGTAACGTAAAATTGGTCTATTCCCAAAAAAGCAGTGGTTTCCAACGGCGATTCCTCCTCTCTATCTGGATGATGTACATCTGTTCCGGGCTCTTACTTGCCGCCTTCCACTGGAAAGGCCTCATCGAGATCCCTCGGATTGAACCTAGTGAGCAGTTTCGAAGTGAAGAGGAGATCTTTCATGTCCTCCAGCGCTTCAGGACGGGTCTCCCTCGGGCCGAGCATAGGAAGCTTGCTTGGTTCATTCTCAAGGAGAGCCGCAAATACGGACAGGACTATCGATTGATCCTTGCCATGATCAAAACGGAGAGCGAATTCAAGCATAATGCCATATCCTCAAAAGGGGCGAAAGGTCTGATGCAGATCAAGCCCCATGTGGGTCAGGCCATAGCCAGGGATATCGATATCAGTTGGGAGGGAGATAAAACCCTCTTCAACCCCCATCTCAACGTGAAGATGGGCCTCTACTACCTATCCCGGCTTCTCCTCCGCTTCGGCGATCTCAAGGTGGCCTTGACGGCCTACAATTTTGGCCCCAGTTTTGTCCGCAAGCGCCTGAAAACTAAGGGAAAACTCCCATCTCGGTATAGCAAGAAGGTCCTAAAGGCCTACCAAGAATTCTCCCGACCCTCCAAGGGAACGTAGCCCCTGCCCCAGCTGCGAAAAAACCTGGCAACCCGTCCACAGATGTGATAGGTTTACTGTGTGAGGCTTCACCCCAAGGGAATAGCTTCCGTGGAGTCGATCAATGACCTACACGTCTCAGTATATCAAATTCCATGAGAAGGGCGAGTTAACCAAAAGGATTCACTCCCTCAACGAAATTCTCGCCCAATGTAGCCTTTGCCCACGACGATGCGGGGTCAACCGAATCCAGGGGGAGTTGGGCTATTGCAAGGCGGGAAGTGAGTTGATGGTCTCAAGCGTATTTCCCCATTTCGGCGAGGAGGCTCCTCTGGTGGGATTTCACGGCTCGGGAACGATTTTTCTCACCCACTGCAATCTGCGCTGCGTCTTCTGCCAGAATGATGATATTAGCCACCGGGGCAGAGGGGAAAGAACATCCCTCTCCCAAATGGCGAACTACATGGTGAGGCTCCAAGAGTTGGGATGCCACAATATCAATTTCGTCACTCCCACCCACTACGTTTCACAAATCGTGGCCTCCCTGCCCGAAGCCATCGATCTGGGTTTACACCTTCCCTTGGTCTACAATTGCTCGGGATACGAATCCCTTGAGGTGATCAAGCTTCTGGCTGGGATTATCGACATTTATATGCCCGATGCGAAGTACGCAGGCGAGGAACCGGCGAAACGATTTTCCAACGCCCCGGATTATCCCCGCGTCCTGAAGGAAGTACTCAAGGAGATGCACCGTCAGGTGGGAGATCTCCAAATGAACCAAAACGGAATCGCGGAAAGGGGTCTCTTGATCAGACACCTCGTTATGCCCGAGGATTTGGCCGGGACCGAGGATCTTATGAAGTTCATCGCGGAGGAAATTTCCCGAGACTCATACGTCAACGTCATGCAACAATATCGCCCACAGCACAAGAGTTACGATCACCCCGAGCTCCGCCGGCGTATCACCTACGGGGAGTATTTGAATGCCGTTAAGGCCGCAAAGAACTTCGGGCTTCACAGGGGTTTTTGATTGAATGCCGAGGAACTTTGGCAAGAGGTCAAGAGATTGGGAAGGGAACTCGAGGCCCTTCGCCACGAGCTCATGGCCCTCAGGAAGAACCTACCGGCGAATACCCCGTTAAAAAATGTCCTCAAGGAGAGAGGGCTTACGGTCTTCCGGCAGAATCCCGCCGAAAAACTTCTCTTTCCCCCTGAAATCTCCCCCTCAATGAAAACCCGGTTCTACGAATTGTTGAAACGCTACTCATTCAGGCTTTTCCTGAGAGACATGACAAAGAAAGGCCAGGGCTTCCAAATCGATGATTTGGTGCGCTACGTCTCTCCAGAAGTCGCCGGCCAATATGTTCAGTTTCTCCTGTTGGTGGGGAGCATCGAGGAGATCGGGCGGGGAGAATTCCGGATTCGAAACAACGCCATCACCAGTTTCGGGCCCACCCTCGAATGGTTTGTGGCGGAGATCTTTAAGAGGGAGTTCGCCTCTCCAGCCATATACGGGGTTCATTTTAAGAACACCAAGTCGGGGGGAGACTTTGACGTCATCGCCCGGTGGGGAAGAAGGCTGGTCTACGTAGAGGTGAAATCCTCACCTCCAAGGGGAATTGAGATCAATGAAGTCAGTGCCTTCTTCTCTCGCGTTGATGATCTGATACCGGATGCGGCATTATTCTTCAACGATACTCAACTGAGGATGAGGGATAAGCTCGTAGTCCTCTTCCAGGAGGAGCTTGCGAACCGTTACGGACCCGAGGCCGATCAAACCCATCCCGTGATAAGGCTTATGGACGAGTTATTCCACATCCACGACCGTATCTTTATCGTTAACAGCAGGAAGGATGTGGTCCTCAACGTCGGAACATGTCTGAATCATTTCCTCCGAGAGAGAATATAGGCCCGGAAGATCCCCAATTTCTTGAAGGAACTAAACGATTTTGAATTTGAGATTTGAAAATTAGAATTTGTTTAGGATTTAGTGCTTCGGCCCGCGACGAGCCCCACGACTAGCTCGAGGCCTGAGTTTATCGAAGGCTTGGCCGAGTCGATTGAGGACTTAACCCTGTCTGAATTATGCGCACCTATTTAAGACGCTACAAATAATTAGCCCCCCAACGCTAATTCAAGGATATCCTTTATCCCCCCAGGGGCCTGGGTGAACGGAACCGGAGTGAAGGAGAGAATGAAGATGGAAAAAACAACACCCCCCAGGATCTTTCTCTTCCAATCCAGTGGGGTGACGTCATCCAAGGGCGGGGGATGGCGAAAGCCAAAGAGGAGGACCAAAACGATCATGAGAGTCCATCCCACGTAAAAGAAGATGCTGATTCCCATCCAAAGCATGATGGTCAAACCGAATATGATTTTGCTCTTCCTACCGAACAGGGCATAGGTAATGTGCCCCCCGTCCAATTGACCCACCGGGAGAAGGTTTAATGCTGTGACGAATAATCCCACCCAGCCGGCATAGGCAACGGGGTGAAGGGATAGGTCATGGCCCTCCGGCAAACCCCCAAGGACGACCTTCTCGACGAGGGCGAACAGCAATGAATCCCCAAGGTGGAAAAAATGCTCCTGGGTCTGGGCCACAAGGACGGGCTTGGAGAGCAGCAATCCAATAATGATGGCGGGAAGTGTGATGAGCAGTCCCATCAGAGGTCCCGCCACCCCGATATCGAATAAGGCCTTTCGGGAATTCATCCTCCCCTTCATCTTGATGATGGCCCCGAAGGTGCCGAAGGGAGGAATGGGAACGGGCAAAAAGTAGGGCAGGCTCGCCGGCACTCCATGCCTCCTGCTCATGATGAAGTGACCCATCTCATGGGCAAGGAGAATGGAGATCAGGGAAAGTGAATACCACCCTCCTCCGATCAGATAGGTGGAGACCACCGTCAGGGCAAAGAGCAGAATGTTCAAAGTATTTCCCCTCATCCTCAACCCTCATTTCCTCTTTCGTTTGTATCGGGTCTTATCCAGGAGTTTTTTGTGTTTGTGCTTTCGAATCTTCTTTCTTCGCTTTTTGACGACGCTCCCCATTCTCGATCCTTCCACACGTAAGTATGCTGTTACCCCCGGGAGTAAAGAGGCCCGGCTCCCCCTCCCGAGGCGATTTCCCGGGTCGAAATCCTTAATCGATGGATGCTCAATCCACGATGACGTTGGTCTGGGTCCTCAGCACCCCGGATATATTCTGGATCTTGGTGACGATGAAATCCCCCAGCACGTTTACATCGGAAGCCTGGACAAGGGCAATCACGTCATATGGACCCGTGGTAGCGTTAGATCGCTGAACTCCGGAGATCCGCCTCACCTCTTCGGCGACTTCCCTTGCAGCCCCCGCAGTACACTCGATAAAGACATAGGCTGATATGGGCATATCCAACTCTCCCTTCCCCATGGGACCAAGGCTCCCCAAAATACCACCTATTTCCCCTCCAATTTCCCGCGCACCAGCACAAAGAGGGCGAAGGTGATTGCGAAAAGAAGGCATGTATCTGTGAATCGCAAAAAGGCCAAGGAACTAATCCCAGCCACTGTAGTCTGCGCCAATCTGCTTATGATACCAATGACGATGCTGATGACTGCTACAGCCGTTGCAATAGGCATGAGGACTTGCACAAATCTCTGCATCTACCCTTCACCTCCCTTCCATCGGGCCAAGGGATGATCCTACCTCACCACCTTGAGCTCCTTATTTCCCACTGAATCTAGAGCTTGATAGAGCAATCCCCCGATATCCTTCCTCAGATCTCCCTCCTGCTCAACCCGGTAAATGGCGCATTTGATCGATTTAAGCGCTTCTTGCAGCAGAAACCTTCTTATCACCTCCTCTATCCTTCGACTCTCCGATTCCTTTCCATGGACAATAGACATGCGAATCTCATCATCCCCATATTTCTCGAAGACGTCTCCCTCCTTAAGGGGAATACCCCTCTCACAAATCCCCTCAATAGAGGTCCTATCCCCCTTCAGGAAGACGACCGAGATGGAATGATAGCCCCCCCCCTCCGGGCCCAACAATTTCAGCCCCTCCTTGAACTTGAGGTTGTTCTCTTGGCTTCGATAGAGAACCTGAGGTCTCCTCGCCTCTTGTTCCGACGCCCTCTTCAACCTCTCAATAGCCCTCACGTTGAATTCGAAGCTGGAATAATAGTCCTTAAAGGCGAATGCCAATTCATCAATCTTCTTGTCCCGCACCGGGTTCCTCCTGGCAGATCTCCTATATTTCCCCTTGAGTAACTGCTGGACAGCCCTGATCTCCGCTAATCGATCCCTAATCTCCTTGTATTGGCGCCTCACCCGGCTAACCACGTCCGGCGGAAAAGGCTTTCCCGGACCGACCATTCTGCATCTTTCCCGAAATTCATCCCGAATATCGTTCAAAAAGCGGCAGTTCATGTCGACATTGTTTTCCAAGCTCATTACATATCGCCGAATCTTTAGATCTTGCATTCCGTCAGCCCAACCTCATCCTGGCTCAAAACAATTATACCATATGAGCACGTTTTTCAATATGAAATCTGCTCCAGAGTTCCCGGATTTTCTTGGGGCGACTCCGTTATTCCTGAGCGTACTTCCCTCATTGTAAACCGCAGCACCGCATAACGGGAGTACCCAAACTCGACTGGAAGGGGTAAGTGTTTCCAGGGACCCCGAAAGGATCACTCCGGAAGCGGTGAAGCGGAGGGGCAAGGAACTCCCCCTCCTGAAATATCTCATTTTCAATAGAATGAAAAGGTGACAGAAATATTTCCTTTAGAACTCCTGAACCCCCGGAATCTCCTCCGAAATCCCCCGAGGCCCGAACCAACTATGGAACAGGTTCTCAAGAGCTGTCGGGATGCACACCTGTCGGGAAATGACGTTTCAGGGGGCTCTATGAGGGATAAAGACCATTAATCTACAAAGGAGAGAAGAGAATTGGCGGTACAAGCCGAAGCATCCCTTGTGGTCCTTGCCTTAGTCCGCGAAAGATCGGCGAACCTTCATGAGTTTATCTCGTATCGGCTGATCGGCTTCCGGCATGGAAAGGCCTCTGAGTTCCTTCCTTCCCACCCACCGATACTCTTGACATCCTAAGGTTTTCGGAGTTCCTTCCTCCAATTCACACCAGTAACCGAGGAGCAGAATCGGGTATCTCTCGTATCGATGATAAACCACCTCCAAAATTTCTCCCACCTCGACTCCGATATCCAGCTCCTCCGAAAGTTCCCTCTTCAAACATGCCTTGGGGTCCTCATCCGATTCCATCTTCCCTCCGGGAAACTCCCAGAGAAAGCCTCTATGGGATTGGCGGGGGCGTTTGGCTACCAAAACCCTGCCTTCTTGCATAACGATCCCGGCCGTAACGATTTTGAGGTTATTCATACGTGCCCATTCGTACTCTTCTCGGAGAACCTCCCCCTTTCATGGCTATTTGATTTCGACCATTCCTCTTCGCCTTGTAGAGGGATTCATCCGCTGACCTGATCAAGTCCTCCATGGTCTCCATACCATTGGAAAGGCAGGAGCCCCCCAAGCTGACGGTAACCTTCCCCATGGGCTGTAACTCCTCGTTGGGAAACGGAGCCTCCTCGATGGTCCTTCGAATCCTTTCAGCAACCTCCTCCATCTGGGTCAGTTCCGCATGGAGCAGGATTATTGCGAACTCCTCGCCCCCATAGCGACCGACGATATCCGTCTCCCGGATAGCTCCATCAATCAGTCTCGCAACCTTCTTGAGGGCATCATCCCCAGCCAAATGGCCATTGTTATCATTGTACACCTTGAAGTGATCGATATCGAGCATGATCAATGATATGGAAAGCCCGTACCGCTTTGCCCTCTCGAATTCATAGTGGAGGCGGCTTACGAGATAGCGATGATTATAGATCTGGGTCAAATCATCCGTTATGGAAACCTCCTCCAGTTTATTCATGGCAGCCCTCAACTCACGGGCCTTTTCCTTATACAGCTCTTTAAGGGCCACAAGTTCCCGATTGTAATTTTCCAATTCACGATTCTTCTCCTCCCAGCGGCGTCTCCACTCCCCAATCTCTCTCTCCTTCGTGAGGGATTCCTCTTCCAATCTTCGAATCTCAGCTTCAAGACCCTCGTGATCAATTCCTTTGATCATTTCCCCCTCGATGCGCTACTTCAATTGGCTAAGCAGTCCCAGCACGCCCGAAAAGATCAGGTAAAGAGCAACGAAGATATTGAGCAATCTAGGTATTACCAGGATAAGGACGCCGAGGATCAATGCAACCAAAGGGAGCAACACCCCCGAATTTTCACCCAAAAACATTCCGATTCACCTCCCCCGCTGAATATGGAGAAGCCCCTCCCCTAGAGGCCTCGACCGATGAACGAGCGCATCCGTTGGAGGGGATGTTCACGGCCCAATGTGGGGGACTCATGGTATGAGTCTCCCCTCTGGCCCAAAATGGCATCGACCCTCTCCTGCAACCTTTGCAATCTCATTTCCCCGAAGGGCTCAACCTCTCTCAGCTCCGGGCTGAGGGGATCGGAGGGGTTGAAATCCTGAAGATGGAGCTTCCCCTTCCCCACGAGCTGAAGGGCCGTCTCGTAGATCTGCTCTTCCATGAGAAGGGTGGGAACTACCGTCATCCGGAACGTATAATCAATACTCCCACTGGCCAACAGGGAAATGCTTTGCCGAATCGCCGAAATATCCACGGAAACACCGGCACATCGCTTGTAGTATCTCGAATCCAAGGGGGCTTTGATATCCATGGCCACGCAATCCACCAGATCCCGACCGATGAGCTCCTTGATCCGGCCGGGAAAGGTTCCATTAGTATCGAGCTTGACGGCCCATCCCTCACCCTTCAGCCGCTCCAACAAGACCCGTAGCTTGGGGGTTACCGTTGGCTCTCCCCCCGTAACGCAGACGCCATCAATCCATCCCCTGAACTCTTTCAGGCGCCTCAAAATGTATTCAAGCGGGATGGTCTCATACCTCTCGGGATTGATAACCAAGGGATGGTTGTGGCAGTATGGACATCTAAAATTGCATCCGGGAAGGAACAGAACCGCCGTCAATTTCCCCGGCCAATCCAGGAGCGAGGTCTCCCAAAAACCTTTGACTTGTAGCCCCACCCTCTCCCCAATCCTTCATGTGGAAAAGAATCCGTTGGCCCTCAACGTCTCTTGGATCTCTTGTGGAGTTGGGACGGTACCCCTCCAGGCCGCCAGCTCATTATCCTCCCCATCCTCCACGATAACAGTGGGAGTAGCCATCACCCCGTAAAAAGCCGCCTCCGCAAGCCCTTCGATGGTCTCCAGATCATAGTCGATGACCCTCACCCCCTCCATCCTCAAACGGTTCCCGACCTCGCGGGTAGCTGGACATTTCGGACATTCTTTTTTCGTGAAGATCTTGACCGCCCCCATCTCTCCTCCTTTCTCGACCGAGGGGAGTCCCCGTAATTGTAGGGACTTCTGATAATCATACCGTCGCGACAGGGTGTGCTCTCCGAATCGGAAAAACCCTCAGCCCTCTATCCATCCAATTGATCCGATCCTTGGCCCCACGATTTGCCCGTTTATGCTGATATCGAGGTTAACATCTTTTCCTCATGACTCCCCTCTTTCCCTTCAACCCTTAGAAATCCCTGGTTTCTAAACCGATCGTGGAGCTCACCAATCTTTCCCTTATTCCAGCTGGAAATCCTCGTAAAATACCCCGTAATGCGGGTGATTCCGTCTACATCTCTCGAGCCACAGGAGCAGCAGATCCCAGCAAGGCCACGTATCGTCCGATGGCAGCGATTGCAGGTGGTGAATTCAGGGCTGAATGCGATCTGATCGTTCTGGGTTTGTTTGAAGGTTTTGATCACAAAGTTGGCCAGGGATTCCTTTGGGGGTCTGGCCTCCCCCAGCCAAATATGGGTGAGGGCTCCTGCTTCAATTAATGGATGGAAAAGACCCTCCTGCCTCACCCTCTCGATGGGGTTCATGATCGCCCCGTTGTTGAGATGTGTGGAATTGGTGTAATAGACTTCTCCCCGAGGGATATCTCCCTTGACGACATGGTGGGCTTTCTGCCGGTGGTATTGAAGATCTAGTTTGGCAAATCGATAGGCCGTGCTTTCCGCTGGTGTCTGCTCCAAGACGAAGTGCATTCCATGTCTTTCGCTCAACTGATCCGCCAGGAGCTTCATATGGGCGATCACTTTCAAACCGAACTTGAATGCTTCCATGGATTCGTTCATCTGTCTGCCGGTATGGATCTGTACCAGCTCGTTCAGCCCAACCATTCCGATGAGGTAGCTGGCTCGGTGCATTCTCAAGTAGGGCGATCCATCACGTTCCATAGCCAAGAGAGCCAGGGGACCATTTTCCCCGTAGGAAAGCAGTTTTTCGGTGAAGGCCTTCTTCTCCAGGTGGGCCCTGACGCCCATATCCATGAATTCCTCAACCTTTTCGAAGAGGGAACTGTCATCTCCCTCCGATAGATAACCAATTCGCGGAAGGTTGAGAGTCACATTCTGCAGCGCACAATATCGCATCTTCCACGGCTGTTTAGCGTCCTCCAAATCGGAGTCGTCCAATTTGAAGCTGAGCCGACAGCACTCGGATACCTTCGCCGTCTCCCCCCGATCGAAAACGAAGTAAGTGTTTCCCTTCTCGCTGGCCACGTCGCAGATGTGATAGAGAAAGTCTCGGTGTCTCCGCGTCCTGAAGAACTTCTCAGTGATGTGGACGAGGGGTTTGGGAAAGAAGAACGGCCTGCCAGAACCGTCTCCCTCCCTATACACTTCGAAGAGAAACCACGCAAATCTTTGGGCCTCATGCTCATAGTGGCTGTAGGTCTTTCCCGTGTAATCTCCCCTTGGCCCGACGGCCCGCACGTCTTCAAAATGCCTCGGGACCTCCCAATAGAGGTTGAGGTCGGTGAAGATGGCCTGGCCACCCCGGGCCACGGCCTGCTGGGAGAACTCAAAGATCATCATCTGAGCCAACTGCTTGACATCCTCATCGCTCATCCCCACTAGGTACGGGGCGAAGAAGAGGTTGACCGCATCCCAGCCGATGGCCCCGGCAAAATGGCTCTGTAGAGCCGCGGCAAACTTAACCATGTGGGCTAATAACACCTCCGCGTGCTTGGCAGGCTTGGCCATGGCGATGGAATTGGGAAGGCTTAACCCGAACCGTTTGATATATTCCAGGGATTGTCCAGAACAGTACGGCCTATCGATGAACCCCAAGTCATGAAGGTGGATATCCCCTCGCATATGGGCGTCGGCGACTTCGTCGGAGAAGACGGAAAGCAGGGCGTACTCCTTTTTGATCCTTTCCGCCAAGGTGAGGTTGGTGGCTTCAGGGCCATGAGGGACATTTGCATTCTCCTTGTTAGGATGGAGGATCAACTGATCCACGTCGTAAAGGGGCATACCCAACCGTGTATGCCTCTTGCGTGCCTCCTCCAACCCCCGCTCGATCAATTTCGCATCCACCAACTCCCGAATGAGGGGGGAGGTCGCCATGGAGATATTCGATGAGGCGATGAGTTCCTCCACCTCACGGCTGATCTCTTGAGCAGTTACCACATCCACCTCCGTCTCCCTTATCAGGGCATCGACGATCTTCTGGCGATCCCAACCCGAAAACTGTTCATCCGAAGTGCGGACGAAAAGCGCCATATCTGTGGTCTCATTATCCTTCCTCAACAGCTCACCCTCCTCCATCTTTACCATGGCACCTCCCATAGCAAATTATCTTTTTCGTAAGCGAACACCATTATCCCTTCACCCTATGCTTGGGGGCCTGTTACCCCTCAGCAGCTCAAGGCTGAGGGATAACTATAGAGAAGCCTTCCCCTTGCCTTCGACTGCGCCCTTCGGTCTGAGCAGTTCGGCCTTGAGACATGTCGACAAGCCCCTCGGCCTGAGCTCGGGTCGAAGGCTCATGTCGAGTCGCTCACTGCCGAAAGGCTCATGGTCGAAGACTCACCTCATCCTCGTCCAGCACATTCGCTCATAAACAACCGTGTTCTCCAGAAACTCAGGAGACTTCCATCTTCTATATATGGTATTACTTCTTTTAGATACTACAATATATAGGGGATGTCAAGGAAAAAAATTATTTGAGGCTTCCCAGAAGCTGGGGTAAGATACGCCCGGATTTTCCGAGGATCGATTCATCTACCCATCCGGATAGGGGCGTTGGCTCCACATTGATCTCCACAATGAAGGCCCCTCCATTCCGGGCTATGGTGGGAAATGAAGCCACGGGTTGAACCACGGCGGATGTTCCAACCACCAACAGGAAGTCACATTCCTGTAAGGCCAAGTGGGAGTCGGCCAGGTCTTTCGCCGAAAGGGATTCCCCAAACCAGATCACGTCGGGTCGGAGAAGGGCCCCGCAGTCGCACCGGAGGGGAATCTCCCTTAAGGGAACCTCGTTATTGGGGGAAACCTTTCCCTCCCCCATGCACCTAACCTTCCAGAGATTCCCATGGATTTCGATGAGCTTCATGCTTCCTGCCTTTCTGTGGAGCCCATCCACATTTTGCGTGATCAGGAGAAACTCCACAAAGAGGTCCTCCATCGCGGCAATGGCCAGGTGTCCTGCATTGGGTTTCTTTTCCGAAATCAATCGCCTCCTCCAATCGTACCATTCCCAGACCAATCGGGGGTCCCTCTGAAAGGCCTGGGGAGTGGCGAGATCTTCTGCCCGATATCGCCTCCAGAGACCATTGGCTCCCCGAAAAGTGGGGATACCGCTTTCCGCAGAAATCCCGGCCCCGGTTATCACCACGAACCTCTTGGCTCTCCTGAACCTTTCCATCGTCTTACCGGAAAAAATCATCGAGCTCGTCCTCGGGAAATCCACCGCGGTCACGACTGCCGGAGCGAGGGACTACTCACTCCTTTTCCGCGGGAATGATGTGTATGGGGGTTTCCAAAATCCTCCGAATGAGCCCTATCAGCCCCTTCTCCATTGACTTCAGGGGGATGTGTCTAACCTGTGGATCGGAAAAATCCCCCTTCACTTCAACGTAGTAGGCGATAACCGCACCATCCTCCCCCGCGAGAATCCTTCCGACCATGGGCACCCTGCTCACGATTGTGTCGACGGTTCCCAGGGGACAGAGGCCCATGGTTAAATCCAGGGTCTCGCGGGCGACGTCCGCCTCCCCGATCATGGTAATCCTTATCGCATCACTGTCCACCAGGACGTTGTTCGTTTTCGCGATCCCCTTGGAAATCCCAATCTCCCCGGTGATCCTTTTGTAGGGAAAGCCTTCATCGGTTAGCTCCGGAAGTCTCCCCTTGAATAGTTGCAGGACGTTCAGCAAGGAGAAGACTTTGGAGAGGAGACGGAAACGTCGAATCCTCCCCTTCTCCATCCCCACACTGAGCTTCCCCTGAAGGGATCGCCTCAATTCCTTCCCATTACGCCCCCTTCCCATCACGCTTCCCCATAGGTTGAAAGTCCCGGTTATCCAGACCCGCTCCTCCAAGCCCAGATCCCTGAAGAACCGACCGGCATCAATATGGGTCAACTTTGGGTTCAATGCAAAGACAACTTCACCTTTTTCGACTAGATTCACCCAAGCGGTGAGGTCAACCTTCCCTCCCTTCACCTCACAATGGAATCTCTCCAGGTTTAGCCTCCCTTCGGCCAGGGTGATATCGGCGGTGAGGTTTGAGAAGTCGGTAAAGCGCCATCTCCCCTCCTTTACCCGAACAGTAACTTCTCCAAATTTGGGAAGGACGATCCCACCTCTCCAAAGCCACTCGCCGTCCCCCCCTTTGTTGAGTCTAAAATCCTCTATGTCCAGATTTGGGGCACGGATACGCAGATCGATCTTTGAGCGTTTCCAAGCGAGGTAGTCCCTAAGGCTTCCATCAATTTTCAGACGCGACCCCCTTAATCGGGCCTCCATCTTTGAAAGCCGAATCACCGTTGGGGTGAAATGGATGTGTCCTTTGCGGAACCGGACCGGGGAGACCATCCTATGGTGTCGAAGAATTGCATCGCCCAGGCTAACCCTTCCCTTGTAACGTATCCCCTTGACCCCTTTTCCCCCTCCGATGAGCTCAAGGGTTAACCTCGCCCCCCCTGATATATCCGAGAATGATGCCATGGTCTTTGAGATCTCTGGAAAAAGCCCTGGGAGGACGCGGGAAGACAATTCCCGCAAGTCCAAATCCCCCCCCAGGCTAAGGTTTATCCGCTTGTCGCCATGTTCCCCGAGCCAGGGGTTTCCTATCTCTCCTTTTCCCCAAAAGGCTGAGTTCCCCACCTTCCCCTTGACGCCTATGATACGAACCCGATTGTTCGAGAAAGTGGTTTTGCCTGAAATCGTCGCAGGCGGAAGATGAACCCCCTTCCCCAGGGGGTTTCCCGGCCTGATGAGGGCCATAATCCCCTTCAGATCAACCTCTCCGTTGAGGGAGAGATCCAATTGGGGAGAGGAGTAGATTCGGGAGATAATCATTTCTACGGCATTCAACCTCGACTTCCCAAAGGATCCTCTCAAATCCTGGAACCTCACGGATCCCTCCTCTAATATCATCCAGCCAGAGATGTTTTCGATGGGGTGAAGAGCCTTGGCGAAGGGGAAGGCAACGCCGTCCAAACGCATTTTCCCGTAGATAAAATCCCGCTTCTTCGGGTCTTTGAGCTTTGAAAAGTCCTTTATAGGCCCTTTAATGCGGAGGGATACAATCCTCCCCTTCCCCCTGCTGGTAACCGTCTCCAAAAGCTTCTTGAAGCCAGGGGGAATGACCCTAAGGGGAAGATACTTCTTGACCTCTTGGAACCGAAAGGGACCGGTGTTGGCAAAGGCCTCTATACGCCTTCTCGAAGAACTGATCTCGTGAATAGTACACCTTCCCCTTATTGCAATCTCAGGAAGCCGGAACGAGAGGTCGGAGATGATCAAACTTCCCATGTCCAGCGCGACATCGTAATCGACGTCGAAGTTCTTCGGCTTCAGGACCGTGACGAAGATGCGCGGATGATCCAAGACCACATCCTTGAGGTTTATCTGCCCCCAGGATCGAAAGGGCCCTGAGAAATTGCCTTCGTAATGCGCGTTGACAGCCAGGAATCCCTCGATCCCCTTTGCGGGAATGTGGGCCCGGTAATAAGGTCGGAAGGGAAGGGGATTTACGTTTTTCGCCCGCACATCTGCGGCTATTCGTATTTTGGACAACTCGAGGGAATCCGGGAGGGGATGGAGCTTACCGATAATCGAAATTCGACCATCCGGTCCTTTGGAGTTGGGTTGCCTTGCCTGGGCGCGAAAAACGATAGGTCCGTCCAAGGATATTGAAGTGAACTCAAGCGAGAGGTTCTCTACCTCTGCAACAACGGGTCCAGATGCTACAAAGTCGTCCTCGAAACGAATACCCCCCTTCCGGACCCTGATCTCCCCGCCGGCAAAGGATGATAGAAGGCGCAGTATATGGGGATATTCCTTCTCGCCTTTGAGAATCGGCTCCTTCCCCTTGGCTGAGAAGTTAAAATCACCCTCACGGCTTCGACGGAGATGAACGGAGGGTTTTTCAATGATGAGCGACTTCCACTTCAACTGCCTTCTTAAAAGGGGAAGGAGCTTCATCTGGAGGATTAATCCCCCGGCCCGGATGAAATCGGATTTCCCATCCTTATCCTTGATGACGAGATCTTCAAACTCGACCCCGAATCCCCCCAGGAAGCGCAAGCTGGCCCGACCGATCCGCACTTCCCTGTCCGTAACTCCCCTCACCCGAGACTCGATAAGTCCCCGATAGCGTTGGGGGAGTGCAATCGATCTCAAAAGAAGGATTGATCCGGCAAACATGGCGATGAGGAGCCCCGCAGTGATCCAAAAAAGGACTCTTCCCCTCACCCTCTTCACCTTTGCCCTCCTCTTTGGGTTAAACCGCCCTCGCTAGGGTGAAAACGTCGACCTCCCCTGCCCCGGCCTTCAATAACTCCCCGGCACATTCATTGACCGTCGACCCGGTGGTCATCACATCATCGATCAACAGAACCCTCTTCCCCCGGACCCTTTCTGGGTCCGTAACGGCGAAGGAGCCCTTTACATTTTTCTCCCTTGCCTGAGGGCTCAAATCAATTTGGGGGGGAGACCATCTGATTTTCCTCAAGAGGAATCCCCTGCAGGGAACCCCCTCCCTCCGCCCGATAGCCTTGCCCAACATCAAGGCTTGATTGAATCCCCTCTCCCTTAACCGCTTTGGGTGCAGTGGAACGGGCACCAGAAGACCATATGAGCCATAGTCCATGAATGGATAGCCCCTATCCAAAAGGCCGGTCAAGGACTTGGCGAGAAAGGACTTCCCACGATATTTCAAGTTATGAATCGCCTCCCGTATCGCCCCATCATAGAGCCCCAGGGCCCTGGCCGAGCCGAAATGCCATTGCCTGCGAAGGCATTGCCCACAGAGGTGATCCTCCCCGACACCCATAACCAAGGGAAATCCACACTTCGGACAGATAGGGGGTGAAATGAAACGGATATTCCGGAGACAACCCGGGCAGATTTCTGCCACCTCATCTTCGGCCAAAGGAGTGCCACAGAAAGCGCAGTGAGGAGGGAAGATCAGATCGATCAACCCCTTTACAATCCCTTCCATCTCCCTCCGCGGGGAAGGGTTTCCTCCTTTATTATCTCAATCCGGATGACCTTCCCCATTTATCTTCTATAGTGGATTTTGAATGAGAAGGTGAGACTTGTCAACTATGCTGTGGTTAAAACAAGGAGAATCATATCCCTATGTGAGAGGTGATGAGAACTGATTTATTCGTGGTTGAAATAGAGCCCTTTTAGCTGGTAATGTTATTCAATTAATTTGTCTTGGGATAGAAAAATTCGTAAAAGCCTTTACCTCAATAAGCCAGAGCCATTCCTGACCTCGCATTCAACCAGGAAGAATCGTTTACTATCTTCTATCCCCATCCGTTTCAATTACCAGTCTACTAGCCTGAACCAAGGGATAGAGACCAACTCTGACAATGCTTTTCAGGAAAGGGTGCCTCGAGATAGAGTCCGCCAGTTGAGGGCTATGTTTGTAATAGAAGGAAACCACAGTTTTTCCCAAATAGTTTGTCAAAAGATACTCATCCCTCACTCTCTTCAAGACGTTCACCTCATTTGCCATATGGGACCCATAGGCGGCTGTAGCGATGAAACACCCACTTCCACTGTCACTATCGACGAGAGGTAGTCCAGACTGAACTTCATCGGCACCTATGTCTGGTGCAGAGCCACTCGGTCTTGGTTCTCCATCAAAGTCTGTGGCGGGAAGGGACGGTGCGGTTGCCGTCCCGGCATCGATGCAGGGGGAAGTATCTGTAATGTGGAGGTCCCAGTTACTCGGATCGGGATCAGAGTCGTCCACGAACAGAGGATCCGTATTTATATTGTTTCCCTGAGATAGGTTACCTCCAACCTGCATATAAAAGTCGTTATAATCGTTGTTATAGAGATTGACCGTTGCTCCCGTATGATTCACACAGATATCATCGCCGTTACCAGTGGCTGTATTGTTCCACGCTATGTTGTTGTAGATATTACCGGCAGCGTTTAGCGCAAGAATGATAAGGAAACCACCTCCGTCTGCGTTGACAGCGTCATTCCCACTGAATGTGTTGTTTGTGAATGTCACCGTCCCCGTTTGAGATTCTCCGTAGGCACCTCCACCATCATTCTCACCGGTATTCCCGTTGAAGATGTTGTTCGTAAATATCAGAGCCCCTGAGTCGGAGTAGCCATAAGCACCACCACCACGAGGAAACCCGAATATTGCACTGGAAGTGTTATTTCTGAAAACGTTATTTCTGAGGGTCATATCCCCTGAACCTGAAGGATCACCGACAGAATAAACGTAAGCTCCACCACCATGCGCATCCTCAGCAGTATTTCCGCTGAATTCACAATCTTCCACTGTTACATTCGCCAGAGTCGTCAAAACGAAAAGGCCCGCCCCATTTTGGGACCCTGTTCCATTTTGAAATGTTATCCCACTCACGGTTACGTGGGCGTTACTATCAACACCGAGGTCCCCGGTATATATAACCATCACCCGATCTGAGCCACCTCCATCGAGTACGGTGCTTCCCGCACTGACCCCTGTTACGGTGAGGGAGTAGTTTTCCTCCGGCACCCCCGGCAGCGGGTAGTACAAAAAGGTGCTTCCTGAGGTGTTGTATGTTCCTGCCGCAATGTTTATGGTGTCGTTTTGGCCATTGCTGTCTGCAGTATCGAGTGCAGTTTGAAGATCCATGTCCCCAGGGACATTGATAAGCGCTGAATGGCCATTGCCTGCCAGAGCCAGAACTAATGCCACCACCAAAAATAAAAACGCCTTTTTCATGGTTACCCTCTTCTTGTACGGGTGGTTTGATTCTTCGGTTGCTCTCGCATATGGCGTGCCAATAGTCATCACGTTTATAAGCGATTGAAATTGTTGTAAAAACCAAATATCTTGCTGATAACTTTTGCACCATCTGGGGCATTTTGTGCTCGTGATACGAAAAAATTTCACAAATGAAACTGAGACGGGGTTTTCATGGATAGCTTAAAATTTTCAAAATATGTTTGGCTGAGGTTGCTTCGAAGGTGGGATTACTGAGAACTGAAGGGAATTGAGCCTACCTTAAAATCCCTATTTCTGATTGAAACATGTATCGGAAATAGGTTTTCCCAATAGACTATTTACGATAGAAATATTTATTCTGCCTCCGCCCGATACTTCCGCCCAAGGAGTTCATTCAGAGGGATTCCTCCGAGGCCTGTTCGAGCTCTTCCTTACAACGGACGCAATACCGCGTGTTAGGTATGACCTCAAGGCGCTTCAATGCGATGGGTTCTTCGCATTCCTCACACATCCCAAAGCTTCCATTCTCGATGCGATCCAAGGCTTCGTCCACCTGAATCAATTTGACCCGTTCGTTTTCGCTCAAACTCATGAGGAGATGGCGGTTGTAAATGGTGACGGCCTCATCCCCGATATCCTGAATCCCGTTCTGGCCAATCTCCTGGGCAGACCCATCCCGCTGTCTCATTTGTCCGACAATCTCCTCCCTCGCCCGAAGGAGCCTTTTCCTAAACTGTTCTACTAATCTCGTTTTCATTTCTCTTCAACACAGAATGGCTAAACACTTGCCTTGGTACCAAGGCTGGAACTCCTTGCCTCCTGCTCCACCCTATCCACCCTTGGGGCATCCAGCCAAAGCCCTTCCAGGTCGTAAAACTTCCTGACCGGGTCAAGGAAGACATGAACCACCACATCTTCATAGTCCATCAAGATCCATTGCCCCCCTTCAAATCCCTCCATTCCCAAGGGACGGATGCCCATTTTTTTTAAGTCTTCCTCTATGGAACGGGCGATGGCCTGGACTTGACGATCCGACCTCCCGCTACAGATGAGGAAATATGCCGTAAAAGAAGAGACCTTCTGAACATCCAGAAGGACCAGATCGTAGGCCTTCTTCTCTAACGCGGCCCGGACGCAATAGAGTGATTTCTTCCTCGAACTCGTGGCCTTGCTATTTCCTCGAACCATCTTCGACAATGTAAATATGGTATCCTATCTTAATCCCCCTTCGACCCGTAAAAACGATGTTGTCTGATATACCGCTCCACCTCGGGCGGAAGGAGATATCGTATGGGCTTCCCCTTGCTCACCTCTTCCCTGATCTTGGTGGAGGAGATGTCCAAGAATGTGATCCCCTGCAAATAGATGGAATATCCGCTCCGATGGATAAGGCGGCCTCCCCCCTCATCATAGACGAAGGCACTGACAATTTCCGGGGGAAGAATGGTAACCGAAAAGGGCTTATCAAACCCTGGCCTTGTCATTACGACAAAATGGCACAATGAGAAGAGTTCTTGAAAGGACTTCCATGTTCCAATCTCCAAAAAGGCGTCCATACCCAGAATGAAGAACATCTCCGAGTCGGAACCATACTGCTGCCTGAAGAATTGAATGGTAGAGATGGAATAGGATTTCCCCGGTCTCTTCAATTCAATGTCGGACAGGGAGAAATGGGGATTGTTCGAAATCGCCAACCGCACCATCTCCATCCGGTGTTCTCCCGGAATCCCTCCTTCAACCCCCTTATGAGGCGGCACTGCCGCGGGAATAAAAATGACTGTTTCTAAATCAAAGCGTTCCCGTATCTCTTCTGCTGCCCTTAGATGTCCTAAATGGATGGGATTGAACGTTCCGCCAAAGATCCCTATCCTCACCCCTCACCTCCACCCTTACAACCCTATCCAGCCCCGAAACGGGGAATGGTATGGCAATCATCCCACCATATGGAGTCAAAGGGAGAAAGCTCTGCCATAACCTCCATGGGTTTCTATGCCCTTTCCCTACGCTCCGACCACCCGATGGATGACTTCCCCCATCAATCCGTCAACTCCCTCCCCCGTTAAAGCGGAAATGGGAAAGAGCTGTATCTCCATCTCGTCGAACCTCTCCTTCATCTCCGGGATCCTGCATCGAACATGATGTAAGTCAATCTTGTTGAGGGCTACCACCCGGGCCTTATCCAATAGGCTAGAGCTAAAGATCTCCAGTTCACGGTTGAAGAACCGAACGTCTTCGACGGGATCGGACCAACAGTGATCAGAGATGTCGATGACGTGGATAACCAGGCTCGCCCTTTCGATATGCCGCAGGAAACTCATCCCCAGTCCTGCACCACGATGCGCTCCCTTGACCAATCCGGGTAGGTCGGCGATGACCAATTGATTGAATTCCCCGTATTTCGCTACCCCGAGATTGGGAATAATCGTTGTAAAGGGATAATCGGCAATCTTCGGCCTTGCCGATGAAATCCTCGCCATGAGAGTCGATTTTCCGACATTCGGATATCCGATCAACCCCACGTCGACCAAAAGCTTCAGTTCCAGGTTCAACCACTTCTGCTCCCCCTTCTGGCCTTCCTCTGCCCGATGAGGCGATCGGTTTATTGAAGAGACAAACCGAGCATTTCCTCTTCCCCCCTTACCTCCCCTTGCCACCACGAACCTTTGATCCGCGATGGTGAGGTCCTGGATGAGTGCGCCGGTCTCCATATCCTTGGCCTGGGTTCCCAGCGGGACCCTGATTACGAGATCCGATCCCCTTTTTCCGAATCGTTTCCCTCTACCGCCGGGCTCGCCATTTTCGGCTTTATAGTGCCGCGGAAAAGAAAATTCCAAAAGGGTTGACAGATGTGGATCACCGGCCAGAAGGATGTCCCCTCCCCTTCCACCATCGCCGCCGTCTGCTTTCCCTTTTGGAACGGATTTTCCTCGCCCGAAGCTTACACACCCCTTACCACCATCACCTGCCTTGACCCATATCTTGGCCTCGTCCAGGAATTTCCTCTCCCCGGTGATGCCGGTCTTGGATGCCTTAAGGGGCATACACGCTAACCTGTTTTCGGTCTCTTCCCCTCCTCTCGTACTTCACGACCCCATCTATTTTCGCGAATAGGGTATAATCCCTTCCCATTCCCACGTTTTGTCCGGGATAGACCTTTGTACCCTTTTGCCTCACCAGGATATTTCCGGAGCGGACAACCTGCCCACTGAATCGTTTTACACCCAGCCGTCGCCCAGCGCTATCCCTTCCATTCCTTGAGCTTCCCCCTGCTTTCTTATGGGCCATGGAAATCCTCCTCCCCGTCCATCTATTTGGCCTTCTCAGCCTTAATCCTTGAAATCATCAATTTGGTATAGAGCTGGCGATGTCCCCTTTTCCTCCTGACGTTTTTCCGCTTCTTCATCTTAAAGACGACTATTTTCCTGGCCTTACCCTGTTCAACGATTTTGCCGAAAACCCGGGCCTTGGAAACGGTGGGAGTTCCCACGGTAAAGGTCTTTTCACCCCCGAGCAGCAAAACCTCCTCCAGTTCCACAACGTCTCCTACCTGTCCCTCGATCCTTTCGGTCTGGATCAAATCCCCCTTACGAACCGTGTACTGTTTCCCTCCAGTCCGGACCACTGCATACATTAAATCGTCCCCTATCGGAATGAAATTTGTGGATTAATAAGGTAATATATTTTCCCATGCTTGTCAATCCCATTTGCCTCCAATTCTTTTATCGAGCTGTTTCGCGGTCAACAGGGATGGCATGTGTTGAAAAGCTCAATAGGTCAAGCTTTTCTCAACTTTCTCGGTTTCCTCATACTTCCACAATCTCGAATTGATCCTGATGGAGTCCATCCTTGGCCTTAATGATAACCTTTTTATCCAATTTCCTTTCCAGGTATTCGATACCTGTTCGCTCTTCGTCATATAAGAGATCCGCTACTTCGGGGTTGACATCAACCATGATGGTGGCTCCACCTATACCAGAGGTCGACCGTTCGATCTCCCGAAAGATGTCGTAGCAGACGGTGGTCTTGGATTTGACGTATCCCGCTCCATCACAATACGTGCACGGCTCGCATAGTATTCTAGGAACACTCTCACGAGTTCTCTTGCGGGTCATCTCCACCAAACCCAATTCGGAGATCTTCAGGATGTTGGTCTTTGTCCGGTCCTTCTTGAGCGCTTCCTCCAAGGCGACGAAAACCTTTTCTCCATCTCCATCCCTCTCCATGTCAATGAAATCGATGATAATAATTCCTCCGATATTCCTCAATCTCAATTGGTAAGCAATCTCCTTTGCCGCCTCCAGGTTGGTCTTAAGGATTGTATCCTCTAAATTCCGCTTCCCCACAAATCGCCCCGTATTAACATCGATGGCCGTGAGTGCCTCTGTCATGTCGATTACGATATATCCTCCTGACTTCAACCATACCTTCCTTCCTAAGCTCTTATCGATCTCCATCTCTATTCCGTATGCATCGAAGGTGGGCTCCCTCCCCTCGTAAACCTCGATATCGCATTTGAGCTTGGGCATGTAGGTCTTGGTGAAGTTGGTGATATTCACATATTCCTGTCTGTCGTCGACGATGACTTTGTTCACCTCTGGCGAAAGGAGATCCCGAATGACACGGAGTACCATGTTCAGATCGCTGTGGATAAGGGAAGGCGCTGAGCAATTCTCCTTCTTCGTCTGGATGTTATCCCATAACTTTAGCAAGAAATCCATGTCCCCCTTTACAAGCTCTTCGTCACCTCCCTCACTTGCCGTTCTAACGATGAAACCCAATCCCTGAGGCTTGATCCCCTGGACAATTTCCATCAATCGCTTCCTTTCATTCTGGTCCTTAATCCTCCTGGAAACACCGACATGGTCGACCGTGGGCATGAGCACGAGATAGTGGCTTGGAAGCGTGAAATGGGACGTAATCCTCGTGCCCTTTGTCCCTATGGGCTCCTTGGATACCTGGACCAGAATTTCTTGTCCTTCACACAACAGGTCTTCAATCTGTGAAGGTTGGGAGAGATAGCTCGGTAACCCTTGCATCTCGAACTCAAAATCTCCTTCTCCATCCGACCCCTCTTCCAGCATAAGATTATATTCCTCGATATCCCTATAGACATCGGAAACGTAGAGAAAGGCCGCCTTTTCCAAACCGATATCCACGAATGCCGCCTGCATTCCAGGTAATACCTTGATCACCTTCCCCTTATAGATGTTGCCAACGATGCTTCTCCCTTTCGTCCTCTCGATGTAGAGCTCTGCGAGCATGCCGTCTTCCAATAAGGCCACTTTCGTCTCCTGGGGGGTTACGTTTATGACGAGTTGGTTTGACATTGGATCGCCTCCCTCACGTTTCGGCCAGTTTGATGAACCGCAAGCCCTTTACCTCCTCTTCGGTGAGACTGAAGATCCACTTGATCACTTCCCTTGCCCGCGGCCTTGGTCCGGGCTTCCCCCTCAAAATAAATTCGATGATTCCCCCCTTCCAACTCAACACCTCCCGGAATGAAGGGGGAAGTCGACTGGTATCCGTTTCCGGCAAGGGGATCGTATCGCGTATGCTGACCCGAGCCACCATGGAGCGAACGTCAATTTCCTCGATACCCCTCTTTCTCCTTTGAGCATGGATTACGTGATCCCGTTCCAAAAAAGCATCGATCTTCTCCTGAAACCCATTGAGATGGGAAAAACCCAAAACGCACCATTGGGCTCCCTTTGTGTAAGCCATCTTCCGTGGAGGGGAAATGATTTCCGGTGATAAAACTCCAAGTCCTTCCGGCAACTCTCCATTGAGCTTCTCCATGAAGGTCTCCCCCCTTATCGGCTCCACGAGTTGGAAGTCCGCCTGCTCTGTCAGACTTTCCACGCCAAGGGGAAGTGCCCCTTCGAAGCTAATCTTGGGCAGGGGATGAAATCCCCGCGAATAAAGCAACGGCAGATGGGCCCTTTTTGCTGCCCTATGAAAGGCCATTACCATCTCAAGGTGGGAGAGAAATCTCGCCCCCCCGAGTTTAAAGACCCGTGCCCGAATTCGCATCGGCGAAATCAGCCGCCTCCCCCGACGGATGTGCGGCCGGGAGAAAATCCCCCGTTTTAACTGTAGCCTCGCCCCGTTATGTTCACATATCCCACAATCCTTGCAGGAATCCCCACTGCACTGGGCAGCCGTTTCTCCCCCCATGCTCCTCTCCCAATCCCGAAGGAGGAATTCCTTCTCTATCCCCGAATCGATGTGCTCCCACGGGAGCAACTCTGAAAAGGCCCTCCTGCGATTAGCATAGGATTCCATGCTCAGCCCGCAGGAATCAAAGGCCCTCTTCCATAAATCGAACTGGAAATGCTCACTCCATCCATCGAAACGGCAGCCCAAGTTGTGGGCTTCCATGATAACTCGGGAGAGTCTTCGATCACCCCTTGCAAACACCCCCTCCAGGAGGCTCATACGAGGGTCTTGCCACTTGAGCCTTACCCCCTGCTCGCGAAGCTTAGATTTCAAGTAGGTATGTCTCTCCAGGATATCCCCCAAGGGGATTTGAGGCTCCCATTGGAACGGGGTGTGTGCTTTAGGAACAAAGGTGGAGACACTCGTATTCACGTGGATTGAGGTCCTATCCCCTCCCCTTACGAAGCGGAGCCTCCCGGATAGATCCACTACTGCCCTGAGGTCCTCTTCCCTCTCAGTGGGCAGTCCGATCATGAAGTATAGCTTAACGGACTGCCACCCCCTTTCTGAGAGATGTCGGGCAGTCTCAAACAACCTGTCATCTTCAACTTCCTTGTTTATCACATCCCTCAACCTGTCGGTTCCGGCTTCTGGGGCCAGGGTAAATCCGGTTTTACGAACCCTCAAAATTTGGTCCATCATCTGTTGTGTCAGGGTTTCAATCCGCATAGATGGGAGGGAGATAGCGACCTTTTCGCCCTCATATTGACCCATGACATCCGTCAATAATTCCCGGATGCAGGAGTAATCGCCAGGGCTCAGGGAGAGCAGGGAAATCTCTTCATATCCCGTTGTAGCCAGCCCTTTATGGATAATCCCCTCTACCTGATCAAGGCTTCTTTCCCGATAAGGCCGATAGGTGAAGCCAGCCTGGCAAAATCGACACCCCCTTTTGCACCCTCTGGCGATCTCCACGGTCAATCTATCGTGGATGATCTTCATAAAGGGAAGGACGGGACGGATGGGGTGCTCGATCGTATCCAAATCACCAATCAATCTTTTTCTTACCCGGCCTACCTCCTTTGCCAGGGGTTCGATCTCCGCTATGGTATTGTCGGGGTTATATCGGACCTTGTAGAAGGAGGGGATGTATACACCGGGTATCCTCGACAATTCCATCAACAACGCGCACTTATCGCCCCGCGCTTCCTTCCACCGAAGAACGATATCGGCGATTTCCAGAATGGCTTCTTCCCCTTCTCCAATCAAAATAGCGTCGAAGAACGCTGCCATGGGTTCGGGATTAAAGGTGCATGGCCCACCTCCTAGGATGACGGGATGATTTTCGTCCCGCTCATGGGCCAACAGGGGAATAGATGAGAGGCTCAGCATATTTAATACGTTGCTGAAACTCAACTCATACTGAAGGGAGAAGCCGATGATGTCGAAATTCCTCAAGGGAAGACCCGATTCCAGGGAAATCAAAGGCATCCCCTCACTTCTGAGGATGCCCTCCATGTCAATCCACGGTGCAAAAACTCTCTCACAAGCGATGTCTTCCCTGGAGTTGAGGATGGAGTAGAGGATCTGAAGGCCCATGTGTGACATGCCCACCTCATAAGCATCCGGAAAGGCAAGGGCGAACTTGAGCCTGACTTTCCCCGAGTCTTTATGAACCGAATTGACCTCGTTACCCAGGTACCGCGACGGCCTAGAAACGAAGTGTAATAGCTCCATCATCATTGACTATCCAGGATACTGAGGGATTTACCTAAAAAAATAAAATACTTACCGCTATTTGTCAACCAAGGTGCACCGCCATAATCCACTATCTAATTGATGTTCAGTCGCTACTGAAAAATGCCCCTTTCGCTCTCTGTACGAAATTTCTGACCCGTCCTAAGGCTCGGTCGTTCGAACTTCCAAACTCGGCCTTGCGGCCTCAGACAGCGGAAATTCGCCCCTTCAGGGACACTCCCCTCGCCAAGACGGGTGCCCCAGAAATTTCGTAATCTCCGCTCCAGGAGCATTTTTCAGTGCGCATTGTTTGGCTCATGTATCAGCACATTCACAGGCATTTGGGTGAACAGAAAAATTCAAATTTTTCTTATTTTCACTAGTTGCAGACTTACGCGGTGGATTTTGGACCGACAGCCTTTATGGGTTTTCGGTAAATCCACCGGAGAGGTAATGTGACTCACTGAAGTTCGATGGCAAGATCGAGATGTGACAACCCATACGGAAGGTAAAGGTCGGTTATCAGCTCGGGGAAAAACGGTGACGAATCTATGGGAGATCCTTCATTTTCCGGGGAACTCCTCCATCCCTGAACGTATCGTGCTGGAAAAGCGGATTCCCATTTAATGAGGCGAAATCAAAGAAGATGTTGACACCCATGGGATTCTATGTTAATTTTTCCAAAAAAATAAGCTATTTAGGTTGCTCTGGAGGGCTTTAGGGGAAGACGGTGAAAATCCGTCGCGGCCAGGCCGCTGTCAATGGGGATCCTTCTCTTGACTCACCTAAGCGAAGGACCCTCGGAAATTCAGGGATCCAAGGTCCTTGATAAACCGGAGGGCGAAACTTGCAAGAGCCACTGTCCTGAGTTCATCGAAGGATGGGAAGGCGCAAGGAGTAGGTTGATCCATAAGCCAGAAAACCTGCCTAAATAGACTTCACATGAGTCTTCCATGGAAGATGGTGAAGGCGTACAGTGAACCCAGTCCTTCCTTTGGAGGCTGGGTTTTTTGACATCGAGGGGAGCGCAGTGCTCAAGTTTTTTCTCAAGGGGGGGCCCGTTATGTATCCCCTCCTCATCTGCTCCGTTATTTCCCTGACCATCATCTTCGAAAGGGCCCTCTTTTGGCTTCGCCTCAGGAGGAACAGGGATAGAGTCCTGGTGGGCCGAATCCTGGAACTGGCCGAAAAAGAGGATTACGCATCTGCCTGGGAGCTGGGAAGACAATCCAAGGATTACATCGTGAGAATGCTCATGGGGGGAATAGCCCACCGTCGTTATTCACT
>JABAOH010248263.1_pt1 | contig 42447 bp, 35 predicted proteins | sample 7062181 | NCBI WGS metagenome assembly JABAOH01 (sample SAMN14538630, study PRJNA623070) | marine sediment metagenome | biome: marine biome [ENVO:00000428]; feature: marine pelagic biome [ENVO:01000023]; material: deep marine sediment [ENVO:00002113]; isolation source: pool of 5 deep marine... | reverse complement strand
AGGGCGTGGCCATCGGTGCCACGGCCGGGGGCAATGCGGCTGAGCACAACTACCTCAACCACAGCCGCACCAGCATGCTGCGCCTGTCCGAGGTGGAGCAGTACGAGCGCGCAGCCCGCGAATGTGCGGGCGGCGACGCGAGCGCCTGCGGCCGACGCGATGCACTGGCCGAGCTCTCGCGAACGCGCGACCGCGAACTGCAATCGGCCTGTGCCGGCGCCACGCCCGCGCTGTGCAACAGCAAGGTGGCGGAGGCCCGCTCGATGGGCAACGCGGTCCACGGCGCCAACGGCCAATACGTCTGGGCCAACAGCCCCAAGCCCGGGTTCCCGCTGAACGTGGCCACGGCGGGCGAGGTTCAGCCCCACGCCGCGCTGCGCCAGAACTTCCACGTGCAACTGGCGCAGAGCACCTCGCAGGGTGTCTTCCTGCTGCTGCCCGGGCCCGAGGACGTGGTGGTGGGCGCGCTGCTGCTCACCGCGCCGGGCAAGGTGCTGGCCGAGGTGGTGCTCGAGGGCGGGCACAAGCTGCTGCGCTTTGCGGACGGGACGACGGCGCGGGTGGGCAGCGAGGAGGCCAGGCTGCTGGCGCGGGCGCGCATTGACAACAACTTCGGCGCTGAGATGCCTGGCTACGGCGGGCACGCGGTGCGCGACTTCCAGCCGGGGACGACGCATCGCGCGGAGGTGATCAACGCGGGGCAGGTGACGGATCGGGATGGTTTGCCCAGGGTGGACGAAATCAACAAGACCAACAACCGGCAAATTGAGGAGATCATCGGTACGCCTCCGGAATGGTGGCTTACCCAACGACCGGCGTGGAAGGAAGGCACACTCGTAACCGATCGAGTGACCACGCAGATAGAAACTTATAGGATGATCGTAGACGAGGATAGGTACAAAGAAATCGATCGACTGATGTCGATTGGCGATCACGACACTGCGGCAATGCAACTTGGAGCCTGGGCAACCAAGGACCCAATCACGAACGTCGCCGACGTTAGGAATAACTTGGCTATCAGCAGTGAATGGAAGGGTGCGAACGGGGCACCCATGTACATCGTTGAGTTCTCTGTCAAGCCAGGTGTTGGCATTCGTGAAGGACAAGTTGGACCAATGTATGACGCTACAACGAAGAACACGCTCCCCGGAGGAGGTCATCAGGTCCAATTCGTGGACGTATCTCCTCGCACGTCACCAGATAGATTCACAATTCTCCTCGACGGGTCAAAGAGGATCTCGCCATGACAGCGAAGGTGCAGCAAACCGTCCTGCTCTGGCATGCGGCCGATGGCGAGCGATTTCAGTACATTGTTGACCGAGGCGGTCTCTCCGACGAGGGAAATAGCGAAAGTTTGCGTGCCCTAAAGAGGCCGCTCGCACAAGTAAGTTCGCAACTTATCTTGGAGGATGGGAGCGTAATTTCGCTCCCGTTCACGAACTTTGCCTGGATCGTGCCCGACCGCACCGGCGTGCTCGTCATTTTTCGGCCCGGCAGCTATACGCTCCCCGACGGGCGTGACGCATTCTCGTGCCCCAACAATGCCGCAATCTTCAACGCCGACGGGAGCCTGCGTTGTCAAGTGCACTTTGCAGGCGCGCCAGAGCGGAGCTCGAGCTACATCATCGAGCGGCCATTCACTCGCACGATCACGCACAAGACCATGCCAATCGGCCGCCCAGGCGAGCCGATTGACCCTCCCATCGTTCAGTTCGGTGTGCTGGTTGGCACGAAGGAGCATCCTCCCGAGAGCTTTTATGTGCTGAACACCGAGACCGGCGAGTTGACGGATGGGTTGTTCGGTGTCCCGTATTGACTGCCGCAATTGGTATTGAGGCCGTGCCACACATCGGATCGGCATGCCAGCGCCTTTGCGCTGCTGTTGAACCGATTTCGAAAAGTGGTTTAGCAATCCGAGGACTCTCAAATGAAGGATGAAAAAGTTCAGCAACTCAACGTCGCTGTCTATTGAGAAATCTGGATGCGAGACAAGAGCAGGCTTGTTTTGAGTGAACCGATTCAGCCCCGATGGGACGACATGAACTCGCCAACCACAATGTCTTTCGCTTGAGCGCGAACAACGAAGTGGTCTGGCAGGTGCGCCGGGTGGAGTTGCCCGACAGCCCGAGTTGGACCGAGAAGCACGCCATGGCCAAACAATGGAAACGGCAAGGCTTGATCGACGGGGCACATATAGACCAGGGATTCCTAGACCCTTTCACAAGCATGAACCTCGACGAACGCCTCGCCCATGACCCGGAGCCCAAAGGCGTCTGGCGTCCCGGCTGCGTGGTCTATCTGCTCACGCGTTGGTGGGACTACAAGCCAATTAACGTGACGAATGAGCAATGGAATGGGGCGTGATGAAGGAGTGGTTCAAATGATATACAACCGGCGACTTGAGATTCTCCTCAAGTCAAGATGTCTTCAGGATTTTGCTTTACGGCATCATGCAGTGGCGCAGATCTGCGACACTAAGGACCGGTATTCAGTACTCCTTGTTCGAGGTAATTATGTGATCGAGATTTCAGAAATTATTATTGACAACTACGTTGAGGTATGGCTCTCGGATATGGGCAGTAATCTATGGGTCTCAAGCGCAGACGCGCGTGGTATATGCAGGGCGCTCGATATCCCTGTGGCAGTCGTTTGCCTACTTGACGACATTTCAATTGAAAGAACGTTTATCAGTTTTCATTCTGAAAAGGCGGCATCGTTCCCATTGGATTTCTCGTCGATTGAATCGCTGCTTGTATATATTTTCAGTCATGGAGGGATGGGTTCGGTCGCACATATTGCCCCACCCCAACCGTTCAATGACCGCCCCTATGTTCGGCCGATGACGCATTCGCAGGTGCAGGCGTATCAATTCCTGAGTTCGGCAAACTAGTGGTCGGATCCAGTAGCGAGCGCTGCAATTGGCAAAGACGCAAAACAACAGATTGAACAGCGGGAATGCGACTCTGATAGGTGGGGGCCGATGTTCGACAAGCAGCTCCACTCTGTGCTCCCCGGTGGCGGACACCAACCTGCTCAAACTGCCGCCAACTGGAAACTGCGCTCATTCGGGACGATGAAACGTGTGTGCCTTTGCCGTTTGATGAGTTGGCTTGGCTCCTCTCCCGACCGCACAGGAGTCCTCGAGATCTTCAAACCTGGTAGCTACACCTGCTCAGACGGCAGCGACGTTTTCCCCTGTCCCAACAACGCCGCCATCTTCAACGCAGACGGCAACCTGCGTTGTCAAGTGCGCTTTTCAGGACTGACGGCAGGAAGCGGAAATGAGGTGAGGCAGCAGGACAACTTGACTTGCCAGTGCCTTTGCGCTGCTGCTCAGCAGCCCGCTGAGCACGCTGGTGACGGGCCGCGTGACCACGGAGGTGGAGACCCCTGAAATGTGGTCCACACAGCTACACCGCGCTGGCGGCGGCGCCATCCGTTGGCGTGTGCGCGCGCGGATCGTCGGGCGGTGCGGTCACGATCGAGTCGAGCCGGGGATCGGGAGCGCGCAGGCGCGCCACGTCCGGCCGCGGCCGGCGAAGCCGCGGATCGCCGGCGAAGGCGCGCTCCATCGCGGCGGCGGCCCCCAGCAGCGCCAGGTCGCCTCGAAAACGCCCCACCACCTGAAGGCCGAAGGGCATGCCGTTGTCGTCGCTACCGCAGGGCAGGGCGAGCGCGGGGTGGGTGGTGAGCGTCACGACATAGGTCAGCGCGAGCCAGCGGTAGTAGTTGTCCTGCGAGCGGCCGTCGATTTCGGCCAGGTGCGGCTGCGTCCAGGGAAAGGGCGAGACCGGCGTGGTCGGCGAGAGCACCAGGTCATAGCCCTCGATGGCGCGCTGAAAGCGGGCGATCAGGCGGGTCTGCTCGGTTTGCGCCCAGGCCGTGTCGGCCAGGCCCATGCGCGTGCCCATCTCATAGTTGGCGCGCGGGTTCGGGCCGAGGCTGGCCGGGTTCTTTTCGTAGGTGGCGCGCAGGCCCGCGACGAAGGCCTCGGCGCGCAGCACATCGAAGCAGCGATGGGCATCGCCAAGATCGAAGCGGACCTCGTCGCAGGCCGCGAACAGCGGTGCCATCGCCGCGATCCTGTCGCGAAAGGCGCGGCGCACCAGTGGGTCCACGTCGCACAGGCCGAAGTCTTCCGTCCAGGCCACGCGCAGGCGCGACAGGTCCACCTCCGCCGGGCGCAGGAAGGCCAGCGCGTCCAGCGGGTGCGACAGGGGATCGCCGGCGTGGGGGCCCGCGGTGGCGGCGAGCTGCAGGCAGGTGTCGCCCACGTCGCGCCCCATCGGGCCGACCACGGAGATCGGCGAGAAGCCCAGGGGCTTGCGCACGTTGGGCACCACGCCGGGTGAAGGGCGCAGGCCGACCACGCCGCACTTGGCCGCGGGAATGCGCAGCGAGCCACCGGTGTCCGAGCCCGTGCACAGTGGAAGCAAGTCCAGCGCCAGCGCCGCGGCCGAGCCGCCGGAGGAGCCGCCCGCGTTGAGGTTCGGGTTGAAGGGGTTGCCGGTGGCGCCCCACACGGGGTTGCGGCTGTTGGCGCCCGCGCCCATTTCGGGCACGTTGGTCTTGCCCACCACGATGGCGCCCGCGCGGCGCAGGCGCCCCACGAGCTCGATGTCGGCCGAGGGCACATGGTTGCGCAGGCTGGGCGTGCCCATGGTGGACAGCAAGCCCTGCGTGGGCTCCAGGTCCTTCACGCCCAGCGGCAGGCCGTGCAGCAGGCCCAGGGGCTCGCCGCGCATCACGGCCCGCTCGGCCGCGCGGGCCTCGTCGCGGGCGCGCTCGAAGCAGGTGGCGGTGATGGCGTTGACGAAGGGATTGAGCCGCTCGATGCGCGCGATGCAGGCGTCGAGAAGCTCCACGGGCGAGAGCTGGCGCGCGCCGATGAGGCGCCGCAGCTCGACGGCGGAGGTGGCGGTGAGTTCCGTTGACGGGGCGCGGTGCATGGGGAGGTGATTCAGTCGGCCTGGATGTTGGCGCGGCGTGCCACGGCGCGCATCAGCGGCAGCTCCTTGTCGATCTGCGCCACCGCGGCCGCGGCATTGCCGAAGCGGGGCTCGGCGCCCTGGGCCTGAAAAGCGGCTTTGGCCTCGGGGCTGGCCATCACCTTCGTCAGGGCCTGCTCGAGGCGCGCGCGCACGGGTGCGGGCGTGCCCTTGGGCGCCACCACCATGATCCAGGTGTCGGCGTCGATGCCCTTGTAGCCGGCTTCGGCGAAGGTGGGCACGTCGCGCAGTTGGGAAGAGCGCTGCGCCGTGGTCACCGCAATGGCCTTGACCTTGCCGGCCTTGAGCTGCGGCAGGGCCGCGGTCACGGTGTCCAGCGAGAACGGCACACGCCCGCCGATGAGGTCCGTCATGGCGGGGGCGCTGCCGCGGTAGGGCACGTGCAGCAGCTTCGCGCCGACGGTCTGCAGCACGAGTTCGGCCGTGAAGTGGGAGGTGGTGCCGCTGCCGAATGACGCGTAGGAATACTGCTCGGGCCGGGCCTTGATGGCCGCGACGAACTCGGTCACCGTGTTGATCGGCACGTCCTTGTTGGCCAGCAGGATCAGCGGAATGCGGCCCACGATGGCGATGGGATCGAAGCTGTCCACCGGGTGGTAGGGCAGCCTGTCCTTGATGGCCGGGTTGGTGGTGAAGGTGGAGCCCGAGCTGATGAGCAGGGTGTAGCCATCGGCCGGGGCCTTGGCAACGAAGCCCGCGCCAACGGCCGAGCCCGCGCCGGGGCGGTTGTCGATCACCACCGGCTGGCCCAGTTCGTCACCGAGGCCTTTGGCGACCAGGCGGCCCAGGGTGTCCGCGCTGCCGCCGGGCGGGTAGGGCACCACCAGCGTGATCGGGCGGGTGGGGAAGGCGGCATCGGCCATCGCGGGCGCTGCGGCCGGCGCCAGGGCCAGCGCGACCGCCAGGGCCGCGAGCGCGCGGCGGCCCGAACGCGAAAAGGAACAGGGGGTGTCGGTCACGGGCGGGCTCCTGCGGTGGTGAACGGATGCGAACGCATGCTAGGAAGCCCGGACCTGTGCCGCAACACCAACAACAAGAACGTTTCATTGCCATTACGGCAAAGCTTCAGTAGGCTGACGGCGCATGACCAGCCGCTCCACCGCCCGCCGCGTGCCCGCGCGCCGCTCCATCAACCAGGCCGTATTGCAGGAGGTCTCGCTCAAGTACTTCATGGCGGTGGTGCATTCGGGCTCCATCACGGAAGCGGCAGAACGTCTGGGCGTGGTTCCCTCGGCCGTCAGTCGTCAGATCGCCCGGCTCGAGCGTGAGCTCGACACCCTCTTGTTCGACCGTCGCTCGCGCGGCATGGCGCTCAATGCGGCGGGCGAACTGCTCGCGGTGCACGCGCGCCGTGCCTGGCTCGACATCGAGCGCGTGACCGAGGACATCCTGGCGCTGCGCGGCCTGCGCGCGGGCCAGGTGCGGCTGGCCGCCACGGAGGGCTTCACCTTCGAATTTCTGCCGACGCTGATCGCGGGGTTTCAGGCGCAGCGCCCGGGCATCGGTTTTTCGCTGGACATGTGCCTGCAGACGGAGGTGGCGCGCCGTGTGCGCGAAGGCGAGGTGGACATCGGCGTGACCGTGGGCATGGCCTCGGAACGCAGCCTCAACGTGGAGCTGCGCCACCCCTCGCCGGTGCTGGCCGCGATGCGGCCCGAACACCCGCTGGCCGCGCGCCGCCAGCTGTCGCTGGCGCAGGCGCTGGCCTATCCGCTGGCCCTGCCGGCGCCCACGTCCACACTGCGTCAGTTGCTCGACATCAGTTGCAGCCGCCAGGGCCTGCACGTCGAGGCCTTCTTCACCAGCAACCACCTCTACCCGCTGGTGAACTACGTGGCGCAGACCGATGCCGTCACCTTCTGTGGCGAGACCGCCCTGCGCCAGCACCTGCACCTGGGGCTGGTGCACGCCGTGCCGCTGCGCGACCGCGAGATGAACGAACGCCACTTCGAGGTGCAATCGCTCGCGGGCCGCCAGTTGCCCGATGGCGCGCGGGCTTTCGTCACGCACCTGCGGGACGCGCTGGCCGACGAGTCCTGAGCCCTCCCTTGCCGCTGCGGCAAGGCACGGTTCACCCTTGGCGATGCCCGCTGGGCGGGGTGCGGGGAATAATGGCCGCACCGATTCTTCCGAGGCCCTCATGACCGCACCTGCATCGCGTCTCTTGTGCACAGCCCGTGTCCCGGGCCATCCGTTCCCGCCCGCCGGCCCCCGCCTTGGCTCCAGCCTGGCGAGCCCTGCGCGCGCATGAAGCCCGCCGTCATCGTCCTCGGTGCCGGCATGGTCGGCGTGTGCACCGCGCTGCACCTGCGCCAGCGCGGGCACGAGGTCACCCTGGTCGACCGGCGCGAGCCCGGCCGCGAAACCTCCTACGGCAACGCCGGCATCGTGCAGCGTGAAGCGGTGGAGCCCTACGCCTTTCCGCGCGACTGGGCCATGCTCGCGCGCGTGGCGATGAAGCGCGGTGCCGACGTGAACTACCACCTGGGCGCGTTGCCCGCGCTGGCCGGGCCGCTGAGCCGCTACTGGTGGCACTCGCGGCCAGCGAGCCACCGGCGCATCGCGCGCGATTACGCGCGACTCATCGAACACTGCCTTAGCGAACACGAGCCGCTGATCGAGCAGGCCGGCGCGCAGGACCTGGTGCGCCAGGAGGGGTACCGCTTCGTGTTCCGCGCATCGGCCAGCCTGCGCGAGGGCCTGGCCGACGCGCGCCGCCTGGCCGCCGAGTACGGCGTGCGCCACAGCGAGCTCGACGCAGACGCGCTCGCCCAGGCGGAGCCCGGGCTGCGCCAGCGCCTGTCCGGTGCCATTCACTGGCTGGACCCCTGGACGGTGAGCGACCCGGGCGAACTGGTGGCGCGTTACGCGGCGCTGCTGCGCGAACAGGGCGCCCGCGTGCTGCAGGGAGACGCGGCCAGCTTGAGCGCCACGGCCACGGGCTGGCGCGTGCGAACAGCCGAGGGCGAGATCGACGCGCCGCACGCCGTGGTCGCGCTCGGCCCCTGGTCGGACGCTCTGCTGCGCACCCTGGGCTACCGCTACCCGCTGTTCGTCAAGCGCGGCTACCACCGCCACTACACCGGTGGCGAACCGCCGCGCCTGCCGATGCTGGACGCCGATGGCGGCCTGGTCATCGTGCCGATGCGACAGGGCGTGCGCATCACCACCGGTGCCGAGTTCGCCCGCATCGATGCGCCGCCCACGCCGGTGCAACTGCCCCGGGCCCACGCCCTGGCCAGCGAGCTGTTCGAGCTGCCGCGGCCGGTGGAGCCCCAGCCCTGGATGGGCGCGCGGCCTTGCACGGCCGACATGCTGCCCGTCATCGGGGCGGCGCCGCGCCACCGGGGGCTGTGGTTCAACTTCGGCCACGCCCACCAGGGCTTCACGCTGGGGCCGGTGAGCGGGCGGCTGCTCGCCGAGCTCATCGGCGGCGCCGAGCCCGTGGTCGATCCCTTGCCCTACGCACCCACCCGGTTTCATTGAGGGCGCAAGCCAATGACCCGATGGCCACCCGCCATGACCCTGGACGACGCCGGGTCCGGCCGCTGGCCGCGCGGCGAACGCGGGCCTTCGCCAGATCAGTCGGCGGCGCGCTCCAGCACCGCCACGTTCACGGTCGCGCGCCGCCGAAAGCCCAGCGTCTCGTAGAGGCGGATGGCCGCGGTGTTGGTCTCCCAGGCGTGCAGGAAGGGCTGCTCGCCGCGCGCCTGTATGCGCGCCGCCACGGCGGCGGACAAGCGCCGCGCGAGACCGAGCCCGCGCGCGTCGGGGTGCGTGCACACGCCGCTCACCTCCGCGAAGCCCGGCACGCGGAAGCGCTCACCCGCCATGGCCAGCAGACGGCCATCGCGGCGAACGCCAATGAAGTCGCCCATCGCGTGCGTGCGTGCCAGGAAAGGCCCCGGTTCGGTCAAGGTGGCCAGCGCGAGCATCTCCGGCGCATCGGCCTCGCCCAGCGCGTCGATGCCCTCGCCGATGGCCTGCTCGCGCAGGTCGCGCGTGGCCTCCATCTGCACGCCCGTGGCCCGTTTCACCGCGCGCAAGCCGGGCGGCAGCTCGATGGGCGGCACCTGCAGCAGGAACACGCTCTCGCCCGGCGCCAGCAGATCCGCCAGCGCGGCCAGGGCTTCGGGGCCCTCGTCGGGCGTGGCGGCGAAGCGGTTGACGTCGGCGAGGTAGCGCCGCGCGAAGGCGCTGCCGCGGGACAGCCGGGCGTGCGCGCCGCTGAGGCTTGCCCAGACGGGGCGGTCAAGCGGGTGGGGGTGGGGCATGGGCGTCTCCGGTGGCCAGCCGCTGGCGGTTCACGCGCGCCAGTAGCGGCAGTGCTTCCAGCGCGTCTTCCAGCGCCGCCAGTTGGGCGAGCAGGGCGAGGCCGTGTGGCGCGCAGGCCTCGGCCACGGCGGCCTCGATGGCGGGCCAGGTGTGCTGCTGTGCGTGCGCCACCTGGCGTTGGCCGGCCTCGGTCAATTCGATGGCGCGCAGGCGCAGGTCGCCGGCCAATTGGCGCGCCTCCACCAGACCGGCCTCCTGCAGTTTGGCCAGTTGCCGCGTCACGCCGGGCTGGCTCACGCCCAGGGCCAGCGCGATGTCACCGACAGTGAGCGGGCCCAGCCGCTGCAAGGTCGCCAGCATCGGCAGGTGCGAGGAGGGAATGTCCGCGACGCCCTCGGCCTCGACCACGGCCTGCGTCTGCGCCTGCAGCCGCTCGCCGATGCGCTTCAGGCGGGAGCCCAGGGTCAGCAGCCCGAGCGATCTGACAACGTCTTCCATGATCCAAATATAACAAGGTATATGCCTTGCGATTTGAATCGGAAAACAGAAGCCTGTCCAGCCCCGGGGGTATGGACAGGCCGGCGCGGCGTTTTACTCGACGCGGATGTTCGCTTCTTTCACCACCACCCCCCAGCGCTGGCGTTCCTTCTCGAAGAACTGGTCCTGCTCGGCGGGCTGCATGGTGTGCACCTCGGCACCCTGTCCGGTGAGGCGCGAGCGCACCTCGGGGCTGCGGATGGCGGCAATGAGTTCGGCGTTCAGGCGCGACACCACGGCCGCGGGTGTGCCCTTGGGCACCAGCACGCCCTGCCAGGTGCCGGACTCGAAGTCCTTCACACCCTGTTCGGCCAGGGTGGGCACTTCGCCCACCAGGGGCATGCGCGTGCGTTTGGAGATGCCGAGCACTTTCAGGCGGCCGTTCTGCACGTGGGGCAGGGTGGCCAGCATGCCGTTCATGATCACCTGCGTCTGGCCGGCCACGGTGTCGGCCACGGCCTGCGAGCCGCCCTTGTAGGGGATGTAGGTCCACTTCGCGTCCATGGCCCGCTGCACGGCCACGCCGGCCACGTGCGGCGCGCTGCCCATGGCGGTGACGGCGAAGTTCAGGTCGCTGGTTCTGGAGAGCGCCACCAGCTCCTGCAGGTTGTTCGCCTTCACCGAGGGGTGCACCGCCAGCATGTGCGGCGAGTAGGCCAGCATGGTCACGCCGCGCAGGTCCTTGCTCGGGTCGAACGGCAGCTTGTAGACCGAGGGGCTGATGGCCAGCGCGCCCACGTCGCACAGCAACAGGGTGTAGCCGTCGGCCGGGGCCTGCGCCACCAGGCCGGCGCCCAGGTTGCCGTTGGCGCCCGCGCGGTTTTCCACCACCACGGGCTGGCCCAGGCTCTTGGCCAGCGGCTCGCTGATGGCGCGCGCGATGATGTCCGAGGAGCCGCCCGGCGGGTAGGGCACCACGATGCGCACCGGCTTGTTCGGGAATTTCTGCGCGTGCGCGGGCAGGCCCACGGCAGCCAGGGCCGCGCCAGAGGCGATGAGTTGTCGGCGATTGAGGGTCATGAAGGGTCTCCTGAGGGCTTGGATGTCCGCGAAGGCTTTGTTACAGTCGTCTCACGCAGTGATCTGTCGTCAGTTGTCGGTTGTCTGACGACTTGGGCATTCTGTGAAGACGCCCCAGGGGCGTCAAGGAAAAAGCCATGCTCTCCGTGAAAACCCCAGGTGAAGACCTGGCGCCGCCCCGGCCCCGCCGCCCGCGCGGCCTGGTGCCCGAAATCGTGGACACCCTGGCCAGCGACATGCGCGAAGGCCGCCTGCAAGCCGGCGACAAGCTGCCCACCGAGACGGCCCTGATGGCCCGTTTCGCGGTCAGCCGCACCGTGGTGCGCGAAGCCATTTCGCGCTTGCAGGCCTCTGGCCTGGTGGAAACGCGCCACGGCATCGGGACCTTCGTGCTGGCCTTGCCCGAGCGGGGCCCGTTCCGCATCGCGCCCGAGGACGTGGCCACCGCGGCCGACGTGGTGTCGCTGCTGGAGCTGCGCATCAGCCTGGAGGGCGAGGCCGCCAGCCTGGCGGCCCAGCACCGCGACGAAAGCCACCTGCGGCAGATGGAGGCGGCGTTGGCCGCGTTCGAACTGTCCATCGCCGAGTACTCGGACGCGGTGCCGGCGGATTTCCAGTTCCACATGGAGGTGGCGCGCGCCACCGGCAACCGGCATTTCGCGGACCTCATGACCTACCTGGGCACCATGATCATTCCGCGCACCCGCATCAACACGGCCAGCAGTGCCCCCGAGGGGCGCCTGGCCTATCTGCAGCGTGTGCACGTGGAGCACCAGAACATCTACCATGCCATCCGCCTGCGCGACGCCGAAGGCGCGCGCCAGGCCATGCGCCTGCACCTGTCCAACAGCCGCGAGCGGCTGCGCCGGGCCCAGGCCGAGACACCCGGCTGACGCTTTACCCGCAACGCTCCCCTGACGGGGCCTCATGGAGATGTCGACTTGGTTCCCCTGAACGACTGGCTGCTGTTCGCCGCCGCGGCGCTGTTCGTGGCCATCACGCCCGGCCCCAACATGGTCTACCTGCTGTCGCGCTCGCTCTGTCAGGGCAAGCGGGCGGGTGTGATCTCGCTGATGGGCGTGGTGGTGGGTTTCCTGGCGCACATGTTCGCGGCGGCCGTGGGCCTCACGGCGCTGTTCATGGCGGTGCCGCTGGCCTACGAACTGCTCAAGTGGGCCGGCGCCGCGTACCTGTTGATCCTGGCCTGGCAGTCGGTGAAGCCGGGCGCGCGTTCGCCCTTCGAGGCGCAGGACCTGCCGGCCGACCCGCCGCGCAAGCTGTTCCTGATGGGCTTCTTCACCAACCTGCTGAACCCCAAGATCGCGGTGTTCTACCTGTCGATCTTTCCGCAGTTCGTCTCGCCCGCGCACGGCTCGGTGTTCGCGCAGAGCGTGCAACTCGGGCTCACGCAGATCGTGGTGAGCTTCTGTGTGAACCTGAGCATCGTGCTGTCGGCCGCGCGGCTGGCGCTGTGGTTCGCGCGCAGCCCGCGCTGGCTGGCGGCGCAGCGCTACGTGATGGGTACCGTGCTGGCCGCGCTGGCGGTGCGCCTGGCCCTGGAGCAGCGCCGCACGGCGTGATCGGAAACACCCCCCGCGCCGCTTCGCGGCTCGCTGTCGCTCGCCCCGGCTGAACGCCCTCGCCGCGGGCCCGGCCGTGAGACGATAGCGACCCTCAACGACGGGAGTCGATCATGGAATGGCTTGTGCTCGGACTGGTGCTGTTCCTGGGCATCCACTCGGTGTCCATCGTCGCGCCGCGTGGGCGGCACGAAGTGGCGCACCGCTTCGGCGAAGGGCCCTGGAAGGGGCTGTACACGCTGGTGGCGCTGGCGGGCTTCGGCCTCATGGTGGCCGGGTACAGCGCCGCGCGGCAGACCCCGGTGCTGCTGTGGACGCCACCCCTGCCCATGCGGCATGTGGCGGCCTTGCTCATGCTGCCGGTGTTCGTGCTGCTGCTGGCCGCCTACCTGCCGGGGCGCATCCAGCGCGCGGCGAAGCACCCCATGCTGGTGGCGGTGAAGCTGTGGGCGCTGGCGCACCTGCTCGCCAACGGCGGCCTGGCCGACGTGCTGCTGTTCGGCGCTTTCCTGGTCTGGGCCGTGGCCGACCGCATCTCGCTCAAGCGCCGCGCGCAGGCCGGCCTGCTGCGCGCGCCGCACACCCTCGGCGCCGGCAAGGCCAACGACGCCATCGCACTGGTGGGCGGCCTGTTGCTGTACGCGGTGTTCGCCTTCTGGGCGCACGGCTTTTTGATCGGCGTGCAGCCGTTCGCTTGAACGGGAACCCCGGGGCGGGCGTTGGCCTCCATCGGGGCACGCCTTGATGACCACCCCGAAACCGATGGGAGATTCCATGATCCGACGCCTGCGTCCCCTGTTCATCGCCCTGGCGGCCGGCCTGGCCGCGGCCGGGGTCCTGGCCCAGCCGGCCGGGCGCCTCACACCCGAAGTGGTGGCTGGCGGCCTGCAGAACCCCTGGGGCCTGGCCTTCATTGGCGACGGCCGCCTGCTCGTGACCGAGCGACCCGGGCGCATGCGCGTGGTGGAGCCGGACGGCCGCCTGGGCCCGGCGCTCAAGGGCCTGCCCGACGTGGACGCCGTGGGGCAGGGCGGCCTGCTCGACGTCATCACCGACCGCGACTTCGCCACCAACCGCACCGTGCACTTCTGCTACAGCGAGCCGGCGCTGGTGGGCAACTCCACCGCCATGGCCTCGGCGCGCCTGTCCGACGACCGCAGCGCGCTGGAGAACGTGCGCGTGGTCTTCAGCCAGAAGCCCAAGGTCGGCAGCCGGCTGCACTTCGGCTGCCGCATCGTGCAGGCGGCGGACGGCAGCTTCTTCCTCACCCTGGGCGACCGCTACCTGCGCATGCACGACGCGCAGACCCTGGACAACCACCACGGCAAGGTGGTGCGCGTGCTGGCCGACGGCAAGCCGCACCCCGACAACCCCTTCGCCAAACAGGCCCGCGCGCTGCCCGAGATCTGGACGCTCGGCCACCGCAACATCCAGGGCGCGGCCCTGGGGCCCGACGGCGCGCTCTGGACCATCGAACACGGCCCGCAGGGCGGCGACGAACTCAACCGCCCCGAGGCGGGCAAGAACTACGGCTGGCCCGTCATCACCTACGGCGAGAACTACGGCGGCGGGCGCATCGGCGACGGCCTGACCAGCCGCGCCGGGCTGGAGCAGCCGGTGCAGTACTGGGTGCCCTCCATCGCGCCCTCGGGCCTGGTGTTTTTGCGCAGCGACAAGTACGGCCCGGCCTGGCAGGGCAACGCCTTCACGGGCTCGCTCAAATTCCGCCACCTGGTGCGGATGCAGATGGAGGGCGGACGCGTGGTGCAGCAGGAGCGGCTGCTGACGGAGCTGAACCAGCGCATCCGGGATGTGCGGGAAGGGCCGGATGGGTGGCTGTATGTGTTGACGGATGACAGTGATGGGAAGGTGCTGCGGCTGGTGGTTCGGTGATCATTCGCACTGCCAAGAGTGATCAAGGAGATCCGCTGTGTCCTCTATGAAAAAACCCCTCAATGACGCCGAGCTTTCCGCCCACGAGGCCCAACGCGATCTCGCGGCGGAGCTTCTGCAGTCCGTGAAGGAAATGAAGGCGGGGCAGGTTCAGGTGGTGTCGTCACCGGTCGTTGAGCCGCGGCAGAAGACGGGCACCTTGACTGCAAGAATTCCTCAGATTCACCAGCTCAAGCTGGACCCCTAGGAGCGGCAATCGGTCAGAAGCGCTTCGAGTGACAAGTCGAGCGAAGCGGCAAGCTTCGCAAGGGTGAGAAGCGGGGGATTGCGCGCTTGGCGTTCGATGTGGGCGATGACGGCCCGGTTGACGCCTGATTGCCGAGCCAACTTGTCCTGGGCTCGGGCCAGTTTGTCTGGCATCGAAGAAGTATTGGCATCGAACTCGGGTGCTACGCGGTGTCCCCGTAACTGCCCGCCTCAGCGCGTCAACACCCGCCGCGCCCCGTGGCTCGCCGCGTCCACCAGCGCCACCATCAGCAGCATGGCAGCCAGGATGGTGGCCGTCTTGCCCATGTGGAACAGGCCCATGTGGAAGGCCAGCATCTGGCCGAGGCCGCCGGCGCCCACCACGCCCAGAACCGCGGCGGCGCGGATGTTGTTTTCCCAGCGGTAGAGCGTGTAGCTGAGCAATTGCGGCAGCACCTGCGGCAAGGTGGCATAGAGGAACACGCGCGCGCCGCCCACGCCCTGCACGCGCAGCGCGGCGGCGGGGCCGGGCGGGGCGTTCTCGATGGCCTCGGCGAACAGGCGGCCGAGCACGCCGGCCGTGTGAAAAGCCAGGGCCAGGGTGCCGGCGAAGGGCCCCAGTCCCGCGCTGATGAGCAGCAAGGCGGCCCACACCAGTTCGGGGATGCTGCGCAGCGCGTTGAGCAGCAGCCGCGTGGGGCCGCGCGCCCACGACGCACCGCCATCCACGCGCCGGCTGGCGGGCAGCGCGAGCAAGACGCCCGCCACCGCCGCCAGGCCCGTGCCCAGGGCGGACATGGCCAGCGTTTCCCAGGTGCCCACGGCCACGCGGCGCAGGAACTCGGGCGAGGCATCGGGCGGGAAGAATTCGCCGAGGAAGCGGCCCATGCTGCGCGCGGCCTCCAACGACAGGAACTGACCCCATTGCAGGTCCAGCGACCAGAAGCTGGCGACCACGAGAACGGTCAGCGCGAGCAGGAACCACAGGGCCTTGCCGCGCGGGTCGAGCCAGGAGGGCGGAGCGGGCGGCAGCGGCTTCATCCCAATGCCTTTCGAAGGCCGGCGCTTACGCGGTCGGCCAGCGCCACCAGGGCCATGAAGACCAGCAGCATGGTCGCGACTTCGCCGCCGTTGAACATCTTCATGGAGTTGTCCATCTGCTGCCCCAGGCCGCCCGCGCCCACGAAGCCCAGCACCACCGAGGAGCGGATGGCGCATTCCCAGCGGTACACGGTGTAGCTGGTGAGTTCGGCCGCGTTGGTGGGCAGCAGGCCATAGAAGAAGGCCTGCAGGCGCGAGGCGCCGTTGCGCAGCAGGGTCTGGCTGGCGTGCGCCTCGCCGCTTTCCAGGATCTCGCCGTACACCTTGCCGAGCATGCCGCCGTAGGTGAGCGCGATGGCCAGCACGCCGGCGGTGGGGCCCAGGCCCACCACGCGCACGAACACGAGCGCCCACACCAGTTCGGGAATGCTGCGCAGCACGATCAGCAGCCAGCGCACGGCCTGACGCACCAGCCAGGGCCCGCGCGCCATCCGCCCCGACAGCGCGGAGAGCGAGAGCACGCGCGTGGCCGCCAGTGTGAGCGGAATGGCCAGCACCAGGGCCAGCACCATGCCGGCGGTGGCGATGGCCACGGTGCGCCAGGTCTCGCGCGCCACCAGGGCGAGGAATTCGCCGTCGAGCGCGAGCGGCAGGAAGCTGCCCAGGAACTGCGCCGTGACCCGGAGGTTCGTCGGCTCGACGAGCACCCAGGGCTTGAACTCGGTGGCCACGCCCAGCGGCCACAGCAGCACCAGGGCGGCGCCGATCCAGAACAGCCGCGATACCCAGGCGGGGTCGCGCGTGGGCGCGGGGCGCAGCGTGGTGGTGTTCATCGCGGACTCGGTGGCACATCAGCGGCACATCAGGACGGGCGGCAGGGGCTCGTCCAGTGGCGGCGGCGGGCTCGCGGGTGCGCCCTGCAGTTCGTGCTCGAACTGGTCGTACAGCTTCGCGAGGCGTTCGCTGCTGACCTCGGCGGCCGGCAGGTCGAAGGCGAGCTGGCCATCGCGCAGGCCGACGATGCGCGGGAAATGCGCCAGCGCCACGTCGACCTGGTGCAGGGTGGCCACCAGGGTGGCGCGGTGCTCGCGCGCGCCGCCGATGAGGGTGTGGATGGCCTGGCGCGCGCGCGTCGGGTCCAGGGCCGAGAGCGGCTCGTCCACCAGCCAGGCGGTGGCGGGCGCCAGCAGGGCGCGCGCCAGGCCCACGCGCTGGCGCTCGCCGCCGGACAGTCGGTCCACGCGCTCGAAGAGCTTGTCGCCGAGGTCGAAGCGCTCGAGCGCGGCGAAGGCGGCGGGGATGTCGGAGGGGCGCAGCAGCGAGCGCAGGCTGGCCCACAGCCCCATGGACGGCAGCCGTGCCGCCAGCACGGCCGTGACCACGCGCTGGCGCGGTGGCAGCGGCGGCACCTGCGGTGCCAGCAGCAGGCGGGCGCGCAGGCGCTGCAAGTCGGCGCGGGGCAGCGACCACGGCGACGCGCCGTCCAGCCGCATGCTGCCCGCGCTGGGCGCCATGGCGCAGGCCATGAGCTGCAGCAGCGTGGTCTTGCCGGCACCCGAGGGGCCGATGACGGCCACGTGTTCCCCCGCGGCCACGCGCAGGCTCAGGCCTTGCAGGGCGGGCGCCTGGGCCGCGCGGGCGGCGGCGTGGCGCGCGCTGACCTGTTCGAGGGCGATCTCCAAAACGTCGGGCTCCGGTGCGTGAACGAAGGCCGCATTAGAAACCCGATGGCGGGGCCGTCCCGCGAGCGGGGTTCATCGGGGCAAGGCCACGCTGCGAAAGCCCGCCAGGACGTCGCTGCGGTCGGCGGTGAAGAAGTTGCGGTAGCGTGGGTGTCGCATCTGCGGCGCGCTGGCCCAGCTCGCGCCTTTGAGCACGGGGCGTCCATCGAACCAGGGCTGCGAGTAGTCGCGGTAAGGGTGCGGCGCGAAGCCGGGGAAGGGCGCGAAGGCGCTGGCGGTCCATTCCCACACCTGGCCCCAGTGGAAGCCCGGCGCATGGTGCGCGGCGTATTCCCATTCGGCCTCGGCGGGCAGGCGCCGGCCGGCCCAGGCGCACCAGGCCTGGGCTTCGGTGGCGCTCAGGTGGCAGGCGGGGGCCGACAGGTCCAGCGCGTGCCAGCGGCCGGCTGCGCGCCGCCACCAGCGGCCGTCTTCGCGTTTCAGGTAGCGCGGCACGGGCACGGCGCCGGCGTCCACGGCGGGCAGGTAGCGCGCCCAGCTCACGGCTTGCCCGTCGATGTCGAAGGGCGGGAGCTCGACGGTCTGGCCGGTGAGCTCGTTGTCGAAAGCGAAGCCCGGGCCTTGCCAGCCCAGCGTCCACGACGCGGCGTCCAGGGACAGGCAGGCGTGCTCGGCGGTGGGCGGTGGCGGCACGGATTCGCCCGCGTCGATGTCGAGCACCTGCGCCATGAAGCACCAGGCCTCGCCGTGCATGTCCTCGTGGAAGAGGGCGAGGCGAAAGGCGTAGAGGCCGTCATCGGTGTCGGGCGCGCGGGCCAGCAGGGCGAGGGTCTCCTCCAGGCTGGCCTGCAGGTCGGCGCGCGTGGTGGCCAGGTCGGGCAGCGGCAGCGACCAACGCGTGTCGTGCGGCACGGCGCTGCTGTCGTACAGCGCGTCGGCGTCGACGCCGCGCGCGGCCTGGCGGGCCGGGGCCAGCGCGGCCGCGGGGTCGGCGCGCGCGCCGCGTTGGCGTTGCGAGGCGGGCTGGCGCGCCACCCAGCGGTCGGCGAACCAGCCGATGTGCCCCAGCTCCCACAGCGGCGGGTTGAGCTCGGGCGACAGGGGCACCGCCAGCGCGGGCCCCAGCGCGGCCTCGAAGGCCTCGGCCAGGCGAAGCGTGCGCGCGCGCGTGCGGCGCAGCAGCCGCGCCAGCGTTTCCCGACCGGCGCGGCGGGCCTGCTCGGCCGCGGCGCCAGGCGGGGTGGCGGGTGGGGTGTCGGTCTCCGACACAATGAGCCGCTCGATGGCCTCCATTCGCAAACCCCTGTTGTGCATCGTGACGCCGGCGCTGGCCGACGCGAACAACGGCAATTGGCAGACCACCCGGCGCTGGGCGCGTCTGCTGGCGGGGCATTATCGGGTGGTGGTCACTCGCCAATGGCCCGATGCGGACCTCGGCGAGAAGCCCGCTGCCCTCATCGCCCTGCACGCGCGGCGCTCGGCCGCCTCCATCGCGGCCTGGGCCGAGGCCGACGCCAGCGCGCCGCTGGTGGTGGTGCTCACCGGCACCGACCTGTACCGCGACATTCAAGTCGACGCCTCGGCACGGCGCTCGATCGAACTCGCGCACCGGCTCGTGGTGCTGCAGGCGCGCGGGCCGCTCGCGCTGCCGGCGCACCTGCGCGCGCGCTGCCGCGTGGTGTTCCAGTCCAGCCCTGCGCGCGCGGCACTGCCCAAACCGCGGGGCTTTCTGCGCGCGCTGATGGTGGGCCACCTGCGAGACGAGAAGTCGCCCGAGACCCTGTTCGAGGCCGCGCGGCTCATCGGCCCGCGGGAAGGCGTCCGCATCGACCACATCGGCGAGGCGATCGACCCCGCGCTGGGCGAGGCGGCGCGCGCCACCGCGCAGGCCGGCCCGCACTACCGCTGGCTGGGCGGGCTGCCTCACGCCGAGGTGCTGCGCCGCCTGCAACGCGCGCACCTGCTGGTGCAGGCCAGCCGCATCGAAGGCGGCGCGCACGCCGTGCTGGAAGCCGTGCGCGTCGGCACGCCGGTGCTGGCCTCGCGCATCGACGGCAATGTGGGCATGCTCGGCGAGGCGTACGAAGGCTACTTTCCGGTCGGCGACGCCGCCGCGCTGGCGGCCCTGCTGCGCGACTGCCGTGAGGGCATGGCGCGCGACGATGGCAGGCTCGCGCGCCTGGCCGCACAATGCGCCGCTCGCGCGCCGCTGTTCGCCCCCGAGGCCGAACGCCAGGCGCTGCTGGATCTGCTCAATGACTGCCTGCGCCCCGTGGGCGCCGGGCCCCGAACCGGAGACCGACCGTGAACGCCCCCATTCCCACCGCCGCCACCCAGCCCCGCCTCACCAGCCTGTCGCACGGCGGCGGCTGCGGCTGCAAGATCGCGCCCGGCGTGCTGAGCGACATCCTCAAGGGCAGCACCGGCCTGCCCCTGCCCAAGGAACTGCTGGTCGGCATCGAGACGGCCGACGACGCGGCCGTGTACCAGCTCAACGACGAGCAGGCGCTGATCGCCACCACCGACTTCTTCATGCCCATCGTCGACGACCCGTACGAGTTCGGGCGCATCGCGGCCACCAACGCCATCAGCGACGTGTATGCCATGGGTGGCACGCCCATCATGGCGCTGGCGCTGGTGGGCATGCCCATCAGCGTGCTCAGCACCGACACCATCGGGCGCATCCTGCAGGGCGGGCAGGACGTCTGCCGCGCGGCCGGCATCCCGATCGCTGGCGGCCACACCATCGACTCGGTTGAACCCATTTACGGCCTGGTGGCCCTGGGCCTGGTGCACCCCGGGCGCGTGAAGCGCAACGCCGACGCCAAGGCCGGTGACCGCCTGGTGCTGGGCAAGCCGCTGGGCGTGGGCGTGCTGTCGGCCGCGCTCAAGAAGGAGCAACTGGACGCGGCGGGCTACGCCGCCATGATCGACACCACCACGCGCCTGAACACGCCCGGCCCCGATCTCGCGAAGCTTGGAGGCGTTCATGCGCTGACCGACATCACCGGCTTCGGCCTGGCCGGCCACGCGATGGAGATGGCGCGCGGCGCGGACAAGGCGGTGCACCTCGACTGGAACCGCGTGCCGCTGATCCCGGGTGTGCGCGAACTCGCCGCGGCCGGTCTGGTGACGGGCGCCTCGGGCCGCAACTGGGCCGCCTACGGCCACGAGGTGCGCCTGGGCGCTGGCCTGGGGGCCACCGAGCAGGCCCTGCTGAGCGACCCGCAAACCAGCGGCGGTCTGCTGGTGGCCTGCGACGCAGCCAGCGTGGACGAGGTGCTGGCCACCTTCCGCCGCCACGGCTTTGCGCAGGCGGCCGACATCGGCGAGGTGCGCGAGTTCGCGGGCGACGGCGTGCGCCTGCAGGTGAACGCCTGAGCGCGTTCCAGGCTTGACCTAAGGCTTGAACCGGTAGTGGTCCCGGTTGAGCACCGCCGCGATGGCGGCGAGCTCTTCAGGAAACAGTTGCAGGTTCAGCCGCGTGCTGCAGTTCTCCACCATGGCCTGCAGCAGCCTGGCGTTGTTGATGCGGCCATTGGGGCGGTAGATGGCGCTGCCGTCACCGCCCACCTGCCTGGCGTGGCACTGCGCGCACTGGTGTTCGGCCAGCAGCTTCTCACCGAGCGCGAGGTCGGCGTCCTTGAACAGGGCAGCGCCTTGGGCATGGGCGAGCGCGGGCAGGGCAAGGGCAGGGATGAGGAGGGGGCGTTTCATGGGATTCGTCGGGGGCATGACCATCGGCGAAACTTGGACCATCGCGCTCCCGCCGTCAAGCCGTTGCCATGACCGTCCACACCATCCTCAAAATGGGTGATCCGCGCCTGCTGCGCCACGCCCAAGCCGTCACCGCTTTCGACACGCCCGAGCTTCACCGGCTGGTGGCCGACCTGAAGGACACCATGGCCCACGCCAATGGCGCCGGCCTGGCCGCGCCGCAGATCGGCGTGGACCTGCAGGTGGTGATCTTCGGCAGTGGTGCGCCCAACCCCCGCTACCCCGACGCGCCGGTGGTGCCGCGCACCACGCTGCTCAACCCCCTGATCACGCCGCTGGACGATGAGCTCGAAGATGGCTGGGAGGGCTGCCTCTCGGTGCCCGGCCTGCGCGGTGTGGTGCCGCGCTGGCGGCGCATCCGCTACCAGGGCTTCGACGAGTTCGGCGCAGTGATCGACCGCGAGGCCGAGGGCTTTCACGCCCGCGTGGTGCAGCACGAATGCGATCACCTCTGGGGCACGCTCTACCCGATGCGGGTGCGCGACTTCACGCGCTTCGGCTTCACCGAGGTGCTGTTCCCCGGACTGGACGCCAGCGACGACGACTGAGGCCGATGGCAAACGGCGTTACGCCGTTGAAACGATTTGAAATGTTCAGGCCTCAAGTTCGACTAGAGTCGGGCGGCTCAGAACATTCAGAACAAGCAGCAGGGGGAAGCCCCTTCACCACCATGAAGCGATTGCTCATGGCACTGGCCGCCAGCGCCCTTGTGGGCGCCTGCAGCGTGAGCCGGCCGCCGACCGACGTATCCGTTGAATTGCCCGAGCGCTGGATGGCGCCGCCCCTGGCGCACCAGGGCAGCACCCAGGCGCTGGGCGACTGGTGGGCCCGCTTCGACGACCCGGTGCTCAGCGACTGGATCGCGCGCGCCCAGCGCCACAGCCCCGACATCGCCAGCGCGCGCGCCCAGGTGTTCGCGGCACGGGCGGCCCTGGCCGGCGCCGAGGCGCAGGGCCGGCCGCAGGTGAACGCGGTGGCCACGGCCAATCGCGGCGTCACGGACACCAACACCCCGCTGGGCACCACGCTCAGCGCGGGCTTCCAGGCCTCGTGGACCGTGGGGCTGTGGGGCGAGAGCGCCGCCCGCGTGGACGGCGCCCAGGCCCGCCAGGACGCGGCCGGCGCGGGCTGGCACGAGGCGCGTGTCCTCGTGGCCTCCGAGGTGGCGCAGCTCTACTTCGGCCAGCGCCTGTGCCGCCAGCAACTGGCCGTGGCCCTGAACGACCGCGATTCGCGCCGCGTGACGGCCGAGAGCAACGACGTGACCGAGCGCGCCGGCCTCAGTGCGCCGGCCGACGCGGCCCTGGCGCGGGCCAGCGCCGCCGAAGGTGTGGCGCGCTGGCGCAGCCAGGAAGCGCAGTGCGAACGCCAGATCAAGTCGATCGCCGCCATCACCGCCCAGCCCGAGGCCGAGGTGAGACGCCAGCTCGAACGCGCGCCCGACCTGAACGCCTGGCTGGCCTCTGGCCGCGTGGAGCAGTTGCTGGCCGTGAACGCGGTGCCTGCCGAGGTGCTGCGTCAGCGGCCCGACGTCTACCGCGCCCAGCGCGAGCTGGTCGCCGCCAGCGAGGAGGTGGGCGTGGCCCACGCCGCGCTGCGCCCCGGGCTCACCTTGCAGGGCAGCGTGCTGCGCAACCACTTCTCCGGCGGCGGGCTCGACTTCACCGCCAACTCCTGGTCCATCGGCCCCATCACCCTGAGCCTGCCCCTGCTGGGGCGCGACGCGCTGCGCGCCGACGCCGACAGCGCGCAGGCCCGCTACGAGGCCGCCGCCATCGCCTATGCCGGCACCTTGCGCCAGGCCGTGGCCGAGGTGGAGCAGTCCCTGGTCACGCTGTCGGGCCTGAGCGAGCGCCTGGCCGCCACCGAGACGGCCGTGGCCGGCTACAACCGCTCCTTCGAGGCCACGCAGGCGCGTTACCGCGTGGGCTTCGCCAACCTCAGCCAGCTGGAAGAGGCGCGCCGCCTCAAGCTCAACGCCGACAGCAGCGCCGTGGCCCTGCAACAGGAACGCCTGGACGCCTGGCTGCAGCTCTACGTCGCGCTCGGGGGCGGGTTCGATCCCGCGGCAGTTCCCGCCACGTTCAGCCCCGACGCCCTCAATCCCAACGCCTCGAACGACGCCCGATGAACGCCCACTCCACCCCCCGGCGCCGCTGGTTCTGGCCCCTGGCCGCACTCGCCCTTGTCATCCTCGCGCTGGCCGCCTGGCTGCTGCTGCGGCCATCCGATGAAGCGCCGGCCGCGGCCAACAACGGCGCGAACGCCGCTGCCCCGGCCGAGGGCGAGCAGCCCCGGCCGGCGCTCACCGTCACCGTGACCAAGCCCCAGCGCGAGTCGCTGCCCATCCGCCTGCAGGCCAACGGCAACATCGCCGCCTGGCAAGAGGCCAGCGTGGGCGCCGAGGTCAACGGCCTGCGCCTGTCCACGGTCAACGTGAACGTGGGCGATCAGGTGCGCAAGGGCCAGGTGCTGGCCGAATTCGTGCGCGAAACCACCCAGGCCGACACCCTGCAGGCGCGCGCCAGCCTGATGCAGGCCGAGGCCAGCTACCAGAACGCCAAGGCCGACGCCGACCGCGCGCGCGCCATCGAGAACACCGGTGCGCTGTCGAAGTCGCAGGTGGCGCAGTACCTCACGCAGGAGAAGGTCGCACTGGCGCAGTGGGAAGCCGCCAAGGCCGCGCTCGGCGCCACCGAGGTGCGCCTGGGCAACACCCGCGTGCTGGCCCCCGACGACGGGGTGATCTCCGCGCGCGGGGCGACCGTGGGCGCCGTGGTGGCTGCGGGGCAGGAGCTGTTCCGCCTGGTGCGGCAGGGGCGCCTGGAGTGGCGCGGCGAGGTCACGCCCAGCGAAGTCGACCGCATCAGGATCGGCCAGACCGTGGCCGTGACGGCCGCCACCGGCCGCGAGGTGCAGGGCAAGGTGCGCGCCATCGCGCCCAGCGCCGACCCGCAGACCCGCAACATCCTCGTCTTCGTGGACCTGCCGCGCCACGCCGAACTCAAGGCCAACACCTTCGCCCACGGCAGCTTCGACCTGGGGCAAAGCGAGGCGCTCACCGTGCCCAGCCAGTCGGTGGTGGTGCGCGACGGCAGCAACTATGTCTTCGCCATCGACGACCAGAGCCGCGCCAGCCAGCTCAAGGTTCGCACCGGCCGCCGCGTGGGCGAGCGGGTGGAGATCCTCGAAGGGCTGAAGGAAGACGCGTCCGTGGCGGTGCAGGGCGCGGGTTTCCTGAACGAGGGCGACCTCGTGAAAGTGGTGCAGTGACATGAACGTCTCCGCGTGGTCGATTCGCAACCCCATTCCGGCGGCGATGCTGTTCGTCATGCTCACGCTGGCGGGCCTGTTCTCCTTCAAGCAGATGAAGGTGCAGAACTTCCCGGACCTGGACCTGCCCACCATCACCGTGGTGGCGTCCCTGCCGGGCGCCTCGCCCAACCAGCTCGAGAACGACGTCGCGCGCATCATCGAGAACAGCCTGGCCTCGCTGCAGGGGCTCAAGCACATCTACACCAAGGTGCAGGACGGCACGGTCTCGCTCACCGTGGAGTTCCGCATCGAGAAGGACACGCAGCAGGCGCTGGACGACGTGCGCTCCGCCGTGGCCAAGGTGCGCAGCGACCTGCCCACCGACCTGCGCGACCCCATCGTCAACAAGGTGGAGCTCGCCGGCGGCGCGGTGCTGGCCTTCACGGTCGCGTCCGACAAGATGGACGCCGAGGCCCTGTCCTGGTTCGTGGACAACGACGTGTCCAAGCTGCTGCTGTCCGTGCCTGGCGTGGGCGCGGTCAACCGCGTGGGCGGCGTCGACCGCGAGGTGCAGGTGCTGCTCGATCCCCTGAAGCTGCAGGCCCTGGGCGCCACCGCCACCGACGTCTCGCGCCAGCTCGCCAAGGTGCAGATCGAGAGCGCCGGCGGCCGCGTGGACCTGGGCGGCAGCCAGCAGCCGCTGCGCACCTTGTCGCAACTGGCCTCGGCCGAGGCGCTGGCGGGCATGCAGGTGGCGCTGAGCGATGGCCGCTACATCCGCCTGGACCAGATCGCCGAGGTGCGCGACACCATTGCCGAGCCCACGGCCGCGGCCTTCCTGGACGGCCAACCCGTGGTGGGTTTCGAGATCGCGCGCAGCCGCGGGGCCGGCGAAATCGAGGTGGGTGATGGCGTGCGCGCCAAGCTGGAGCAGTTGCGCGCGCAGCGGCCCGACCTGCACATCACCGAGTCCTTCGACTTCGTCACGCCGGTGAAGGAGGAATTCGACGCCTCCATGACCCTGCTGTACGAGGGCGCCATCCTGGCCGTGCTGGTCGTCTGGCTGTTCCTGCGCGACTTCCGCGCCACCGTGGTGTCGGCCGTGGCGCTGCCGCTGTCGGCCATCCCGGCCTTCATCGGCATGTACTACATGGGCTTCACCATCAACGTGGTCACGCTGCTGGCCATGTCGCTGGTGATCGGCATCCTGGTGGACGACGCCATCGTCGAGGTGGAGAACATCGTGCGCCACATGCGCATGGGCAAGACGCCGTACCAGGCCGCCATGGAGGCGGCCGACGAGATCGGTCTCGCGGTGATCGCCACCACCTTCACCCTGATCGCGGTGTTCCTGCCCACGGCCTTCATGGCCGGCATCCCGGGCAAGTTCTTCAAGCAGTTCGGCTGGACGGCCGCGCTGGCGGTGTTCGCCTCGCTGGTGGTGGCGCGTGCGCTCACGCCCATGATGGCGGCCTACCTGCTCAAGCCTTTCGTGCAGAAGGACATGCCGCGGTGGATGGACACCAACCCGGTCACGCGCGGCCTCTGGCGCTGGTCGCAAAACCAGAACGAGCCAGCCTGGCTCGACCGCTACCAGAACTGGGCGCGCTGGTGCATCCGCCACCGCTGGATCACCAGCTTCGGTGCCGGCCTGTTCTTCATCGGCTCGCTCATGCTGATCCCGCTGCTGCCGCAGGGTTTCGTGCCGCCGGACGACAACTCGCAAACCCAGGTGTTCCTGGAACTGCCGCCCGGCGCCACGCTGGAGCAGACCATCGCCACGGCCGAGCGCGCGCGCCTGCTGGTGGCGGCCGTGCCACATGTGCGCTCGGTCTACACCACCATCGGCTCGGGCACGGCCGGCACCGACCCGTTCGCGCCCCAGGGGGCGGCCGAGTCGCGCAAGGCCGCGCTCACCATCCAGCTCGACCCGCGCAGCGAGCGCCCGCGCAAGCAGGGCATCGAAAACCAGATCCGCGACGCCATGTCCCACCTGCCCGGCGTGCGCAGCAAGGTGGGCCTGGGCGGCTCAGGCGAGAAATACATCCTCACGCTCACCGGCACCGACGCGCACGCGATGGCCACGGCCGCGCGCGCGGTCGAGCGCGACCTGCGCACCATCCGCGGCGTGGGCAGCATCCAGTCCACCGCCGCGCTGGTGCGCACCGAGATCATCGTCACGCCCGACCTGGCGCGCGCGGCCGAGCTCGGCGTCACCAGTTCGGCCATCGCCGAGACGCTGCGCATCGCCACGGTGGGCGACTACGACAACCTGCTGCCCAAGATGAACCTGCCGCAGCGGCAGATCCCCATCGTGGTCAAGCTCGACGAGGGCGCGCGCCACGACCTGGACGTCCTGCGTCGCCTGGCCGTGCCTGGCGCGCGCGGCCAGGTGATGCTGGGGCAGGTGGCCTCGCTGGAGTTCGGTGGCGGCCCGGCCGTGATCGACCGCTACGACCGCTCGCGCAACATCAACTTCGAGGTCGAGCTCGCGGGCATCGCGCTCGGCGACATGAAGGCCGCGGTGGAGAAGCTGCCCAGCCTGCGCAACCTGCCACCGGGCGTGTCGGTGCTGGAGATCGGCGATGCCGAAGTGCAGGGCGAGCTGTTCGCCAGCTTCGGCCTGGCCATGCTCACCGGCGTGCTGTGCATCTACATCGTGCTGGTGCTGCTGTTCAAGGCCTTCCTGCACCCCATGACCATCCTGGCGGCGCTGCCGCTGTCGCTGGGCGGGGCCTTCGTGGCGCTGCTGATCGCGAACAAGAGTTTCTCGATGCCTTCGTTGATCGGTCTGATCATGCTGATGGGCGTGGCGACGAAGAACTCCATCCTGCTCGTGGAATACGCCATCGAAGCCAGGCGCCAGCACGGCATGACGCGCCTGGACGCGATCCTGGACGCCTGCCACAAGCGCGCGCGGCCCATCGTCATGACCACCATCGCCATGGGCGCGGGCATGCTGCCCATCGCCGTGGGCTGGGGCTCGGCCGACAGCAGCTTCCGTTCGCCGATGGCGGTGTCGGTGATCGGCGGGCTGATCACCTCCACCTTCCTGAGCCTGCTGGTGATCCCGGCGGTGTTCACCATCGTGGACGACGTGTCGCTGTGGTTCGCGAAGCTCTTCCACCGGCGCGACGTGTCCATGCCGCCTGCCGCGCCGCCAGGCGCATCGCTACCGGCCGCCACGGGGCACGCGGCGCCCTGAAGAGCGCAGGGGCGCGGGCCGAGCACAATAGCGGCCCATGCGCCTGCGCCACATCGAGGTTTTCAACGCCGTCATGCTCACCGGCAGCGTGAGCGCCGCGGCCCGCATGATCAACGTCACCCAGCCCGCCGTGAGCCGCACCTTGCAGCACGCCGAGCTGCAACTGGGCTTTCCGCTGTTCCAGCGGGCCGGCGGGCGCCTGGTGCCCACCACCGAGGCGCAGACCCTGTACCCGCACATCGAGCGCCTGTTCGCCCAGCTCGACGAGGTGCAGCGCCTGGCCACCAGCCTCAAGGCCGGCCGCACCCACGGCGAACTGCGCGTGCTCACGGTGCTGGGCCTGAGCTACGAGGTGCTGCCGCGCGCCATGCGCCTGTTCCGCGAGAAGCACCCCGACGTGCTGGTGCACCACCAGGCGCTGCATTCGGTGCAGATCGTCTCCGCCCTGGCCCTGCAGGAGGCCGACGTGGGCTACGTCTTCAACCCCGGCACCCACCCGGCCCTGGTGCAGGAGCGCCTGGGTGAGCGCCGCGTGATGGTGGTGGCGCCCAAGGGCATGCTGCCGGCGCGCGCGCTCAAGGCCGGCGGCATCGGCTGGGCGCAGCTCGCCCGGCTGCCCGTGATCGCCCTGGACGGGCAGGACCCCCTGGGTGTGCAGCTTTCGCACGCCATGCGCGACCACGGCGTGGACCTGCGCCCCATCATGACCGTGCAGACCTACCACGTGGCCCTGGCCCTGGCGCAGCATGGCGTGGGCGTGGCCCTGGTGGAGGGCTGCACGGCGACCTCGGCCGATCGCACGCGCGTGGACGTGCTGCCGTTCGAACCCGCGATGCTGACCATGGTGCACATGCTGCGCCCCACTGCGCGGCCGCATTCGGTGGTGGCGCGCGCGTTCACGCGCTGTGTTCAGCAGGCCTTGCAGCAGATCGGGTGAGCACGGGGGCGCCGCGGCTTTGTTCCGCCGCACCCTGGAGCTGGCGCGACACGCGCCGCGCGCTGCCGGCGGCCAGTGTGAAGCCCAGGGCGCCATGTCCGGCGTTGAACAGCAGGTTGGCGGGCGCGCCGTCCACGCGGCCGATGATGGGCACGCCTGTGGGCGTGGCGGGGCGCAGACCGGCCCAGGGGCGGGCCTCGGTGCCGGCGCAGGCCAGGGGGAAGACCTCACGCGCGGCGCGCCGCAACTGCTCCACTCGGTGGGACTCGACGCGCGTGTCGTGGCCCGCGAGTTCGGCCAGCCCGGCCACGCGCAGGCGCTGGCCCAGGCGCGCGAACACCACCTTGCGCTGCGCGTCGGTCACGCTCACGTTCGGCGCCAGGCCGCCGCTGGCCGGCACATCCAGCGTGAGGCTGTAGCCCTTGAGCGGGTACACGGGGAAGCGGGCGCCCAACTGGCGCGCGAAGGCGGCCACGCCGGTGCCCAGGGCGGCCACGAAATGGTCCGCTTCGATCCAGTCACCGCCCGCCTGCGCGGCCACCAGGCGATCGCCCTCGCGCCGCAGCGCGCCCAGCGGCGCGCCGAGCACGAAGCGCACGCCACGCGCCTGCAGGGCGCCGTGCAGGGCGTCGCACAGCCGGGCGCAGTCGGCCGCGCATTCGCCCGGCGTGTGGATGCCGCCCACGTAGCGCGCGGCGCTGCCGGCCAGCGCGGGTTCGATGCTCAAGCACTCGGCCAACGACAGCGCGTGCTGCTCGGCGCCGCCGAGCGCGCGCTGCAGGTCGAGCTGCTGCCGCGCGGCGGCGAACGAGGCCTCGCTGCCGTACATCACCAGCTTGCCGCTGGCGCTGAAGTCGCAATCGGCGCGCGTGTCGGCCAGCAGCCGTTGCAGCGCCTCGCGGCTTTCCTCGGCCAGGGCGAGCAGGGTGGCGGTGCTGCGCGCCGACACGTCGGCGCGGCAGGCGGCCAGGAAGCGCAGCCCCCAGGCCCACTGCGCCGGGTCCAGGCGCAGGCGCAACGAGAAAGGCGATTCGCGTGACAGCAGCAGCTTGGGCAGTTGCGCCCAGATCGAGGGGTCTGCCAGCGGCTGCACGTACGCGTAGCTGAGCTGCGCGCCGTTGCCGAAGCTGGCGCCCTGGCCGGGGTGCTGGCGGTCGATCACGGTGACCTCGAAACCGTCGCGCTGCAATTGCCAGGCGGTGGTCAGGCCGACGATGCCGGCGCCCAGCACGGCCACGCGGCGCGCGCCGGGCGGGCGCAGGGAAAGGGCAGGGGGGTTGTGCATGATGGCCGCACTGTAGGCAGGCGCGAGGGCCCTGTGAAATGCAGACCGGGGCATCACCCATGACCGGAACTCATGGCCGGCCCGGCAGGGGCATAACCTGAAGGCATGGGCCGGGCCGATAAAAGCATGTGGACAGGTGCGGGCGCTTGCCTAGACTGGCGCATTCCCCCACCGCCACCCACCCACCATGCAAGCCAGCCACGTCTTCCATCGCCAGTTGCTCCAGGACATGCCCGTCGCCGTCAGCGGCCAAGGCATCACGCTCACCGACAGCCAGGGCAAGACCTACCTCGACGCCTCGGGCGGTGCGGCCGTCTCCTGCCTGGGGCACGGCCACCCGGACGTGATCGCGGCCATGCACAGGCAACTGGATCAATTGGCCTACGCGCACACCAGCTTCTTCACCACGGCTGTGGCGGAAGAACTGGCCGACACCCTGATCGACACCGCGCCCGCCGGCATGAGCAACGTCTACTTCGTCAGTGGCGGCTCCGAGGCCGTGGAGGCCGCCCTCAAGATGGCGCGCCAGTACTTCGTGGAGATCGGCCAGCCACAGCGCGAGCACTTCATCGCGCGCCGCCAGAGCTACCACGGCAACACCCTGGGCGCGCTGGCCGTGGGTGGCAACGCCTGGCGGCGCGAGCAGTTCAAGCCCTTGCTCATCGAGGTGGAGCACGTCTCGCCCTGCTATGAATACCGCGACAGGCGCGCCGACGAAACCGCCGAGCAGTACGGCCAGCGCCTGGTGGCAGAGCTCGAGGCCACCATCGAACGCCTGGGCGGCGACAAGGTCATCGCCTTCGTGGCCGAAACCGTGGGCGGCGCCACGGCGGGCGTGCTCACGCCCGTGCCCGGCTACTTCAAGGGCGTGCGCGAGCTGTGCGACCGCCACGGCATCCTGCTGATCCTGGACGAGGTGATGTGCGGCATGGGCCGCACCGGCACGCTGCACGCCTGCGAACAGGAAGGCGTGGTGCCCGACCTGATGACCATCGCCAAAGGCCTGGGGGGCGGGTACCAGCCCATCGGTGCGGTGCTGGCGCAAAGCCGCATCGTCGAGACCTTTCGCCAGGGCAGCGGGCTGTTCCAGCACGGGCACACCTACCTGGGCCACGCCGTGGCCTGCGCGGCCGCGCTGGCGGTGCAGCGGGTCATCCAGCGCGACGGCCTGCTCGCCCAGGTGCGCGAACGTGGTGCGCAATTGCAGGCGCTGTTCCAGGAGGCCTTCGGCGATCACCCCCATGTGGGCGACGTGCGCGGCCGCGGCCTGTTCTGGGGCATCGAGCTGGTGGCGGACCGCGCCAGCAAGCAGTGGTTCGATCCGGCATTGAAGCTGCACGCGCGCATCAAGCGCGCCGCCATGGCGGAAGGGCTGATGTGCTATCCGGCCGGTGGCTCGGTGGACGGCCGCTGCGGCGACCACATCCTGCTGGCACCCCCCTTCGTCAGCACGCCCGATGAGCTGGCCCAGATCGTGCAACGCCTGCGCCGTGCGATCGACAAGACGCTGGCCGGGGTACCCACGTTGGCGACCGCCTGACGCCATGCCGGCTCTGCATGGCAGCCCGGGGTAAACCCGGTGCCGTCGCGGCAGGGGCAACCCGGGCGATTGCATTAGCATTCCCGGCCTGCGCGCGACCGTTCCACAAGAGCATCACGCCTTTCAACAACCACCAGTGAACCGCAGGAGAAACACCATGAAAAGACTCACCGCCTGTCTCAGCGCCGTGGCCGCATCGGCCGCGATGATGGCGCCCGCCGCGCCGGCCTTCGCCCAACAGAAATTCATGACCATCGGCACCGGTGGCGTGACCGGCGTGTACTACGCCGCGGGCGGCGCCATCTGCCGCTTGGTGAACAAGGACCGCGCCAAGCACGGCATCCGCTGCTCCGTGGAATCCACCGGTGGCTCCGTCTTCAACGTGAACACCATCAAGGCCGGCGAACTCGACATGGGCTTCACCCAGTCCGATGTGCAGTTCAACGCCACCAAGGGCGTTGGCCAGTTCAAGGACAGCGGTGCCGTGGGCGACCTGCGCGCCGTGTTCGCCGTGCACCCAGAGCCCTTCACTGTGGTGGCCCGCAAGGAGGCCAACGTCACCAAGTTCGAGGACTTCAAGGGCAAGCGCTTCAACGTCGGCAACCCGGGTTCGGGCACGCGCGCTTCCATGGAAGAACTGCTGGGCGCCATGGGCTGGAAGATGGGCGACTTCTCGCTGGCTTCCGAGCTGAAGGCCGACGAGCACGGGCCGGCGCTGTGCGACGGCAAGATCGATGGCTTCTTCTATGCCGTGGGCCACCCGAGTGCCAACATCCAGGACCCGACCACCTCCTGCGGCGCCAAGCTGGTGTCGTTGACCGGCCCCGCCGTGGACAAGCTGGTGGCCGACAAGCCCTACTACGCCAAGGTCACCGTGCCCGGCGGCCTGTACCCCAACAACCCGCAACCCACCACCACTTACGGTGTGATGGCCACGGTCGTTGCGTCCAGCAAAACCCCGGCCGACACGGTCTACGCCGTGGTCAAGGCGGTGTTCGACAACTTCGACGAGTTCAAGAAGCTGCACCCCGCCCTGGCCAACCTGAGCGCCGAGAACATGGTCAAGGACGGCCTGAGCGCGCCGCTGCACGAGGGCGCGGCCCGCTTCTACAAGGAAAAGGGCTGGATCAAGTGATGTGAGGGGCCCCTTTCCTGATGGAAACGGGCCCCGACCCTTCACACATGGCGAAGTGAGCTTCGCCATTTTTTTTTGGACCATCCCCGTTTCTTTTTTCTTTCCCGGAGCGCGCACCATGAGCACCGACATCGAAAAAGCGCCCGAAGCCTTGCAGCAGCTCGTCGCCGACAGCGACACCGGCGGCCGCAAGCCCAGCGGCATCACCGCCGGCATCATCTTCACCGTGTCCCTTTTGTGGGCGCTGTTCCAGTTCTGGTACGCGTCGCCCCTGCCGTTCGAGCTGGGCTTCGGCATCCTCAACGACACCGAAGCGCGCGCCATCCACCTGGCCTTCGCGCTGTTCCTGGCTTTCATGGCCTGGCCGGCCTTCAAACGCTCGCCGCGCGCCTACGTGCCGATCGCGGACTGGGTGCTGGCCCTGGCGGGCGCCTTCGCGGCGGCCTACCTCATGCTGTTCTACGCCGAGCTGGCCACGCGCCCCGGCACGCCCAACACCATGGACATCGTGGTGGCCACCGTCGGCCTGGTGCTGCTGCTGGAGGCCACGCGCCGCGCGGTGGGCTGGCCCATGGCGGCCTTGGCGCTCATCTTCATCGCCTACAGCATGCTCGGCCCCTGGCTGCCCGAGGTGCTCGCGCACAAGGGCGCCTCGCTCAACCGCCTGCTCTCGCACATGTGGCTCACCACCGAAGGCGTCTTCGGCATCGCCCTGGGCGTGTCGGCCGGCACCATCTTCGTCTACGTGCTGTTCGGCGCGCTGCTCGACCGCGCGGGTGGTGGCAACTACATGATGCAGGTGAGTTTCGCGGCCCTGGGCCACCTGCGCGGCGGCCCGGCCAAAGTGGCCGTGGTGTCCTCGGCGCTCAATGGCATGATTTCCGGCAGCTCGGTCTCCAACGTGGTGTCGGGCGGCATCTTCACCATCCCGCTCATGAAGAAGGCGGGCTACGGCGGTGTCAAGGCCGGCGCCATCGAGACCATGAGCTCGGTCAACGGCCAGATCATGCCGCCCGTGATGGGTGCCGCGGCCTTCCTGATGGTCGAGTACGTGGGCATCCCCTACGCGGAAATCGTCAAGCACGCCTTCCTGCCGGCCACGCTGTCCTACATCGGCCTGCTCTATATCGTGCACCTGGAGGCACTGAAACTGGGCATGAACCCCATCGTTCAGGCCGTGCAACGTCCCTGGCGCATCCGCGTGCTGCGCAACCTCATCGGCATCAGCGGCAGCATTGCCGTGGTCTGTGCGATCTACTACCTCATCATGGGCATCAATGCGGTGCTCGGCGCGGCCGCTTCGTATGCGGTCTCGGCCGTGGTGCTCGCGCTGTACCTGTTCTCGGTGTACCAGGCCGCCAAGAGCGAGGACCTGCCCGAAGACATTGACATCGAAAACCCGAAACCGCTGCAGACCTGGCCCACGGTGCGCGCCGGCTTGCACTACATCCTGCCCATCGCGGTACTGATCTGGTGCCTGATGGTCGAGGTCATGTCGCCCGCGCTGTCCGCTTTCTGGGCCGTGGTCACGCTGGTGGTGCTCATGCTCACGCAAAAGCCGCTCATCGCGCTGTTCCGCGGCGTGCCGGCCTCCGGTGCCTGGAAGGACGGCTGGGACTCGGTGGTGCAGGGTTTCACCGACGGCTCGCGCAACATGATCGGCATCGGCGTGGCCACGGCCACGGCCGGTGTCATCGTGGGCGCCATCACGCTCACCGGCCTGGGCCTGCGCATGACCGAGTTCGTCGAGTTCGTGGCGCAAGGCAATGTGATGGCCATGCTGCTGTTCATCGCCTTTGTCTGCCTGGTGCTGGGCCTGGGCGTGCCGACCACCGCCAACTACGTGCTGGTGGCCACGCTGATGGCGCCCGTGGTGGTGGAGCTGGGCGCGCAGAGCGGGCTGATCATTCCCCTGATCGCGGTGCACCTGTTCGTCTTTTATTACGGGATCATGGGAGACATCACGCCACCCGTGGGCCTAGCCACCTTCGCGGCGGCGGCGATCTCGGGCGAGGACTCGATCAAGACAGGCGTACAGGGCGCGGTGTACGCGCTGCGCACGGTGATCCTGCCTTTCATCTGGATCTTCAATCCGCAACTGCTGCTGATCGACGTGCACGGCTGGGGCGAACTGATCCGTGTGATCGCCGCCTGCACGCTGGCCACGCTGGTATTCGCGGCCGTCACCATGAACTGGTTCCGCGTGAAGAACCACTGGTGGGAAACGGTGCTGCTGGCCATCGCCGTGGTGCTGCTGTTCCGCCCCGACGCCTTCATGGACCGCCTCTACGCGCCCAACCAGAGCGTGTCGCCGGCCCGGGTGTACGACGTGGCGCGCGACCGCCCGGCCAACGACCGCGTGGTCATGGTGATCCAGGGCCTGACACTGGAAGGCGACGACGTCGTCAAGACGGTGGCGGTGCAGCTCGGCGAGGCGGGTGATGACGGCCGCAAGCGCCTGGCCGACGCCGGCCTGCAGCTCATGCCCCTGGGCGACCAGATGCAGATCGGCGCCATCAAGTTCGGCTCGCGCGCGGCCAAGTCCGGCTTCGAGCAGGGCTGGGACGTCAAGGAGGTGCTGGTGCCCAGCGACCGTCCGACGCCGCACTGGTTCTACCTGCCGGCGCTGCTGCTTGTCGCGCTGGTGTGGTGGAACCAGGGCCGGCGCATGAAGCCGGGCTTGAAGCCCGCCGTCGCCTGATGACCCGCATCGCCCTGATCCACGCGCTGTCCCATTCGGTCGCACCCATCAACGAAGCGATGGCGCGCGACTGGCCCGAGGCCATCCGCATGAACCTGCTCGACGACAGCCTCTCGGCCGACCTCGCGCGCGAGGGCAGGGGACTGGACGCCGCCATGCACGCCCGCTTCGAGACGCTCACGGCCTACGCCGAGTCCACGGGCGCGCAGGGCATCCTGTTCACCTGCTCGGCCTTCGGGCCTTGCATCGAGGCCGCGGCGGCGCGCCGGCCGCACCTGCCAGTGCTCAAACCCAACGAGGCCATGGTGGACGAGGCCGTGGCCGACGCCGCCCGGCTGGGCGGGCCCATCGGCTTGCTGGCGACCTTCGGCCCCACGCTGCGGTCCATGCCACCGGAGTTTCCGGCCGGCGTGCCATTGCGCACCGCGCTGGCCGAGGGCGCTCTCGAGGCCTTGAACGGGGGAGACACGACACGCCACGACGCCTTGGCCGTTGAAGCGGCGAAGCGGCTGCAGGCCGAGGGTTGCGCGCTCATCGCACTGGCGCAGTTCAGCCTGGCGCGTTCGGCCCCGGCGGTGCAGGCCGCCACCGGCCTGCCGGTGCTGACCACGCCGGGCAGTGCCATCCGGGCGCTGCGTCGGCACCTGACGGCCTGATTCCGGCCCGATCAGGCCCCATCCAACAGCTACAATCGCGGGTTTCCGTGAGTGGGCTACCCGCCCCGCCGGGCCTCAATCCGGCGGCGCCAGACACCCTCCCGGCGCGCGGGTGGCGAAATTGGTAGACGCACCAGGTTTAGGTCCTGACGCCAGCAATGGTGTGGGGGTTCGAGTCCCCCCCCGCGCACCAGCCCCACGGAACCCCGCTATGCCCCGCGTCGGCCCGATCGGCCGGCCTTCCCTTGGAGAACACCATGACCGTGACCGTTGAAACCCTGGAGAAGCTCGAGCGCAAGATCACGCTCACGCTGCCCGCCGACGTGATCCAGAACGAGGTCGCCGCGCGCCTCAAGCGCATCGCGCGCGACGTCAAGATGGACGGCTTCCGTCCCGGCAAGGTGCCGATGAACGTCGTCGCCCAGCGCTACGGCTACTCGGTGCACTACGAGGTCATGAACGACAAGGTCGGCGAGGCCTTCGCCAGCGCCGCCAACGAAGCGCAACTGCGCGTGGCCGGCCAGCCGCGCATCACGGAGAAGGAAGGCGCACCCGAGGGCCAACTGGCCTTCGACGCGGTGTTCGAGGTCTACCCCGAGGTCAAGATCGGCGACCTCGCCAGCGCCAAGGTCGAGAAGCTCTCCGCCGAGGTGGACGATGCCGCCATCGACCGCACGCTGGACATCCTGCGCAAGCAGCGCCGCACCTTCGCGCAGCGCGCGCAAGACCAGGCCGCTCAGGACGGCGACCGCGTCACCATCGACTTCGAAGGCAAGATCGATGGCGAGCCTTTCGAGGGCGGCAAGGCCGAGGCCTTCCAGTTCATCGTCGGCGACGGCCAGATGCTCAAGGAGTTCGAAGACGCCGTGCGCGGCATGAAGAGCGGCGAGAGCAAGACCTTCCCGCTGGCCTTCCCCGAGGACTACCACGGCAAGGATGTGGCCGGCAAAACCGCCGACTTCCTCGTCACCGTGAAGAAGATCGAGCAGGCCAACCTGCCCGCCGTGGACGAGGCCCTGGCCAAGTCGCTGGGCGTGGCCGATGGCAGCGTCGACGGCTTGCGCGCCGACATCCGCAAGAACCTGGAGCGCGAGGTCAAGTTCCGCCTGCAGGGGCGCAACAAGGCCGCCGTGATGGACGCCCTGGTGGGCGTCGCCGAGCTGGACCTGCCCAAGTCCGTGGTCCAAGCCGAGCTGGACCGCCTGGTCGAAGGCGCCCGCGCCGACCTGAAGCAGCGCGGCATCAAGGACGCCGACAAGGCCCCCATCCCCGACGAGCTGTTCCGCCCTCAGGCCGAGCGCCGTGTGCGCCTGGGCCTGGTGGTGGCCGAGCTGGTGAAGGTCAACGAACTGCACGCCAAGCCCGAGCAGATCAAGGCCCACATCGACGAACTCGCGGCCTCTTACGAGAAGCCGGCCGACGTGGTGCGCTGGTACCAGTCGGACAACCGCCGCCTGGCCGAGGTCGAGGCCATCGTGATCGAGAACAACGTCACCGACTTCGTGCTGTCCAAGGCACAGGTCAGCGAGAAGGCCGTGAGCTTCGACGAGCTGATGGCCCAGGCCTGATCAGACGCCACGCATCCTGAAAGAGGGGGCGGAGCGATCCGCCTCTTTTTTTTGCCATCCGACCCCCCATCTGTGGCACCAGCGTCCGACCGATCCGCGCCATGGCCCCACCGCCAAAAGTGGGCTTCGGGGTTGGTTACAGTTGGGCCATTGTCTTGAACCCGTACGGACTCACCCGGAGACCCTCATGAGCGTCATGGATATCCAAGGCCTGGGCATGGTGCCCATGGTCATCGAACAGTCGGGCCGCGGCGAGCGCGCCTACGACATCTACTCGCGTCTGCTCAAGGAGCGCGTGGTCTTCCTGGTCGGGCCGGTCGACGACCAGTCGGCCAACCTGATCGTCGCCCAGCTGCTGTTCCTGGAGAGCGAGAACCCCGACAAGGACATCTCGTTCTACATCAACTCGCCCGGTGGCTCGGTCAGCGCCGGCATGGCGATCTTCGACACCATGAATTTCATCAAGCCCGACGTCTCCACGCTGTGCGTGGGCATGGCCGCGAGCATGGGCGCCTTCCTGCTGGCTGCCGGCACCAAGGGCAAGCGTTTCAGCCTGCCCAACAGCAAGGTCATGATCCACCAGCCTCTGGGCGGCACCCAGGGCCAGGCCACGGAAATCGAGATCCACGCACGCGAGATCCTCAAGACCCGCGAGCAGCTCAACAAGATCCTGGCCGAACGCACCGGCCAGCCGCTCGAGAAGATCGAGCGCGACACCGAGCGCGACTACTACCTCTCGGCCGCCGAATCGGCCGAGTACGGTCTGATCGACAAGGTCATCGACAAGCGCCCCAGCGCGGCTTGAAGCCGGCGGAAAGGGTGGCCAAGCGCGGTTTTTGCCACCCTTTTCGCGGATTTGGCCCCGTCGGACCATGAACTATCATTGAACACCGTTTTTCCCTGACACCGAACCATGGCCGACAAGAAAGCCGCCTCCAGCGAAAAAGCGCTGTATTGCTCGTTCTGCGGCAAGAGTCAGCACGAGGTGAAGAAGCTCATCGCCGGGCCCACGGTGTTCATTTGCGACGAGTGCATCGACCTCTGCAACGACATCATCCGTGACGAGTTGCCTGGCATCGAGGCGGTGAAAGCCTCGGGCGACGAACTGCCCACGCCCGCGCAGCTCAAGGGCAACCTCGACAACTACGTGATCGGCCAGGAAGCCGCCAAGCGCGCACTGGCCGTGGCCGTCTACAACCACTACAAGCGCCTGCGCCACAAGCAGGGCTCGCGCAAGGACGAGGTCGAACTCGCCAAGAGCAATATCCTGCTCATCGGCCCGACGGGCTCGGGCAAGACGCTGCTGGCCCAGACCCTGGCCCGCATCCTCGACGTGCCCTTCGCCATCGCCGACGCCACCACGCTGACCGAGGCCGGCTACGTGGGCGAGGACGTGGAGAACATCATCGTCAAGCTGCTGCAGAGCTGCAACTACGACATCGAGCGCGCGCAGCGGGGCATCGTCTACATCGACGAGATCGACAAGATCGCCCGCAAGTCGGACAACCCCTCCATCACCCGCGACGTGTCCGGCGAGGGCGTGCAGCAGGCGCTGCTCAAGATGCTGGAAGGCACCATGGCCAGCGTGCCGCCCCAGGGTGGGCGCAAGCACCCCCAGCAGGAGTTCCTGCAGGTCGACACGACCAACATCCTGTTCATCTGCGGTGGCGCCTTCGCGGGCCTGGAAAAGATCATCGAGAACCGCACCGAAGCCTCGGGCATCGGCTTCTCGGCCGCCGTGCGCAGCAAGCAGCAGCGCAGCCTGACCGAGGTGTTCAAGGAAGTCGAGCCCGAGGACCTGATCAAGTTCGGCCTGATCCCCGAACTGGTGGGCCGCGTGCCGGTCATCGCCACCCTGGCCGAGCTGAGCGAGGACGCACTGGTCGACATCCTCACCCAGCCGCGCAACGCCGTCGTCAAGCAGTTCTCCAAGCTGCTGTCGATGGAGGGCGCCGAGCTCGAGGTGCGGCCCGCCGCGCTCAAGGCCATCGCGCGCAAGGCGCTGGCGCGCAAAACGGGCGCGCGCGGCCTGCGCTCCATCCTTGAAAACGCCCTCATCGACACCATGTTCGAGCTGCCTGGCCTGAGCAACGTGGAAAAGGTCGTGGTGGACGAGTCCACCATTGACGAAAACAAGCCGCCGCTGCTGGTGTACCGCGAGGCCGCCAAGCAGGCGTGAAAGGTCCCTATGTCCGGACAGACCCCATTGCCCAGTACCCCCGTCGAACTGCCCCTGCTGCCCTTGCGCGACGTGGTGGTCTTCCCCCACATGGTGATCCCGTTGTTCGTCGGCCGGCCCAAGAGCATCAAGGCGCTCGAGTCGGCGATGGAGTCGGAGCGACGCATCATGCTGGTGGCCCAGAAGGCCGCCGCCAAGGACGAGCCCTCGCCCGAGGACATGTTCGAAATGGGCTGCGTGGCCACCATCCTGCAGATGCTCAAGCTGCCGGACGGCACCGTGAAGGTGCTGGTGGAAGGCGTGCAGCGCGCCAAGGTGCTTTCGATCACCGACGGTGAAACGCACTTCGTCGCCAATGTCTCACCCATCGACCCGGCGAACGAGCGCGCCGAAACCGGTGCGAACGAACTGGAAGCGCTGCGCCGCGCGGTGATGCAGCAGTTCGACCAGTACGTCAAACTCAACAAGAAGATCCCGTCCGAGATCCTCACCTCGATCTCCAGCATCGACGACCCGGGCCGCCTGGCCGACACCATCGCGGCGCACCTGCCGCTCAAGCTCGAATCCAAGCAGGTGGTGCTCGACCTCGACCCGGTCATCAAGCGCCTGGAGAACCTCTTCGAGCAACTCGAGCGCGAAGTCGACATCCTCAACGTCGACAAGAAGATCCGCGGGCGCGTGAAGCGCCAGATGGAGAAGAACCAGCGCGACTTCTACCTCAACGAACAGGTCAAGGCCATCCAGAAAGAGCTTGGCGAGGGTGAAGAGGGCGCCGACGTCGAAGAGATCGAGAAAAAGATCAAGGCGGCGCGCATGCCCGCCGACGCGCGCAAGAAGGCCGAAGGCGAGCTCAAGAAGCTCAAGCTCATGTCGCCCATGTCGGCCGAGGCCACCGTGGTGCGCAACTACATCGACGTGCTGGTCGGCCTGCCCTGGAGCAAGAAGACCAAGATCAAGCACGACCTGGCGCACGCCGAGGCCGTGCTCAACGAAGACCACTATGGCCTCGAACGCGTGAAGGACCGCATCCTCGAGTACCTCGCGGTGCAGCAGCGCGTGGACAAGGTGAAGGGACCCATCCTGTGCCTCGTGGGCCCGCCGGGTGTGGGCAAGACCTCGCTGGGCCAGTCCGTGGCCAAGGCCACGGGCCGCAAGTTCGTGCGCATGTCCCTGGGCGGCGTGCGCGACGAGGCCGAGATCCGCGGCCACCGCCGCACCTACATCGGCGCCATGCCCGGCAAGGTCCTGCAGAGCCTCACCAAGGTGGGCACGCGCAACCCGCTGTTCCTGCTCGACGAGATCGACAAGCTCGGCACCGACTTCCGCGGCGACCCGTCCAGCGCGCTGCTGGAGGTGCTCGACCCCGAGCAGAACCACACCTTCAGCGACCACTACCTCGAGGTCGACTACGACCTGTCCGACGTGATGTTCGTCGCGACCTCGAACTCGATGAACATCCCGCCGGCGCTGCTGGACCGCATGGAGGTCATCCGCCTCCCGGGCTACACCGAGGACGAGAAGACCAACATCGCCATGCGCTACCTGCTGCCCAAGCAGATCAAGAACAACGGCATCAAGGACGGCGAGGTCGAGGTGCACGAGGACGCCGTGCGCGACATCGTGCGCTACTACACCCGCGAAGCCGGCGTGCGTTCGCTCGAGCGCGAGCTTTCCAAGATCTGCCGCAAGGTGGTCAAGGGCCTGCTGCTCAAGAAGTTCACGCCCACGGTGCAGGTCACGGCGGACAACCTCAGCGAGTTCCTGGGTGTGCGCAAGTACACCTATGGCCGGGCCGAGCAGCAGAACCAGGTGGGCCAGGTGGTCGGCCTGGCGTGGACCGAGGTGGGGGGCGATCTGCTCACCATCGAAGTGGCCATCATGCCCGGCAAGGGCGTCACCACGCGCACCGGTTCGCTGGGCGACGTGATGAAGGAATCGGTGGAAGCCGCGCGCACCGTGGTGCGCAGCCGCGCTCGCGTGCTGGGCATCAAGGACGAGATGTTCGACAAGCGCGATATCCACATCCACGTGCCCGATGGCGCCACACCCAAGGACGGCCCGAGTGCCGGCGCCGCGATGACGACCGCGCTGGTGTCGTCGCTGACGGGTATTCCCGTGCGCGCCGACGTGGCCATGACGGGCGAGATCACGCTGCGCGGCGAGGTCACGGCCATCGGCGGCCTGAAGGAAAAGCTGCTGGCCGCGCTGCGCGGCGGCATCAAGACGGTGATCATTCCGGAAGAGAACGTCAAGGACCTCGCGGAGATCCCGGACAACGTCAAGGAAGGCCTGCAGATCGTGCCGGTGAAGTGGATCGACAAGGTGCTGTCGATTGCGCTGGAGCGTCAGCCGGTGCCGCTCACGGACGAAGAAGTCGCGGCGCAGATCGCGGCAGCGTCGGTGCGTGCGGCCGCGGGCGAAACCGACGCGGTGAAACACTGAAAAAATTGCGCGCCCTTGAAAAGGGGGCGATTTTTTCGCTATACTTCTAGCTTCTGCAGAACGCAAGAACTGCAGATAACGCGGGAATAGCTCAGTTGGTAGAGCGCAACCTTGCCAAGGTTGAGGTCGCGAGTTCGAACCTCGTTTCCCGCTCCAGANNCCGCTCCAGATTCGCAAAAAGGGAAGCTCGGCTTCCCTTTTTTGTCGGGCCCGATCTGGCGCGTTAGCAAAGCGGTTATGCAACGGATTGCAAATCCGTCTAGGGCGGTTCGACTCCGCCACGCGCCTCCAAAAATCCTTATAAATCAATAAGTTACAGGGCCTTCATGGCCCTTTCTTTTTGCTTTTTTGGGGGTTTTGGAGGCTTTGCCACCCCGATTTGAGTAGCACGCCACCCATAGACGGACTGGTTTGGTCGTCTAGCTGTTGAGTTGCAATAGGTTGTTCCCGGAGAGCCGGGAGGCCGGAGGCTTGTAGCCGAGGG
>JABAOH010013003.1_pt2 | contig 42458 bp, 34 predicted proteins | sample 7062181 | NCBI WGS metagenome assembly JABAOH01 (sample SAMN14538630, study PRJNA623070) | marine sediment metagenome | biome: marine biome [ENVO:00000428]; feature: marine pelagic biome [ENVO:01000023]; material: deep marine sediment [ENVO:00002113]; isolation source: pool of 5 deep marine... | reverse complement strand
TAGATGGAGCTTCTGATTAGAAACGGCTTTGTTTTCGATCCGATCAACAATGTTGATGGCGAAAAGATGGATATCGCCGTCAAAGATGGGAAAATTGTGGAGAAAGTGAATGAACGTAACGCAAAACAGATTGATGTCTCCGGGATGGTTGTCATGCCTGGAGGGGTGGACATTCACTGTCACATCGCTGGTTCTGAAGTCAACACAGGAAGACTATTGAGACCAGAGGATCATTTCAAGGATTTTGAGCCAAAGACGGCGAGAACAAGATCGGGCGTGGGGCATTCAATTCCTTCCACATTTACCACAGGCTACCGGTACGCTCGAATGGGTTACACTACTATAATGAATCCTTCCATGCCTCCACTGGAGGCAAAGCACACTCATGAAGAACTGAATGATACACCAATGGTTGATAAAGGGAGCTATCCCCTCCTCGGCGACTGGTGGTTTGTCCTTGAATACCTAAGCGATGGAGCGATCGAGGAATGCGCACGATACGTAGCGTGGATGATGACTGCAACAAAAGGATATGCCATCAAAATCGTCAACCCGGGAGGCTTGGAGGCTTGGAGTTCGGGCAGAAACATGACCAGTCTAGATGATCAAGTCCCACATTTCGGTATAACTCCTCGAGAGATCCTTCGCGGACTCTGCAGGACGAACCGACTCCTCAACTTGCCCCACACCATCCACGTCCACACTAACAACTTGGGAAGGCCTGGCAACTACCTTACAGCCTTGGACACGATGAAATGCGTTGAAGATCTTGCTCGTGAAGACAGACCAACAATCCACATAACTCACTGTCAATTCTGTGCTTTCAAAGGTTCAGACTGGAAAAATCTCGAGTCAGGGGCAGAGGAGATCGCGAATTATGTCAACGCTCATAATCATGTAACCTTGGATATGGGCCAAGTGATTTTCACTGACACGACAACAATGACTGCTGATGGTCCTTTCCAGTATACCTTATACGAACTGACTGGAAACAAATGGGTGAATCACGACGTAGAGACTGAAACCAGCTCCGGAATAGTGCCCTTCCGATACCGTCGCAAAAGCTACGTCCATGCCATTCAGTGGTCCATAGGTTTAGAACTAGCCCTCTTGACGAAGGATCCATGGAAAATATTCATGACAACTGATCATCCCAACGGGGGGCCTTTCACCTCTTACCCTAGAATCATCGCCTGGTTTATGAGCCAGAAAGCTAGAAAAGCCACTATCAAAAAGATAAACAAGAGAGCCAGAAGCAGAAGCCTACTACCCTCTATAGATCGAGAGTTAAGCCTCTACGAAATCGCCATAACAACCCGAGCAGGCCAAGCCAAGGCATTGGGACTCAAAAACAAAGGACATCTAGGCATAGGCGCAGATGCAGACCTAGCCATATACAACATAAACCCAGATACAACAGACCCTTCTAAGAAATACAAAACATTGAGAAGAGCCATGAGAAACGCCGCCTACACAATTAAAGGTGGAAATATCGTCAACAAGAATGGAGAGATACGGCGACATGAAAAAGGAACAACAATGTGGCTAGACGTGAAAGTCTCTGAACCTGTCCAGATAACTAATGACATGAAAAAGAGATTCAGGGACTATTGGACCGTGGAATATGAGAATTATCCAGTAACCAAACACTACATTGAGGCTTCAAAACCCCTGACAACGAAGGCTGATGTCTAATGATAAATCTCTATCCGAGAAAGGAGTTCCGATACCCCACAACAGCTGAATGCATAAACCCAGACATTTTTCAAGGCAAGTCCTGCGACGAGATCGGAGGACTAGAAGTCTGGGAAGGAAACAAGCCCCGAAAGCTGGGAGAGCTCTTTAAGATTGAGGAAACTGAAGAAAAAAACCAAAGCGAGGAGACAGTCATATCAATCCGCGGGGATTTGATCAAGGTAAGGAGAATAGGGGCGAAGATGAGTCAAGGTCTGATAACGATCTGTGGAGATGTGGGAATGCATCTAGGCGAAGAGATGCGGGATGGAAAAATAGTTGTTGACGGTAACGTTGGCGGATGGGCTGGTTCTATGATGAAGGGAGGAGCAATTGAGATCAGTAGAAATGCAGGGAACTATTTGGGAGCTCCATACCGAGGCAGTGAGCAAGGTATGCAAGGAGGCAAGGTCATCGTTCATGGAAATGTAGGAGACGAGCCTGGGGCCTACATGAAGAGAGGCCTCATCAAGATTTATGGAAACTCAGGCCAATTCACGGGTTATAGGATGCAGAAGGGAACAATCTATGTCCAAAAGAACTGCGGAGACAGAGTGGGGGCCTGTATGACCCGTGGCAAGATAGTTGTAGGTGGCTCTTTAGAATCACTTCTTCCGACTTTTACGATTGACAGGCTCAAGAACAAGGTTAAAATCGAGGAGAGAGAAGTAGCTGAAGGTCCCTTCTACGTCTTCCTTGGGGACCTAACAGAAAATGGTCAGGGTAAAATCTACGTTTGCAAAGAGAAGAACCCTCATCTCAACCAATATGAGAGATTTCTATAGAGAGCCAGAGGACTGATCTTGAGGAAACAAGTAAGCGTAAATCGATTGGCTTGGAGACTCTTGAAGATTCTAACTGAAAGATCAAGTTTCTACGGAGTTGTGGTTGAGAGAACGACTTCTGGCGCAACACTGGTGGATGCAGGTGTTCGGGCGAAAGGCGGTTTCCAAGCCGGAAAAATCATAACAGAGATATGTATGGGAGGATGCGGAACAGCAAAGGTAACGTTCAAGAAATACGGTGACATCGATCTTCTCTCAATATTCGTGTACTCAGACCATCCTGTCGTTGCAACTCTAGGCTCCCAATTTGCAGGCTGGCAGATAAAAGAAGGAGACTACTTTGCCATTGGTTCAGGACCAGGCAGAGCATTAGCTCTAAAACCAAGGGAAATCTACAGGGAGATCCAGTATAGAGATGAGTTCGAAAAGGCGATAGTCGTTTTGGAGACCGACAGGCATCCTCCGGCAAAGAGCATAGAATATTTCGCGAAAGAGTGCAAAGTTTCCATCCAAGACTTGGCGATCGTCCTTACTCCTACAGCTAGTGTTGCAGGAACAACGCAGATCTCAGGCAGAATAGTTGAAACCGGAATTCATAAACTGAGCAAGCTCGGCTTGGACCCTAAGAAAATCCTGTACGCTTGGGGATGTGCCCCAATCTCTCCAGTCCATCCCGCATTCACACAAGCTATGGCGAGAACCAATGATGCAATCCTCTATGGAGGAACGGCCTACTACGCAGTAGAATATGATGATGAAGACGAACTGAGGCGAATACTCAGCGAAGCTCCCTCAAGTGCCTCCAAAGCCTATGGAAAACCTTTCATAGCGATCTTCAAAGAAGCGAATTACGACTTCTACAAGATAGATCCAAACCTCTTCGCTCCAGCCATGCTCACAATAAGCAACCTGAAAACCGGTCACACATTCAAGGCGGGAGACATCAACGTCGAAGCGTTAAAAGAATCATTCAGCATCTAGAGTAAACGCTCTCAGAATCACCCAGCTTGTTTAAGTCAAGACATATATAGCAATCGAAATCCCACTCTAGCAGACGACCTCAGACATCGCTAACAGAGAACCAAGGTCTCAAAAGGGATCGTCCCAGTCTACATATTACTCGTAGAGCCATAGTGCACGTCTTCAATCTGATCCGGAGGCTTTGACTTTCGTAGACATGTATGGAGCCGTGAATATTCTGTTCACAAAATCACTGAAGCCTTGGTTTCCAACAAGTGCAGCCATGAAGACGCCTAGTAGGGCAAGCTCCACCCATGCTTTTGTCAGTATTGAAAGAACAAGCACATGTAAGGAACCGAAGATCGATGCGAAGAGGGCTGCTACGTCTGGAAGCAAGACTGCCACGAGGCCCTCAAAGTAGAACAGAGTGAATATGGATTCTGGCACATATCCGATCAGTGTCGCAGCAACAATCTTCCAAGATGAGTGCTCGGCCGTATTGACTTGCAAGGCTCTGGCCAGATAACCAACGGTCAATCCCGTCAACGCCTTCCCGATCGGCAAGCCTACCAAACCAAGCAAGCCCAAGCTTCCTCCAAGATATCCGAAGTACAGACCTGGCCCTATGCCCACAAGTAGACCGGCTATGAATCCCATCCATGGGCCGCCATACACTGCAGCGATTAGGGTGCCAATGTGAGAAAGGTCAAGAGCAATCTGGGTCGTCTTGAGAACTGTCTGGGACGCGACGAACATGACATTCCCCAGAGTTGCCATAAGGGCTGTAAAAGTGATTTTCCTAGACTTCTCAGATGTGTACATGTTTCTCTCCCTTTGAGCTTTGCGTTTGCACCCTACTCATATATAAGTTTCTACCTAACTGCGAGTATGCTTTGCACTCAAAGCTTGAAAAATAAATATCGCCCGTGTATAATTCATTCGGGAAATCCTTTGTCGGAAACTCCTACAGTACCTTCAACAGAAATAAGACTCTGGCTTGAGAAGGAGACTAACTCCGTATTCGTTCCAATTCATGAAAAAGCGAAGAGAATGCTAAATGAGATGCGAAAGGAGCTTGATAATCTTGAGGACGTTTGTGAGATGTTGTTGGAGAACAGCAAAAAGGAGATCGAGAAAAGGAATATGAAAACCTACGGTAGGGCCAGAGCGTTGAATAAGTTGGCCCGATTGTATCTGAAGCGGGTCAGAAAAATCAAAGATCCAAGCGAAGTCTCCTACAATAGTCTTCACGATTTCTTGCAAGAAACCCAGAACGCTTTCATAGCTACGGAGGTAGACGTAAGAAACTGGTTTCCGAAGATATCTCCTTTCTTCATTCTTGATCGAAGAAAATTTCAAGGGATCTTTGAACGTGCGAAAGAAACTGTAAAAACTATCCACAGCTTCATGGAAAAAGAATATGTGAAGACTAAGATCTTAGAGGATACCTTTCAGTTAATCGAGAGACTTCTAGTCTTGGAAAGCCAGCTGACCGACGTAAGAATCAAGATGGAGAAAGCCACGATTAGAGAGAATTCACTTGAGAAGCAGATAGCTGAAATCCAACAACAAATCGTGGACCTGAAGAACAAACAAAGCCTATCTGAGATGGAAGGAGTCCAAGAAGACATAAAGAAGTTGAGAAGAAGAGCCCAATACAGTCTGCGGCATCTTCGAAAACCATTCGTAAAGTATGAGAGACTTGTTCAACGTGAAGCTGGCCTGACTCCTGAGGAGTTGAGGAAACTCAATGATTATATTGAGGACCCGCTCAGGGCTTTGGCGACAGAAGAGGCTGATTATCCAAGATTGAGGGAGATTCTCAAGAAACTTGAAAAAGCCTTATCTCAAGGCAAGGTTAAACTGAAGAGTAGCAGAGCGCGAAAGGCGAAGGAAAACATTCACAGCATTCTTAACGGCGACTCTCTAGTTTCTCTTCATAAAGAATGTCGTAGAGCCATTGCCAAGAGGGAGCAGCTTCTGACTTCGTCCGAGACAGTCAAGGCCAAGAAAGGTTTGGCTGAACTCAGAGACACTGTCGGAAGGCTGAAGAAGAAGAGGAAAAGGGTTGAGCTGGAAAAAACCACAATCGAACAAAATCTAAAAGGGACCTTGAATGAAATTAAGGAAGACAAGGGCAAGATAGAAAAGAATGTGCTTGAGTTCCTAGGAAGAGGAGTTCATGTTGAGCCCAGGGTGTAATTATGGGAATTGATCTTCCTCAGATGATTAAGGAAGCTCAAGACATCGAATTTAGGGAGTTCATGCAACTTATTGAAGAAGCTGTACACTTACTCGCTGAAGAAGATGGACAAGTCGGAGATCTGAATGTTATCGGCAGGCTCATCAAACTTGAACATGAAGGGGAAGCAGTGATAGTTAGCGACATACATGGACACTTAGAAAGTTTGATGAAGATCTTGAAAGACACAGATTTTCTTCGAATAGCAACCCGAAGACGCAAGACGTTCCTGATATTTCTGGGTGACTATGGCGATCGTGGAGCTCACTCCGTTGAAGTCTATCACGTCGTTCTCAGGTTGAAACTGCTATATCCAAAACAAGTCATCCTGATGCGGGGAAATCATGAAGGTCCCGAAGACCTCCTTGCCTATCCTCATGACCTTCCTACGCAGTTGCGCGTGAGATTCGGGAGGAAATGGAAGGACATCTATCACAAAATCCAGAAGCTGTTCCAACATCTCTATAATGCAGTTTTGGTCAAGGAACGTTACCTCATAATCCATGGAGGTCTGCCACAAGGAGCAAAAACACTGGAAGACCTTGCGTTCGCCCACACAAGACACCCGGAAGAAACGATGCTTGAAGAAATGCTATGGAGCGATCCAGTCGAAATAAATAAGGGAACAAGTTTGTCTCCGAGGGGAGCTGGGAGACTATTTGGCGAGGACATAACAGCCGAAGTATTGAGTATGCTCAATGTGAGCCTTTTCATAAGGGGTCATGAACCATGTCCGAGTGGCTTCAAAATCAACCATGACGGCAAGATTATAACTCTGTTCTCACGGAAAGGACCGCCATACTTCAATGTTCAAGGCGCCTATCTACATCTGGACCTTTCCTCTCAAATGGAGATTGCGGAGCAGTTGATACCGTATATCCGTGTCGTCTAGACAGAAGCTTTAAGAATATAGTCCGCGAGCATCTTTCCTAGCCTGGGTGGTTCATTTTTTGAGGATAGGAATCTTAACGCGGAACAGAAATTCTTGGAGTTCAACCCAGCTTCAAGACGCATTGCGCAGACATCATGTTCCGTGTGTTTGCTTCAATTTCTCCGAACTGGTCGCTCGAGTGGCCTACAAACCATATTTCAACGTTCGAAACATCCGAATTTTCGACGAACTAGATGCTATGGTTGTCCGCCCTATTGGACGTGGTTCTCTGGAAGAGATAATCTTCCGAATGAACATGCTACGTCGACTTGAGCGTCTAGGTCTATATGTTGTCAACCCGCCTGAAGCCATTGAGCAATGCGCGGACAAGTATAGTCTTCTGTCAATCTTGGAGGAGAATGACATACCTGTCCCTCGCACTGCGGCAACAGAGAGTGCTGTTGAAGCGTTAAAAGTCTTTCATGAATTAGGCGAAGATGTTATTGTCAAACCCCTCTTCGGATCCAGAGGAATAGGCTCCACACGAATAAACGACATGGAAGTTGCCACCACAATCTTCAGAGCTCTTGCATTCCATCACACTGTAATACATCTTCAAGAATTCATTCCGCACGGCTTCTCTGATATTCGCGCTTTCGTCATAGGAGATCAGGTGGTGGCTGCGATGAAACGAATGGGGAATACTTGGAAGACGAATTACAGTCAAGGAGCTAAGCCTGTTCTCTTGAAACTTGATCGAACACTAAAGAAGATGGCCATCAAATCAGCAAATCTATCCAATTGCAAGATCGCCGGAGTAGACATCCTAGATAGTTCCAGAGGTCCACTCTGCGTTGAGGTAAATAGTCAGCCCGGATGGAAAGGGCTTCAATCGGTCAACACATTGAACATCGCCGAAAAGATTGTGGATTTTGTCACATCGGAATTGAAGAGATGACTGGCTAAGGCGCACTAGGCAGAGAGACAACGGCTTACAGTAAGACGGATTTCACTTCATGCCTTCCCATGTTGAAACAAGAGACTTCAAGTAGGCTGATTCTGTAAGCAACAATAGTGGGATACTTTCGATTGCCTGTCTAACTGGTATCAGTTGATTATGACATGAAGCTGTGAGGAAGACTAGAAAAATGACATCGGATCTGCGCCAGGAAACCCGATGAGCACATGCTTTCCTCAGAAGGATTGCTCGGAATCAACAGTCGCTTGGCTCCATAATTCTTTCATACGGGTCGTCAGTTTTTCTTGGAAAAGGGGTCTCTTTCCCATTCTTGATCAGAATGCGGTTCCGGTTTTTCGTGAAGCATCCTAGGATTGTTGCCTTGACATCTTCTTTGCCTAATACTTCTTGGATCTTGTCTTCAGCTCCAGGGCTAACTGCAGCCACAATCGTGCCTGTCGAGGACATGGACAAGACTTGTAGATCTGATAGTTGGAAACTCTTTCTTAACTTCTCAACTTCCTCTGGAATCATAAGATTGTCTAGCTTCATTTTGAACCCAACCTCAGATGCTTCAGCCATCTCGTTTAACGCTGCTGCTAGACCTCCTTCAGTAGCATCATGCATGGCATGAACATCGACCATTTCAGCAAGTATCAATGCTTCTCTTACACAACTCTGCAATTTTACGAGTCTGGCCAGTCTTCCTGTTTGACCAACTCCAAATAATCTTTCAGCCAAGGCTTTATGCGTCAATGCAAAGTTCACAGCGATCTCTAGCCCGATAGGTTTAACACACACAATCAAATCCCCAGGTTCAGCTTGACCCGGAGTAATCAGCTTCTCCTTAGCAACTGTGCCATAAACCGCGCATGTTCCAACCAAAGTTGACAACCCTCTGTATGTACCTGTGTGGCCTGTTACAACGGCTATGCCGAGTTCTTCAGCTGCATCGCAAGCCTGCTTCATTACGCTGTAGAAGACTTGGCTTCCTGTGGATGGTGGAGCAAGAAGATTCATGGTACAAAATTCTGGCTTTGCTCCGAACAAGGCTGTGTCTGAGGCAGGATAATGGACTAACAGCCATCCAAACCATTCTAGTGGCACTCCAACACAAGGATCTGTGGAGACGACCATGTATTTGTCGTCCATCAAATGTACTCCCGAATCGAAACCTAGGAGAGGAGGAACAACGAGTCTTGGATCCCTTTTGACGTACTTAAGTAGTTTCTTAAGGTCTTCTGTCGAGAGCTTTCCCATCTATAAGAACCCATTTCTATTGAATTTCGATGCCGCTACCTGTTATTCTGAAAGGGACCCATTCCAAAGGATGATAGGATCCCTCCATTTTTGCTATGCGCATTTCCCTTCTACACTCTTGCTCATTAAAGCGGAAGTATAAGATGTTGTGTGCCTTGTTGAGGTCGAGATCCGTAGCCCGTTGAGTCGCCACATCTTTTTGTGTGGCTGCGGTCATAATGTCGATATTCGCTATATTGTCGAAATGACACCAATTAATAGTCCAATCCTCAACTGGATCCATATATTTGAGATCATACAAGGAGAACAGTTGTTCGCTGAAATCTCCAGCAGCGAACCGCGTTACTTCCTTTTCAGAGAGCATCCTGTCAATACGTTTCATCTCTTGAAAATCGTCAAGGCCGAAGTACAATACGCGAGGATCTTTTGGGTAAGGTTCAAAATGTGGAAAAGCCTGTATAGCAATGAACTTACCTGATTTCTCGTAAGGCTCTATATCCCATCCAAAAGACTTGAAGTAGGTTCTCAAGCGAGGAAAAGGTTTGTCCATAACATCAAATGCGACCGTCTCTCCTTCCTTGAGGCCTTGCCAAAGAAACTGCATAGCAAAAACTGTTTTTCCTGTACCTGGTATGCCATAAAGAATATTGCGCGAACCAGATTCGATTCCTCCGCCTATTAACTTGTCCAATTCCTCTATTCCAGTTCTGAGTTTTGCCAAATGTGTCTCTCCAGACCTACAATGCGTATTCTAGAGTTCTTCTCTTAACCAATATGTACACAATTATAGCACTGATGACAAACTCTGGGATTAAGAAGCTTCCATTATAGACAGCAGACCAGGCAACAGGATTCCAGTCTTGGGGAACAGTGTAGGCCCAGAATACGATGCCGGCACCAAAGTGCAAGAGAAACTTCGTCAAAACGCTGACTCCTACACCAATTATCGAAAGGGCTACCGATCTCCTGCGGAATAGTCCTGCTAGGCCTAGTACTCCAAAACCTATTGGATACTCAACGACAACCTGAAGAGGATTTGTGATGGGGGAATAGGGAAGTAGCATTACATCGATGAGAAGCGCCAGAAGGCCAAAGATTGCTCCAGCAGCGAAGCCAACGCGATAACCTCTTCTGAGAGACAACCACAAGACAGGAACCATGCTCCCAATAGTTACCGCGCCTCCATATGGAAGAGAGAACGGGCGTATCGTGTACAGTACTGCTGAAAGCGCGGCGAAAACAATAATCTCAGCAAGTATTTTAGCTTCGAAGCCTAGCTTATCTTGATTCACGGTTTTTCCCTCCGCCAGTATTATCTGGATCAGGTTCCAAGGGTCGATGGTCTTCCACCATCCTCTCAGCTGGATCAAAGTCCAGCTCCCCCAAACCTACTGACGCAGTAATTGTTATCTATCCGTATATTTATCTTTCCTAAAGTCTAACCTTGTTCGGATGTCGCTGTAGATGAAGCAGCCAAAAGCCAAAAGACTAGATATTCTTGCCATTGAAGAAAAGTGGCAGAAGAGATGGGAAGACACAGCCGTCTATCGATTCAATCGAGGTGAATGGACTCGTCCCATCTACAGTATTGACACTCCTCCACCTTACCCTTCTGGAGAGTTCCATATGGGTAACGTTTTGAATTGGACCTATTTCGATATAGTGGCCAGATTCAAACGAATGAGGGGTTACAACGTCTTCTTTCCTCAAGGTTGGGACTGTCACGGTTTAGGTATAGAGGTTGAGGTTGAACGAGCCCACAAAGTCAGAAAACGTGATGTTCCGCCAGAAAAATTCCGAAGATGGTGCGAGCAAACCGTTGAGAAATACATCGCGATGATGAAGGGCAGCATAATCCGGCTAGGATGCAGCGTTGACTGGGCCACAGAGTATCGAACAATGGACCCAGAGTACTGGAAACTCACCCAACTTAGCTTCATATTGTCCTACAGAAAGGGATTCATCTATCAAGGTACGCATCCAGTGAACTGGTGCCCTCGTTGTGAAACTGCAATTGCAGATGCAGAAGTAAACTACGAACAACGAGAAGGTGCCCTGCATTACGTGAGATTCCCACTGGAAGATGATGAGGAATATCTTTCAATAGCGACCACACGTCCTGAGCTTCTACCTGCCTGTGTAGCAGTTGCTGTGCATCCTGTAGACAATCGATATCAAAAATGTGTAGGCCAGAAGATACATGTGCCAATCGCCAACCGTACGGTTGAGATTATACCTGATGAAATGGTTGATCCATCTTTTGGGAGTGGAGTTGTTATGATATGCACCTACGGGGACAAGGCAGATGTGAAGATGGTCCTAAGAAACGGTTTGCCTGTAATCATGTGGCTGACTGAAAACGGCAAGATCAATGACAAAGGCGGGAAATATGCTGCTATGTCCACAGATGAAGCAAAAAAAGCCGTCTTGAACGATCTTGAGGCTCTAGATTTGCTGGAAAAAACGGAAAAACTTCAACAAGAAATCGGCGTATGCGATAGATGTGATACTCCTGTAGAGATACTTCAACGGAAACAATGGTTCATGAGAACGCGTGCATTGACTGATGAGGTTAATAGAAACGCGGACAGAGTAGACTGGTATCCTGAATACATGAAGAAACGCCTAATAGACTGGGCTTCTTCTCTAGATTGGGACTGGGTAATAAGCCGCCAGAGAGTCTTTGGTACACCAATTCCTATATGGTACTGTAACCGATGCGGAGAGGTGATTCTTGCTGAAGAGAGCTGGATCCCGGTAGACCCTAAACTCGAGAGACCGAAGATTGAGAAATGCGCGAAATGTGGAAGCACGCAGTTCATCCCGGAACCGGATGTTCTTGACACCTGGATGGACTCCTCGATTACTTGTGCTGTGCACGCTGGCTGGCCTGAACATGAGGACTGGAGAAGACTCTTCCCAGCTGATCTTCATCCTTCAGGCATCGACATCATACGTACATGGGCATACTATCTCATGGTCAGACATCTCGCATTGTTTGACGAAAAACCGTACAAGAGCTGTCTGATCAACGGAATGGTATTAGGAACAGACGGAAGGAAGATGAGCAAGTCTCTAAAAAACTACGTAACAACTCCGGAGGTTCTTGAGAAGTATGGGGCTGACGCTTCCAGACAGTGGGCTGCAGCAGGAGGGGCAACAGGCTCGGACATACCGTTCCGCTGGCCAGACGTAGAGTACGGCTGGAGATTCCTGATAAAATTGTGGAACGCCTCACGTTTTGTCAACGCAAGATTGAAAGACTACACCTCTGGAGATAACACAGACCATGCTCATCAGATTCTAGACGAATGGATTTTGAGCAAAACCGAAAGACTGACCCAGACAGTGACAGAAGCACTGGACGAATGTCAGTTCAACATTGCGATGGAGGAGATCCGTAACTTCACATGGCACATCTTGTGCGACGGTTACATAGAAGCCGTGAAAGATAGACTCTATAATCCGCAACTGTACGGAGAAGAGAAGAAAAAAGCCGCTCAACAGACGCTTTACACAGTCTTATACAGGGTACTGCAACTGCTTGCACCCATCTCGCCCCACATAACTGAAGAAATCTACCAGGCAATGTACGCTGAAGATAAGGGTTTCGAAAGCATACATCTATCCTCTTGGCCGACTGTAGACAAGAGCCGTTTGATTGGCGAGATTGAACAGCAGGGGGACCTTATAATGGCAGTAATCTCCGAGATCAGAAGGGAGAAGGCTGAGAAACGTCTGCCGTTAAACACTCAGATCAGCAAATTGACGATCTACTCTGGAGGAAAAGGCAAAGCAGAAACAATCATTAAGGGAAAAGAAGACATATCAGGCACCTGCAAGGTGGATGAGATAGAAATTGTGCCGAGACAAGGTGACGGTACAGAGGTAAAACCATACAACGACATTTGCTTTGTCGCAGAGTATTAGGCGGAAGAGACAGAAGTGAGAACAGTTGGCATTATAGGTTGCGGGGCAATCGGCACTATAATTGCCCAAGCAGTTGATAATGGAATAATAGACTGCGATAGGTTGATTTTATTCGATCACAAAAAGCATAAGGCAGAAGAACTGAAGAGATCCATGCACACTTCGGTGATGCTAGTAGACGGCCTCGAAGAGATGATCAGCCTCAAACCTTTAGTCATAGTTGAAGCAGCATCACAAGAAGCTGTAAAGGAATACATAGACAGAATCGTGACTAAAGGCATCAAATTCATAGTATTAAGTGTAGGTGCACTTCTGGGTTTGAGTACAGAAAGCGATAAAATCCTGATTCCCTCAGGAGCCATCGGCGGCCTAGACGCAATTTCCAGCGCTACCATAGCGGGGATAGACGAAGTTGCCTTGACAACTCGCAAGAATCCGGCAGCTCTTAACAGAGATGACGACGATGAAAAGGTAGTCTATGAAGGCATCGCTGAAGAAGCGGTCAAGCTCTTCCCAACCGAAATGAATGTCGCGGCAACACTAGCTTTAGCCTCCAAAAAAAGAAAAGTCAAGGTCAAGCTGATCTCTGATCCCAAAGTGGACAGAAACATTCATCAAATCAGAATCAGCTGGAAGCAAGGCGACATCGAAATGAGATTTGCCAATGATCCTCACCCAGAAAACCCGAAGACCAGTGCCCTTGCAGCATGGTCTGCGATCAGCCTGTTGAAGAGCGCCCTAGCAAAACATCATAACCCTTGACTTAAACAAATCCCTTCCTACTCACGAAGAAATTCGGTACAGTGTGATAACGTAGCTAGCGTTGCAACTGCGTGAGCGGACATGATCCGTATTCTTCTTAGTTACACTAGGTCTCGAGTTCTGGCCGATCTCAGTGGCGCGTGCACTATGACAAGATAGCGTTGATTTCATCTATCAAATTGTCGATCTCCTCTTCTGTGTTGTAGAAGTGAGGTGAAACCCTTATTCCATGGGATCTAGCAGAGACGATGATCGCTTTGCCGCTCAACTTCTCAACGACTTCTTCTGGTTTGTGTATCTTGAAATTGACTATTCCAGACCGACATCTAGGGTCTTCAGGGGTCTGAAGTTCGAATTCCGAATCCTTGACAGCTTCGATCAGATGATCAGTTACCTTGAGGATTTCCATCTCCACATTTTCGATCCCGTAGGTGAGCAACATCTTCATGGCTTCTTTGGCTCCGACTATACTAATGAAGCTTGGGGAGCCGATCTCAAATCGACTTGCAGTCTTAGAAAGCTTCAGACTCCAGATATCCCAAAAATCTATGGTCTCAAAGATCTCTTGTTCTACGCTTGCCCACCCGACAAAGGGGGGTTCAAGATCCTCAACGAGATCTCCTCTAACGTAAAGGTAGCCAGCGCCCGGTGGGCTTAGCAGCCATTTGTAGCATGAGGATGCTAGAAAATCCACGTCATCCTTTTTCACGTCCATCTTCAATGCGCCAACCGACTGAATTGCGTCGACGATGAGGTAAGCTCCATGTTCATGTGCTATCTCGCTCAAAGCCCTCAAATCATGACGGAAACCATTTACGTATTCAACATGGCTTATGGCTACAGCCACAGTGTCATCATCAACAGCCTTCTCCATATCTTCGAGCAAGATTCTTCCATCTGAGTGTCCAACGTAATGAACCTTCAGTCTCGGTCTTATGCGTAGCCAAGGATAGACTACGGAGGGATACTCTAGATCTGTAGTGACCACTTTCGACCTTGACGGATACTGCAATGCATTGGCAATTATGTTCAATCCAATCGAGGTGTTCTCAATGAGAGCAACTTCTTCCGGGTTTGCTCCGATAAGTTCTCCAAAGAAGGATTTTCCACTATCATCCGACTCGATCGAAGTAGTTCCGAATTTAGAGAAGTCGTCAATATATCTGCGAAGGGCATCGGCTACGCACTTTGGAAGCGGAGACTGTGCAGCATGATTTAGGAAGACCTTGTTCTCAGTTATTGGAAATTGCTTTCGAATTTGGGTCATCTCTTTCATCAGCTAACTTCCTGGCTTCGTCAGCAACCTAGACTTGTATGGTTGGCTATTAAAATCTCGAGGTCTAAGAAGTCGCTGACTATGTTTTATGCAAAGTCTCATGGCTTTTTCTGCGAAAAGCAAAAATAATGGTCTCACTATTAATTTAACGGAGTCAACACAATTGACCGTGAAATATATCTCTCTGCTGCTGATTTCTCTAGTAATCCTCCTAGGTGTCTCTTGCTTCAGTCAGATGATATTGTCTGTTCACGCATCGCAACCTTCCCAGGCCATGAACTCCACATCTAGAACTGCAGGTGGATCAATTCGCAAAGGAGAATATTCGGGCAATTCACATTGGAGCATCATGGGAGACCCCATTGACGATCCGAAACCCCATTGACGATCCGAAACCCCATTGACAGTTATCTGAATGGAAGTAAACGATCACCAGCCTGAACATACTGCGAAGGTGTCATTTGATGAGTAAGCTTGAAGACTATGAGTGGATGATTCAATATCTGAAGACTCTTGATTCGACTAATGCAAGGATATTGGAAGGCCTTGGCAAACATGGTCCCAGGAATGTTTACGCTCTAGCTCAATCAATAGGATTACCATCCACAACCGTAGCATACCGTATGAAGAGACTGGTGGAGGAGGGCCTCCTCCAGGTGAGGGCTAACTTGAACTACCGTAAACTAGGACTGATAAGAGGCCTTCTTATCGCAGAATCTCTTCCAGGACAGATGAGCAAAACGCAGAAAGCCATCAATAACCTTGAATACTGGACTTATGTGACTCGATGTTACGGGAAATACGACGGATACTATGCCCTCGTCGCTTTTCCAGAAGAGTACAGAAAAGAACTCGAGGAATATCTAGAGCAAGCCGCGAGACTGAAAGCATTTTCTAGTTACATTTTCCATCCCACGACTAGTTTCGTGGAGGTCCCCCCTAACTTTAACTGGTTCAACTTTAAAGACAGATCATGGATTTTTCATTGGGAACGCTGGATTGACGAGATTCAGAACGCACCCGAAGAACTTCCAGAAATACTCAAGGATTCAAAGCGATACACTATTCAAGTTGACAAGATAGATATTTTGATCTTGAAGGAATTTGAGAAAGATGGAACCATCAAGTTCACAGAGTTGGCTAAGCTAACAGAACTGACGCCCCAGGCTATCAGATATCGATACAACGAACATGTTTTACGGAGAAACCTTTTGACCGACTTTGAAGTGGCGACTCTTCCTTATCCTCTTCCTACCTCCAACATGTGCAGCTTCATCATTGAATTTGACAACGAGAAAAAACTGGCGAAATTCTCTGCAACTCTGAGCAGCAAACCATTCGTCTTCACCTATGGAAAAGTCATCAACCGACACTCGCTGGTAGTGCATACATATGTTCCAAAGACCGAATTTTCAAAGCTCATCGAATCGATAAACATGTTGACACAAAAAAAAGTGATTAAAGATTTTCTTTATGTAATCTTGGATGTTGCTTCTTTCAACCGTCAAACCATCTCTTATGAATATTTCAAGAAGAACAAGTGGACATACGACCAAAAAGAGAAACTCGATGGACTTAGAAGAATAGCCGGTCAGTAGATTCACAAAAGCTGAGAGCAGATCCCTGGATAATCCATTCTACTGGCAGAGAATGAGGCATCAGAACTAGCCGTTATTTCCTTCCAAAAGCTCTGCTTTACTGAAACTAGTTATCTCCAGCTGATGCTTTCTTTTTTTCAAGATCGGGATAGTCGAAGTGAGCGAAAACAAAACATTTTTAAGATAGAACTGGATTAAATCAATGATTGTTGTGTAGAAAACAAGCAGAGAAGAATGAATGGAAGCTAGAAACATTATATTCTATCATCTCCTTTCTCCCCATGTTCTAGCTTCCATTCATCCAAGCTTGTTTTAGATCTCATTTCTTGGTCTATCACGCCTTATTGTTGAGCCTTAGGTCAGGCTTGAGGGTGCAAAACTGCGCATACTTATGCTACCTTCAGCCCAGAACCTTGAAAATCTTGATGGCTGACGCACTGAGAAGGCATTGTGTAGGCCGCCACAGTTGAAGCAGCACTTTTGATCATATGATGCGCGTCGTGCCTATAGGCTGTAAACGCTCATGAAACAGATTTGATTTCTAACGGAAGCATCTCCAATGCTTCCTGAGTAGATTCTTCAGATCTTCAATTGTTTTTATGACTTTTCCGCGACAGTTGGACGACTCTCCCGGCGGAGTATACAGGTCTTTGATGTCGATGTCTTTCATGCCAACGACCCCTGCGGCTAGGGCGTACCAGCAGAGCGGTAGGACTTCTGGATTGTACCCACTTCCAAGCATCAGTATCATTCGTCCATCGCACGTCTCATCAGCAGCTTTTCTTATTCTACTGGAGAGATTGAAGAAACCGTTCACAGTTAACCTCAGATCTCCGAGTATATCTGCAAAATGCGGATCGCTTCCTCCATTTGCCACTATTAGGTCCGGCTTGAACTCTTCTGACAAAGGGGCAAAGACCTCATCGAAGGCGAAGAGGTACGTGGCGTCGCCGGTGCCAGGTGGAAGAGGCACATTGACATTGAAGCCTTTCCCTTCACCTTCCCCAATCTGGGAGGCAAAACCAGTTCCTGGATAGATCGTGTAAGGATCTTGATGAATGGAAATATACAATACATTTGGATCTTGGTAGTAGATGTCGCTAGTTCCATTGCCAAAATGGACATCATAGTCTAGTATTAGAAACCGTTCTAGATCATACTTGTCTCTAAGATATTCAATGACAATAGCTACATCATTGAATAGACAGAATCCGCCTCCATAAGATCTTCCAGCGTGATGGTACCCCCCACCAAGAGAGATTCCGCGTTTTGCTTCCTTTCTGCAGACTGAGTCACCGCACATAAGTGCTCCGCCAACTATCAGCAACGTGGCTTTCAGGATTTCTGGAGAGACCGGTGTCTCTATGTCGTATGGTCTGCTATTCTCAGCCAGTTGAAAGATCAGGTTTACATAGCTGCTTTTGTGAACTCTAAGTAGATCTTCTTCTGATGCTGGCTTCGGCTTCACAAGGGTTATGCTAGGGATTTTCAGCAAGCCCTGTTCTTCAAGAAAGTTCCTTGCATTTCCGAACCTATCGCCCCTAAACGGATGGCCTTCACCCAGATCATAGTGGGCATAATCTTCATGAAAAGCGACTACAGCTTTTTTATACATAAGCAAAGCCTCGAAACAGTGTTTGAGAAAAAGGCGATATAAATCCTGTTGAAAAAGAAGGGGAAAAAAGAAGGAGGGGTTATTCTGTGCTCTCGTATTCTTCCGATGATTCTTCCGGTGGCGGCGTCTCTTCCATACTTTCAGCTGTTTCATAGGTCTCTTCGGTGTTGGTCCAGGTCTGCTGAGGATTGTCCCACGCATTCTCTGCTGATTCCTGAGAATCGTCTGAGTCAAGTTCTTCTTCTGTAGAGCCAGTTGGAGGCTCTGGTAGATTGTCTACCTCTTCAGTATCCTTGTCGATTTCGATCACTTGTGGTGCTTCTTCTTCGTCATTTTCCAATTCTGTTTGGGTAGTCTCGACTTCTTCTGTGGTCTGTAGCTCTGTATCCGGCTGAGTGTCTATATCGATTGCAGTAACTGGTAGATTGTTTGAGAGTTGACTCATGGCATCCTTGACAGTGTCCAATTCTTGCTTTGCGTTTTCAAGTCCGGCTGAGAAAAGGTTGATCTCGCGTTCATAAACCTCTTGATCTATTTCACCTGCTACGTGACGAATTTCGAAGTTTGCAAGGAGCATTTCCAGCGTTCTAACATGTTGCTCAAGCTGCTCTGCCTTGGAATTCATCTTTTCCAACAACGCTGTTTGTCTAGATTGAATATCTGCAACCGCCTCAGCCATCTTCTGATTGAACAAGTCGTAAGTAGACTCTGAGATCTTGCCAGAGTTCAGCAAATTGTCTAGAGCTTGCTTCTTTTTCATTGTAATTTCATATTCTTCGTTTAAACCCTCAAAAGAGTGCTTCCATGAGATCATTTCGAACACTGTTCAGGTTCTATCCTTAATCTTGGGAAATAACATTTGTTGACATGCAGATATATCGCTAGTTATTTAGAATGGAAGCTTTCGCCCTTTAGTGGGAAAATCAAGCTTTAAAAATCAGGCACTCAACACACGCTCCATAGCGCCGAAAAATGAAATGGCGTCAGCATCGGAAAACAGAAGTTCGAGTTCTTCCTGTATTTACGCTTGTCTTCTATCACTCTGAATTCCGATCCAGCCCTTGTACAGTTGGGTTCGTAAGACCAGGTAATCGAAATACTAAAATGCGTCTCCTCTAGACTTCTAAAGCATCGAAGACAACCGGGGCCCGTAGCTCAGCAAGGACAGAGCACCGGGCTTTTAAGCAAATAGCTTGTCGCTGCGCAGAAACCCGGGGGTCCCGGGTTCAATTCCCGGCGGGCCCGCCAAAAGAAGTCTTCTCAGACACAAGAGTCAGGGGCATGTTCCCGATTTCGTGAAGTGCGACCTGTGAGAGCTTGCTTGGATCTGCATAAAAATGGAAGTTGACGTCTATGATAGAAGTTAAAGTTCCCTATTGCGGTGCCTTTCTCCTTTCTCCGCTCTAGCATAAGCTTTTGCATGATCTTATAAGATGTTTGCTGTCTGCGCTGTAATATGTCACTTCTAACAATATGTTTTGCAGCTGGTCATTTCAATTCTAGAAATTTTTCTTTTATCCTTGCGTGAGGACTAATATCCTGATCTAGATGTTTGAGAAAATGATCTCTGAAGCTGCTCAAATGCTTATAGTGCTATTCTCAACGGCATTTGCTTTCATGATAATCTGGGGCGCATGGTGGACGCGCACTTACAAGAAATTATCCTGAATATTCATCCATTTCTTTTGTGTTGTCTTTATGGTCTTTTTCCGACAAGTGGAACAGATTGATGTGGCAGACGATATATTCACTTAGTTCAGGTTTTCCTCGTGGCTTGGAAGAGCGTTGTCAAGTGGTCACATCAGATCGATGGTGTGCTTGTGAAGAATCTCTTGAAGTCGAGTTCCCTCTTCAGAATAGAAACAGTGAAAATCAATGTGTAACACATGTTTAGAATTGAAGCGGCGATATCTCCGCTGGTCGATATCTTCGCTGTTCGTTGGTTTAAGTCCTACCGACATCGTTTTTTTGTCGAGTCTAGATGAGCACTGCGCGCGATTCAGGACTTGTTACGGTGGATCGCGTGTGTCATCGCGGTTCTTAAAAGAACGGTTAAACATTTAGACTGTAGAGGTGAATCTGTTTTGGATGTATGGAAGTATTATGACATTACCCATAAACGGCATTTGATATGCAATCCTATGAGTAAAGGGAAGTTTGAGAGAGTGTGTAGACTTCTTCAGCTGAAGCAGGGCGCACAAGTCTTGGATATAGCTTGTGGAAAAGGAGAATTTTTGATCAGATTGGCAGAGTTGTATGATATTTCAGGGATAGGTGTAGACATTTCGCCTTGCTGCATCAGAGATTGTAGAAAGAAGCATAGAGATCGCATACCTGGTGCTGACCTGAAATTCATTGAAATGGATGGGGCTGACTACAAGCCAGAATTACACGAAAGCTTTGATCTAACCATGTGTATAGGGGCCAGTTGGGTGTATAAAGGCTACAAAGGAACTTTGCAGGCATTGAAGAAGATGACTAAGCCAGATGGACTGGTGGTGGTTGGTGAGCCTTACTGGCTGAAAGAGCCTAGTGAAGAATATCTGAAAGCGGACAAGACACATAGAGAGGACTTCGGCAATCATCATGAAAATGTGCAGACAGGAGAAGCAGAAAGATTGACTTGTATTTACACGTTAGTGAGCAATTATGATGACTGGGATCATTATGAAACGCTTCAGTGGTGGACAATCAATGAATATGCAAGAAATCATCCTGACGACCCAGATGTTCCAGAATTGTCAGAGCGAAAGAAGCGTGAAAAAGAGACATATCTCCGATGGGGCAGAGAAACCTTAGGCTGGGCGATATACCTATTCAGAAAACGCAAGTAAAAACCAATCTGAAACACTGAAAACCAACCAGAAAGGTATATTTAGAACTGTAGTGGCGATATCTCCCGATTACTCCCGCAAACCCCCATTTTTAGGAAAGTAAATCACAGCGTAGCGATGTATCCACGAGCTAGGTGACCGAAGTCGCGACCTCGTACTCCGCCTTTCCTGGCAGTGCGATCCGTCAATCGAGAAGCTACAAGGTCGGTGGAAATCGCTGCAGAGACCAGCGCGCGCATCTCTCTGGTGGTGCGGGAAAATGCGCTGCTGGCCCGCTTGTCCGAGCGTTCATGGACTTTCGTTCACGCCAAGTCTTAAGTACACACATCGAAATCTAAACGCTGAGGAGATCTTATTGCTGAAAGCTTTTTCCCATACCGATGCTGAGGTCAAATCGTTTCTGCCCCAGGCTTCCAACTACATTGAGTTGGCAAAGATGATGAACCTCCCTTTCTGGGTCTTCACCGACGATTCAGCTCCCCTGGGTGTAGTCACAACGGGCAAGGAGCCAATACAACTGTTGGCGCCGATTGGAACGCCAATTGCCGTAATTGACTTGGTTCAGAAAAGACCGCGTCCGACCATGGTGAAGGATTTCGTGTCTCAATCGTTGAAGCTAGCGCTTGAAAAAGATGCGAAGCTTGTTACAGTTGAACTCGCCTCAGAAGAGAAGGACGCGATTGCCAGCTTTCTGGAGAATGGCTTCGCAGTTTTGGCTGACACTTTCATCATGAGTCGTCAACTCGACCAGGAGTACACCCCAGACAAGTATCTACAGTTCAGGGTGGTCAAGCAGGACGAGCTACCGAAGTGGCTGGAATTGGCCACCAAGTTCCTTTCTGGTTCCGAAGACGTAGTCATGGAAAGGATACTTGAGAACGTTGGCCATTTGCCGGACCATCTTCTGGCGATGTACTACTCGACAGAAACATTCTACTTCGCTTTCGAGAACGGGCAGAGAATTGGCATCTTGAACTTCAGTCCAACCGCAGGCAGAATCAGCAACATCGGAGTCGACCCCAGTAGACGGGGACAAGGTTATGGGCGACGAATCATGCTGTTTGGACTCCAGCAGCTCAAGGCCGCAGGCTGTCCACAAGCCAAACTCCGCGTCCACATTGACAACAAACCAGCGCTGAACCTGTACAAATCCTTGGGATTCGAGGTCACTCGACAGCTCAAACTTCTGATTTGGGAAAACAAGAATGCCTGACATGCGCGCGCTTATTTTTTTCGCTGCTGCTTATAGAATCTGTACCAGTTGGTCAGTGCGAGACTTCTTATACTCTTTCGGTATTCTTGGTGAAAATCTGGAAAGCTCGTATTTTCTACTGCTTCCTTTTCCTTGGCTCCCGCTTTGACAAGCTGTTTCATTATAGAAGATGTTGTCTCGAAGAATCGTATGTACATCTCAACTTCCTCTTTGTTGCAGATAGGGCCATGTCCTGGGACTATCGTTTGGATTTCCATTGTCATGAATCGTTTCAGGGCTTCCACCCACATGTCTGGATTGAAGGTCTGATCACCGGCATAGAAGAATGTCTTGGCGAATATCAGGTCTCCCGAGAAAAGTGTCTTTTCTTCGGGGAAATAAACGTATGAGGAGTCTAAAGTGTGACCGCCTGTGTGGACTATCTCCACACTCAATTCTCTGTCTTCTAGGACTAGTGATTTCTCGAATGTGATTATCGGTTTATACTTCGCGGTTCTTCTGAGCTTGCTGTACGATTCACTGGCTATTACGTCGCAATCTTTGAAAGCTGGCAATCCCATAACATGGTCTGAATGGTAATGTGTGAGGATTAGCTTGCGAATAGGGGATTCTATTCTGGATTCCAGAGACTTTCTGAAGGAGTTCGCGGTCTTTGTCGAGATTGTCGAATCAACTAGTATTGTGAAACTTGGCAGTTCTATTGCCCCGATGTTACCTTTTCCTTCTCCACTTGTATCTGCGTACACTCGCTCACATATCTTTGTGGCTTCCATTTTTTCTCAGCTTATTCTATCAAGTAGATCCCTATAAAGAAAGTTTCAGTTGTCTGGGGGGTTCAGTGATGGTGCAGGAGGTGGGATTTGAACCACGACCAAGTGGAGATATGACCCGCAACTTCCCCTTTTTTCTTGGTTTGGAATGTCCCATAGCTATTGAGTACTCTGCAAAATATCGTTTTATGAAGACCATTGATGAATGAGAATAAAATTCAGAGCAGTTTTTCCAATCTCTGTTGCCTCTTCTATTGAAAGATGGACTTCTGAGAGTTTGGGAGTTTTCTCTTTCACAGTGGCTTCTAATATGGCCAAGTCAGCATCTTTAGTAAACTTCCATAGAGACTGGCACATTCCAGTATCCCCGCTTATGACTGTTCGTTGATTATCATAGCTGATTGAGTAACCAATTGCTGGCATCAGTTTTCCTATTCCATAGGCTTTTGTTGATCCTCTATGTTTGACAGAGAAAGCCTGGATCTCCATTCTTCCGATTGTTATTTTTTCTTCATTTGACAGATCCTTTGAAATTACTTTGAAAGGCATTGTGTCATGATGAATAGTCATGAAGCCTTTGACTATTTTCTCAACTTCATTGCATGAATGAGGCGTAATCAAGAATAAGTCGTTGGTTCTCCCGACCATTCTTAGAAATCCAAGAAGTGTCCATAATCCACCCATGTGGTCAAAATGTCCATGAGTTATAGCAATACCTTTCAAATGTTCAAAATCGTAATCAATCTCTAACAGGTCTCTCAATGTCCCATCTCCTACATCCACTAAAACGTCACATTCCAAGGTTGATATTAAAATCTGTTGAGCGATCCCGGCTTTCGAATAGATCACATTAACGTTCCAGTTCTCACCTTGCCAAGAATTTTGCATATAAACACTCCATTCAGAAATTATAACACACACTCGTATCTGTAATAGTGCGGGAATGGGATTTGAACCCCCCCAACGGTGGAGATGTAACCCGCAAAACTCCCCCTTTTCTCAGCATTACCACTCATAGTTCCTTGATAAACCAGGTTGCTGTGTAATGAACTTCAAAACCGACCCTCCTGTACAAATGCTCTGCATAATCACCTTTGTCAACATATAACAAGTGCAGAGTGTTGCCCTCACTAAGAGAATCTCTAAGAGCATGCAAGGTCAAAGCTGTTCCAACGCCTTGCCTTCTATATTTCTCCAGAGTCCCAATCGTGAATATGCCACCACTTCCGTTCATGGACAGGAGAGAACAAGTACCTACTGGTTTGTCATCGAGATAGGCAAGGTAACACCGTCCACCTCCATCCACATATGCAGCAACATATGTGTCGAATCCCACACTCCACTCGGACGGCACTCCGAAGATAGTACACACAAGCTCTTTCCATCCATCCAGCCCTCGTTTTGATGTTTCCTCAATACGTATCTTGGGAGGAGCTGAATCTTTCAGTTGACTTCCCTTGAAAGTCATCACACAGGTTTCAAAGTCCTGCTTGAACCCATTCTCGTTAAGGAGCGACGAAAAGGATTCCGGATGAGTAAGTGGAGAAATTCGAACCCAAAGGACTGGAGAGCCTGCGGACTTAAAGTGGTCAATTATGCTTTTCAGCAAGTTCTTAGCTGCCTTCTTCTCAACATCAATGTTTGCTGCGTGATTCGGTTCATGATATGGAAGCTCAGGGTAAGACGCTATCACTGCTTCCTTCAAATCTGTCGACCACGGGAAAACCAAAACAAAGTCACGCCAGTACTTCTCTAATCTTTCAAGAGTGTCGATCGTGTTTAGATCGTCCATTACAAGATCACGACCAGTGATGAGTTCTGTCTTATGTCAAAGAAAACAGCTGTTATATGAGCCTTCTGAAATATGCACGCTCCAAAATATTTACAGTTTCCCATTCTTCTATTCGCGCGCGCGAGAGTCCTTTTTGCCATATTGACTCGATCTGGTTTTCTTTAGGAGAAGATAGATAGATCAGTATGGCTCTTAATTTCTCAGGAAACGACTCTATGAAATCGGCATAAGCCTTAACCCACACGTTAAATGCTTCATCGCGGAAGGCAGTTTCCAATGCCTTTCCCTGGCACCTTCGGCATTATACCCGTTTTCTTGGATATAGCTTCCAAATAAGTGATCAGAACACCCACAGCTTGCCCGATTATTTTCATAGTAACCCCTTTGCACATCAATGAAGCTATACCTGCATAAATATTGCATGGGAGAGAGTTGAACCCCTACGTGATTGGAACAATCGTTATATCAGTGTTCCCATATCAATTGTCAGTGTATATCATTTGCTTCAAAAAACCAACTGATAGTAAGGTTATCTCCCGAAGTAGCCCTATCTATGGTGTGACTTCCACTCTATACAATGTACTTCGCAGCTTATATCATNNTCAAAATATCGCTTTCACCCGCGTTTATTCGGGACTACTCCCGAAGTCCTCAATCACATGCGTCAAAGTACAGGTATTAAGATAAAAGCAAGATGCTATCTTAAGAAAGATAATGATGATGTATATCGAGAATTCGGATATGGTTAGATGACGAAATCCCTGGTAATAAACTGCTCCTTGGATAGACGCGCAAACATCGAGGAATTACTGGGAACCATTAAGAAGTTTAGTGATTGTATTACAGTACGATTTGGAGACATTCGTGCTGGCTACGAAATTGAGAAGGACGTAGATGCTGTTGTTCTTAGCGGATCTAAAGCGAGAATTGTGAATCCTTCTCATAGAGATATGTTCAAGGTAACTGTTGATCTAATCCACCATCTCGAGACCCCTATACTAGGCATCTGTTATGGTCACCAACTGCTTTGCTGGTCCTTAGGCTGTGAAGCGGCATCCCTCACTGAACCAATGATAGACAGGTTTGAACAAGTACGTATACTTGAAGTTGATGAGATATTTGCCGGTTTTGAAGAACACAAGACTATACCTCTAGCTCAATCACATTACGACTATGTTATGAAAGACAGTCTTGATTCTGCACGTCTTGTTCTACTTGCAGACTCGCGTTCATGTGAAGTCGAAGCAATTAAACATAAACACAAACCATTCTACGGTGTTCAATTTCACCCTGAGCGAACAGTCATAAATGGCCATACATTCCTAGAAGGGCACAGGGTCGTTGAGAATTTCTTCAAGAACGTAGTTAAGCGATAATGTGCGCCCAATACGTGTGTTGGAACACTCATACACGAAATTTGCCTGAAAGGACGCGTCCTGTAGCCGCATCCATGAATATTGTGCGTCTTGCGCGATTCTTCTTGTGTCTAGCTTTCAAAGCCCACACAGGCAGCAGTATTATCTCTGCAGAGACCGGGTCTACCCCCAATGTCAATCGCAGTCTTCGATAAATCCTGCCTGTTCCCATACTTATCTTGGGAAAACCTTCCACTTCATTGGGAAGCTTGGGTACGAATGTGATGTCGTCGTCATCATCCAAATCTTTCAGCTGTTCTACAGTCTTTTTCATCAATCTCCGAAAGACGATTTCTTTTTTGCCGAGAGAGATAACGGCGCCGGTCTGGGCACTCATGTAGAAAGTATCGAACTTCTTCTTCTTGCGGAATAATAGTCTTTTCTCTTCACGTGTTGCGAGGATCCTCCAGATAGGGATGTATGATAACTCGGCTTCATAGATCTCTTCCTTCTTGCCAAAGAAGCCACCGTCAAGCAAGGATCTTGCCCTTCTTGTCGCCTCTACCTGAGCAATCCTTATAGGAACTGTCAGGATCTCTCCAACAATGTTCATGGAAGGTTTGAACCCAAACTCCTGCAACCAATAGAGGGTCTTAGTGCCGCCTCGCGGACGACCTTTCTCTACAACTCCAGTCTCAACAAGTTCCTGAAGAGCCTCCCTCACTTTTCCAGCATCAGAATTCAAGTTCTCCACAATTGAATCTGCTGAAACGCCTTTTCTCGCAGAGTTGAGGAAAAGCTTGATCCGCTTTTCCAAATGATCCAGAGAGGAGGGAGCGACCTGGCTCTTTGCAACCTTCTTTTCCTCGCGCAGATACTTATCGAAGAACATTCTTGATTCAGGCACCAGGCATTTAGAGATGTCTTTCTCATCTAGTGTTAGATGGTCTGTAACTAACCATCGAACTTGAAAGTCTACAATGTCATCGAAAAAATCTGGGGAGAGCATCAAAAACTCGCCGGTTTGAAGGCTTGGAAGTCTCTGAAGAACCATGTCTGCCCGTACAGGATCTATTGATTCTATTATCTTCTGCACCCTTGCAATGTCCTGTTTCGTCATCATGCGACCTAAGCACCACGTATTCACCTGCGCAAGGGCTTTGTAGTCGATGTCAGTCACATTCTGAGTCGCAGCTACAATGCCTACCCCATACTTTCTTGCCTGTTTGAAGAGAAGTGCATATGCCTCCTTTGGAGGAGGGTTTCTCGGATACGGTGGAATATACGGTGCGATCTCATCAACATAAAAGAGCATCTGAACCTGCTCTGATGGATTCTTCAACATCCAACAATAGAGCTCTCTGAGAAGCGTAGCCAGAAAGAACTGCTTATCATTCGCTGAGTTCAGAGTGTTCATATAGATAATGTTCACTGGAATCCTGCCGTCGCTTCGATCCACAAACATGTCAATGTCGATTTGAGCACCCATCTGAAACATGAGAGACGGTGCTCCTACCGTGAGAAAGCGAAGCCTCCTCGCAATTTCTTCCGGCTCCTTCTTTGTGACAAGATCAAAAAGCGATCCGCGAATCTGAGCTGGCGGCCTCACAACAGCATCAGCCATATGGCCTATGTCACCTATTTCTTGTCCGGTTTGCCAGAGATGCTCCAATATCGTAAATAAGTATGCCTTGGCTCCTCTTCCGGATTCTGAGTCCAAATCGTATCCAAGAAAGCTGGTAAGTGACGTAGCCGTCATGTCAAGAGCCAAAATAGATTCTTCATGCGGCGTCTCCTCAGACGGGAATCTCAAAGGGTTTACGCTGATAGGGAGGCCTTTGCTGCTAGCTGGAGTGAATATGGCTATTCTCGCCTTTTCAAAGAATTCTTCCTGAATTGCTAAGGGTGTTCCGTGCTTCTGAATTTCATCTGGATCACCTTTCAACGCGAGCGAAGCTATGTCTCCTTGGGGATCAACAATGATCAATGGAATGTCGTTTCTCACAGCCTCCTCCATCACACATTTACAAAGCACAGTCTTGCCGGATCCGCTGGCTCCAAGAGCCATAAGGTGACGGTGAAAAGCCTTTACAGGTAGTTCAACCAAAGATTCATTTACTGTCTCTTTGCCTAGGAATAAGGACAAAAGGCTCTCCTCTATTGGTAACCTAAGTCCTTCTTTATTTATCTATTTTCTGAAAGTTTTCAACAGACTTCATCTTCCTACGGAATGTGATGGTGGGCTCCACCATGGATAGATGGACACGCGCGCTGTTAAGAAGATACAAGATTTATCTTTACAAGGTCGCGTATGAACTTCAGTACATGCGTGATATCTGTTTCCCCGTACTCTGCTGACACTGCTTTTGCGATCTCGTATGCGGTTCGATTTCCGTCCATAAAGTTGAGAATTTCATATGTTTTCCTTCTGAAATCCTTGTCTTTCTTTGTGATCTCCTCATACCATCTGTATTCTTTCTCGCCCAATTCTCTCTTCAGAAACTCTGAGCTTAGCGTGCCTTTAAACAATCGCTTCGGAACCAAGTTATGCATTTCTTTTGTTGCATGTGCTTCGTCTATTCTGGTAGGAAGGGTGATTCCTGCTGCTTTTGTGACATGAGTTAACGCTTCTTGGAATCGTGCGATCTCAATTTGACCACAATGGTCGATGTCTTTCATTAATTCTGCAATGAGCTTTTCCAGTTCAGAACTTTCTCCTAACCTTTTCACCGACGTTATTGCTGTTTTTTCCCGCCAGACTATATGTTCGACCTTATCCTTGTGGTTGAATGCTATTTTGGCAAGCTTCTCTTCCAGTTTGGATTTTGGCATCTTTGCCTCGCTGAACAAGGCTTCTATTGCCTCTTTGCTTGCTTCATGTAATCTCTGAATTCCTCCCAACCTGGTCAGGTTTGCCATGAAGATGGCTTCGTCAACTGTGGCATCAGCAAGGGTCAAGGCTGCAACCGTAGCCATCCAGCCGACACGCTTTAGGTTTTGCTCGCTGACTTTGTCGATCGAATCCATGCTTGTGTGGTAGTATAGGTCTGGCCACTGAAGGAGCATGATACATGGCACACTGAACGTTGAATCGTTGAATTCTGCATGGTCGCTTCCTCCACTGAAAGCGTTAACAGAATATCGGAATGTGGATGCTGAACCGAAACCTGTTTTCTGGTCGAACTCTTTCACTGAACGTTCAAGAAGGCCAAAAACATAATCGTTGAGGTATGATGGATTAGAATCCGGCGTCTTGTCCAGCTTGAGAGTAGATCTGCACAACTCCTGATCCTGCCCCACCATATCGAGGTTTATGCCTGCAACCATCTTGGCAGGCAAGTCCTCGTGGTGATACAGATAAGCAACCGTGCCGAACATTTCAGGGACCCAAAGAAGACGTATCGTTCTCGCAGGCCTTTCAATTCTACGACACTCTACAAGTCTCTGTATGGTGCGAGCGATCTCCAATAGCAAGCCGCTTCCCGAGGCATTATCATTGGCGCTCGGTTTTGGATGGCAAAGATGAGCGATCAAAAAGACCTCTTCATCTGGTTCTAACCTCCCTTGTATCGTGGCTGTCACGACGTCCAGATTGCCAGGAAAAAGCTCCGAATCTACCTTGGCCTTCAATATCACCGGTTTCTCACCTTTAAGTAACGATCGTAAGTGGTTTCCTTGCCGCCTGCTTAGGGAAAAGCCGAAAGTCACCTTGTCCAATTCTTCTCTCGTAGGCCAGATCGCTTGGTAGGCATGAGCGTCTGGTATGTCTACGCTTTCTCTAACGTTCTTCATCTCATATGTTATGGTATCTGTGATAACGGCGGTTGCACCATATTTGTAGACTGCTTGTTCATGAACCGTTTTTGCTCTGCCAGTGGCAAGAACAAACTTGCCCTTTACATCTTTTCCATCATAGTGTTCGGGTTTTGTACCTTCGCCTACATCAATCAGTTCGGCTGTTACGCCTTCTGCAAGAGTGGAGTTGCTGTGTGTGTGGAGACAGGTGGGTACGTCTTCGTATCTAACGATTGGTCTCTCTTCAGGTTCAACCAAACGGAGCTCGGCAGTCTTGACTTGCCAGCCAACTGGAGAAGTCCAAGTCCAATATTTTGCCGCACCATCAGACGTGAATTGCTCGATTCTGGCGTCTTTGAGACCGAGGTTCTGCAGTGTATCTCTGACATATTCTGCGGCTTCATGAAACATTGTGGAGGCTTGAACACGATGGAAGCAGGAAATCTGGGCTACGTGGGATTTGGCAATCTGGCCCGAAAGTTCACCTTTCACTATCTTTTCAAGCTCACTCTTCAGAGAAGACCCTCCAGTAGATTTTCTCAATACACACCTTATGTTTAGCGTTTTGGTGTATAAAAAACTGTCACACGCGCATCTACAGCGCGCACTAGACTTCCTTCAATTAAGCTTTCCGCACGCTGCACGTAAACTATCGCGATGGCCATGCAGGCAATAGTCCCTCGCTAACATGTTAGATAATCAAGAAGCGGCTTCAGCTCCGTCTCAACAAGTCTTTCTCTTTGTCCGAAATTACTTCTTTGCTGACGCTGATATTTTCATGCAGGCAACCAAGCGAAGTATGAGGAGACCTTTATAAGCTGTTGTGAACGATTATCTTTTCATGCCAAATAGAGTCCACTGCACCCATATTCTTGTCAAAACAGAAAAAGAAGCAAAAGCAGTTTTGGAACGGCTAGAGAAAGGAGAGAAGTTCTCAAATATCGCCAAAGAAGTCTCACTCTGTCCATCTGGAAAACGCGGAGGCGATCTCGGCACTTTCAGTAGAGGAAAAATGGTAAAAGAATTCGAAAACGCAGCCTTTGCCCTTCAGAAAGGACAGATCTCCGCCATTACGAAGACGAAGTACGGATACCATATAATCAAGAGATTGGAATAATCGATCTAGCGCGCAATTCTATCAGTCTTCAAGTCTTGAGTGACGTTAGTTTTCAGCATTGTCTGCTTATGAGGATATAGTACTTCCTCACGAATCTTATCTTCTGTAAACCCGAAGATTCCCAGTAAGGTTTCGCCAGCAGATATAAGCATGTCAAGATATTTTGGAACGTCATAATAGTTTTGGGAGTCAATTAGTTCAGCAGCCAAAACTTTGTTCTCTGCATTCCTAGATCTGGAATTAACAATTAAATATCTAATGGTCTTTCCAGCGAAAATCTCAAAACCCGCCTCCTCTAGCTGTCTTGCTGCAACAGCTTGAAAAATATCATGAATATAATCTGAAGGAGACTTTGACAATCTTTTTGCAATCAGCAGATCATTAACACTTACTTGATTTGAAATCAGCCTTTCAGCATATTCTCCTAGAGCATCCAAGGCATCCCAGATTTTGGCTTTAAAGTCTTTATAATTAGCGGATTTGGCAAGACTTTTGATCATCTCAACCTGAGCTTCATAGATAAACCTTGGCGTATCTCGCCGCCTCGCTTCGATTCCTCGCATCTTGATCTTGCCATCTTCAAAGACACCATAGTACCGGTTTAACACGGGAACACCTTCCTGAACTTTAGAAGAGAGGAAGACGATCCATCGATATCGTCCCTCCACATTTAAAGGAACATCAACAGCTTCTGAAACTTCTCTACAGAACTTAGCAACATCCCTTGGTGAAAGCCCAGACTTTTTTAACCACAAAGAATCCACGATGCCATGGATCACCTCAAAGCCTTTCTGTTCAGCCATCCTTGCAGCCTTTAGCAGAGCATCCCGAGCAAAAGCACAGACTGCAATATGGGCATCCACCTTTCCGAAACGTGAATTTCTGTAACCTAGATAACCAAAACAAGTAACCAGAACCCACTTTAACGCAGCCTGCCGCCTATCATAAACACGCCTCCGCTTCTTATCTAACGCTTTCTTCATCAGATCTTTATACTTCAGACGTTTCTTCAGAAGCAGATCCAACGTCTTCGGCACAATACCCCTGCGCCTCTCACAAATATTGTAGTCCAACTCGGGAACCCGAAGCTTAGAGTCTGGGCAGCATTTACAAAGAACTGTCTCAGCAGAGATGTTATGTTTCCACATCAACATGGGAAACATAGAAGTGAAATCAACTTCCACAACGTCTGTGTGAAATCCAAGTTTAGGCTCAAAGATAAAGCCACCGCGATCGGCAATGAGTAGCTCCCATCCAGATTTGAAAGACTCTGGCTCCCGCTTCTTCCATGGAACTAAAACACCATTCTTCCAAGCCACATAAAGCTGTAACGAAGACATAATGCCTCCAATAGAAGCCCTAGCAGCTCTATGAAGAGGAACCTTGCAGGTCCTCGAAACCTCCATTAAACCCTCCAGGCCACAAGCAGTATAGATGAATGTGTTATCCACATCCACATGAACCCTACCATAAAGACGCTGCATAGGAGATCTGTGGAAAACTCTACCATAAGAAAAGAAAGTCTTTCCCTGTATCTTCCCAACCTTCAAAGGTGTATCCTCCCGACTCAAAACAAAATGATCCGAAACCCCATTAACAAGAGCTCGATGGGCCAGGTAAGGAAAAAGAAACGAGTCTCCACTCCGAGTAAAAACAAGGTCTGGATCTAACTTTCTAACAGTCTCCACAAGCCTCATGATTATATTCCTTTCATCTCCTCCTCTGATAGTTACAGTCTCAGCGCCAGATTCCAGAGAAATACTGTCTATCTCATCGGTGAACTTCTGTACCCTATCCTCCTTTTTTATCTCAACATTAAGCCGTATGGAACGAAAAGAAGGAGTATCATAGTCAAGCTTTTCCACAGAATCAAGAATATCATAACAGAGGCTTCTTCCATTATTCACAACCATAACATGGGCTAGAGGAAATAGTTCCCTCTCGTATAGATAGGCCTGAGAGATGGGAACATCAACATTATAGAGATGGAACGCCCCATACCCATAAGACCTGAGAATCTTCCTAGCAAAAGACAAAATCCTATCATTTATACTAATCTCTAAGACTTTCTTTTCCGAGTCTTCCATAAAATCTGCATACTTCTTGACAAAACGGCAATCCACAACCTCATTGTTATCTTTAATCTTCTTAACCAAACTTTCTAGACGAGAGTATTTCCCAGAAACATAGATTTTATGCGAAAATTCATCAACAAATCTTACTCGTCCTCCATCCTCAGTAATGATCCACACAATCATTTTATTAGGAACGGAGGGATAGACATCAAATAGCCAGCCCTTAACAGGTTCAAGTTTCAAAAAACTTTTTTTCCAGTCGCTCAAGCCTCTCATTGATCTCCCTAATCCATTTCTGTTGGCTGAGCAGAATAGACATGAACATGGTTTCACTCAAGATCGGCCTAGTAGCCATTCCTCCAGCCGACGCATAGATCCTACAAGCCTTCATCATCTCATCGAAGAACTCCAAATCTTTCCCCCTCAAGACTCTTCTGAAACCTCTCCAACACCTGATCTCCTTCTCCAAAGCCTGCCGGTAAGACGGAACAGTCCTTCCCACATTTTATACCTCCATGAAACCATGCGAAGAAGCGTAATCCGCAACTGGAAAATCCGCAGCGAAACACTTGACACGAGGATGATCCTCCAAGGCGAATCTCAAAATCTTTCCCTTCCTTTCAAGTCTCACAAGAATGTTCGACTTCCCAAAGAGAACAGCCTCAAGGAAACCTACCCGATTAGACTCTCTCCCTAGACGATGGCTGGCAACCACAATCAACGTTCTTTTCGCCGCAATCGCTGAAAGCTTTGTACACAACTTCAAAAAAAGATCCTTAGACTCAGTTTCAGGAATATCTTTATCAACAAACAAAGAAGCGATATCAGAGACTATTAGAAGCTTAGACCTTTTCCTCCTCAAAAAAGTTTCAAGCTTTTCAAAAATTAATGATGAAAGCTGATAAGTAGTAAATGCTCTTGAGACGTAGGTCCTCTCCAAAATTCTTCTAGAATCTAAACCATAGCTTCGGGCAATCTCAGCCACTGAATAAGGACTGAACAAGTTGCCGCCATCAATAAAGACAGTAGAAGAATCTAAACCCCCTTTGTTTCTCTCCGTCTGAGAGCGAACTGATAACATCAAGCATACAAAGGAAACAGCCCAACCGTACAGAACTACAAAATCTCCAAGCTCAAAACCTGAAAAGACGTTGTCCAATACTGGAAATCCGAGAGAAAGATGTCTAACCTCTTTGGCTGACAAAAGAGACAAGGCTCACTCCCATCTCTGAAAACAGGACAAGGCCAAATAAGGATTGGCAAGAAAAGCATAATTCCACACTTAGAGAGAGTTGACTTGAAATGAAACTCAACATCACCCCCGAAAAAAAGATTCTTTACGCAAGGGTACAGTAAACTAAGTTAGCACAGCGCGCGTGAGGACTCCTTTATGAAACAATATCAAATGTTTTAGTCCTAATTCATTGTTCTACGATTCCTTCGTCTTCTCATACATCTTTTCCAGTGTCCAGCGTATGCTAGACTTAAGCTCCCTTAGACGTTTGTTACCGAAGTTTTCGATTGTTAATTCTTGTAGTCTGTTATCGTCTTCGATGACGCTGTAGGAGAAGACTTTTTCTGGAGCCAGTTTTCCAGATTCAACTAGTTCATAGTCCTTTTCTTCCATCTTTGTCAGGACTCTCTCTACAAGGAACTGCCTGAACGGAGGCGTATCAACATTGAATTCCAAATCCTCTACAGGGACTACATGCAGAGAGTCTTCATTAACATGGAGATTTGCAAGAAGCTCACCTGTCGCAGCCTTCAAGGGAATTACCCGTTCATATTCTATGCCGAGAGGCTCGGTGGCAGCCTCCTCTCTAATGGGTATTCCCTCCTTGGCATATGTCTCAGCAATCTCTGCTTTTTTGAAACCTTTCTCCAGCAGTATAGATTTTGTGGCCTCAAGCATTAACTGGTGTTCTTCAAGTTGAGACTTCAATTCCTCAATCTTCCGTTCAACCTTCTCTTTGAATCTCACCAGTTTCTTCATCTTGTCAGATTCTGACGACATGAAATTTCACAGTCTAATCTAGAAGCTCTTCCTTTATGAACTCTTTGATGTTGAATATCAAAATCTTGAAGGATCAGGAAAGATTCTCGACTACGTGTTCTTCAGACTCAATTTTTTTATCAGACATAGGCTGAACTCTGACCTTCAGCTTCTTTTTAAGGAATCCTTCGAACTCTCGGAAGACAGAACTGTTCGTATTGTTCAGTTTGAAGCTCACCCTTTTTCCCTCAAATATAGGGCCTAGATTGTAGATGGCTATTCTCTTCGAGAAATCAGGGTTTGCAAAGACGGTCTTAATCAAGTATTCTGAAGGCTCCTCAGAGAACAACCAGGCTGTATAAGATGGCTCAACTATACGATAGGACATACCTTCTCGAACCACACATTTTCCGTTTGTGGCAATCTTTTCGAATGATGAGGGATGTATGGTTCTTGTCCAGATGAAACTGTGATACTCACTGCCTGTTCTTATAGAGTCGTCTTTATCGGAGGCTTCCCATCCACGAAACTTGCAGAAGTCTTTGAATCGCTTTAAGATCTGCTGAATTCTGGGCGCCTTCATCTTCTTATTGCGACCTCACATTACAATCTTCTAGAACTATATTCTATTGGGCAACCGAAGATTTAAACTTATTCGTCTATTTGGCTGCAAGAACGTAGAATCCTGCGGCAAAGTATCGGACAATTGTGGCTGATGAGTTGAATTTCCTACATATTGTCGGAGCCAAGGATAGTCTTCATGTTGAAATTTTAGGCGTTGGTCTTCAGAGAATAAAGGTAATTAGCAGAGAATGCATATTTTTCTGATGAAGTCGGAAGTTTGAGTCTTGAAATCGAAAGACGGCAAAGCGGCTCTGGATGAAATGGATCTTGAAATTTTGAAAGCGTTACAGAGTAATTCCAGACAAACTTACACGTCAATAGGCAAGGCTCTTGGAATGGCGCATTCAACGGTTTATGATAGAGTCAGAAAGCTGGAACAACAGGGAGTCATCAGAAAATACACTGCAATAATTGATCTTGAGAAGGCTGGAGCTAAGAGAATCACGGCAATAATGACGGTTTTTACGGATCCGAAAGAGAGTGAAGCGGTCGCGGAAAAACTGTGTAAGGCTTCACAGGTACTGGAGGTCTACACTTCTCTGTCAGAAGAGCTCATTGTCATGGCGAAAGTTGTCGCAGAGGACCAAGAACGCTTACATGAATTCATCGCCAGTTCGGTGGCTCCGTTGCCTGGAGTCTTAAGGATTCGCACATCAATCATTACCAAGAAGTTCAAGGAAGCACAGCTTTCAGCGGAAAACAGCTTGAAAAAGTGACTGCTGACAAGGAAAATCTATCGATCAGAAGATATCGCGAATGTCTTATACAAGCTAGGTTGAGATTCGCCATCTGATTTTCTCAGTAACTGCTGTTGCTGAGATGAAGGCTGTGTCAGTCGAGATATTATCTTGTCTATAGTCTGGTATGTGGTAGTCTGCCACTTGGGAGTTGGCAGGATAGTATTGCAGCACGCTTGAGCCATATGGATAAGTGAAAGCAGGTGTTCGATCTACAGCTTCGCTGATGGTGCTGTTTTCATTAATCAACCGGTCCAGAAAGAAACTTATTGAATTGTCATTGTCAGAAGGGTCGATCCATCCGGTCCAACTTATGATCGCTTTTGCTCCTTTTTCGACCAAAGCTTCTGCTGTTCCATAGTAATATTGGTTTAGGCCGTTGCAGCTCATCAGGACCACTACAGAGTCTTTCAGTTCGCCAGTCATTATTTCTTTTATGAATCTTGGGGTTATTGCGAAATACAGGTTGGGGTCGTTAGTGATGTTGCACAAAGTGATTTGGCCCACTGAGTATTCGGCGTACTTTCTCGAGTCGTATTTCTCCGAGCTGACTATGGCGACAAAGCCGTCTTCATCTAGCGCGGTATGCGTCCTCCAGACTATGAATTTGTATCCTATTGTGGGCAGACGCCTGTATTGCTCTATTGTTGCATTGTCCGAATAATAATCAACTGTGGAAAAACGCTTCATAAGAAGATTCTTTGCTTCGCGTATGAAAGTCAGGTTTTGATGCCTAGAAACATTTTCCCTTAGTTGGGTACTGCTTAGAGGATCTATAATCGCAGCTTTTGCTTCGATAGATCCAGGACGAGTATATAGAATAATGCCTGTCAAAATCACTGCAAACAGAACAACTATCACTGCGTAGACCAGCTTCATATTGAGACGCAACCTCTTGGTGTCACCGCTTCTAATTTTCTTGGCTTTTACCTTTTTGTAGATATTGATCTTTCAGGAGGCAAAGAGAGAAGAACTGGTTATTTTCTCTTACGCTGAATCAGACTTACTGCTACTGCGAAAAATGCCACAAGCGTGATATAGCATATGAACGGTGTCTTTGAAGTCGTTTTGGTAAACGTGACTGAATATCCTCCCACAGGTCCCACAATCTCTATGGCGGTAACTCTTGCTGTCCCAGATTGGGCTGTGCTGCTGCACGCATCAGTGACCTTCAGGTACACGTAGTACACTCCTTTTGAAGTCGGAGTGAAGGTCCAGCTGCTTGACGTTGCGCCTGAGACTGGAGTGTCATCGAGATACCATTGATATGCGTATGGCGTGGCGCCTCCATCGACTGTGGAGGTGAAGGTTACCGCCTCCCCGACAACGATTGATGCTGAAAGGGGAGTAATAGATACTGAAGGCGGTGGAGGCGGTGAATACTCGAATACCGCGTACAGGGTGTGGTTGTCATCCATCAGGACAGAGTAGGAACTGGTTGAACCAACATTCACACTGTCAAGCTCCCAATGATCAAAGACACAGCAGCTATCTGGAATCGCCATAACTAAGACGGAAGAACCACAATCGTGAGAGTATGTTCCGGGGACTGGATCCGTCGTGCCTCCGCTTGTTGTTGCTATCGTAAGCTCATACCATGTCTGGGTGAAGATCGGCTGCAGGGTATGGTTACTGTCCATCAGTATGGTTATTGGATTGTTTGACCCTACGTCCAAGCCGTCAAGTAGCCAACGGTCGAATTCATAGCATACGTCGGGTGCAGCTTCTACTATGGCGTTGGTTTCTGAAAGATAAGTATATTCTCCTGAGGACGGATCGGTTATACCACCTGTTGAATAAATTATTGTCAAGATATATGTTGGCGAAGTCACAGTGACACTCGCCGTACTCTGACACGCGTTATCTTCTGTATCTTTCTCGCCTGGCACAGGTGAGACTACTGCATTGATGAAGTATGTTCCTGCTTGAACACCACTTGTGTTCCAGAAGAAGTCAAGCGTGATTGCAGTGTTTGGATCCAGATCTGTGACTGTATTGGTTCCTACTAGTGTTTCGTTGCAGTAGCATTTAATATCGAAAGTTTCAGACTCTGTTCCTTCATTCTTGACTGTAACTTCTATAGTCACAATGTCCCCCTGCACTACTATTTGGGGGAAAGGAACTTGACTAACGGCGGAGATGTCGTGTATTACAATCTTTACTGTTGAGGGGGATGTACATAGATTGTTTGCCTCATCTGTTTCATGGATTTCCTCGCTTGAGTCAGCTTCAGCCATTATTGAATATGTCCCGGGCATTACGTCCGTTGTGTCCAAGGCGAATAAAACAATCGTCTGACCACCAGCTACTAGGTTAAAAACTCGGGTTGTACCAATGATGTTGCCGTCATAGTAACACGTGACATCAAAGCTTTCTGAAAGATTGCCGAAATTCTTCACTGTGACTTCTATTGCGATTGTTTCTCCTTGGCAAACAATTGTGCTTGACGGAATCTGGCTAATTGCGGCTACATCCCGTACTATGGGGTCCGCAGTGATGTCAGTATCTCCAATGTCTGAGACTGGGTCGCCACTTAGGGTGTCTGTCCCTGTGGCTGAAATGTCTTCCTTATGATTTAGGTACATTAAGCCAAGAGAGGTTGGCGTCACTTCTATTCTGAAAGTTAGAGTTGCATTATCCCCAGGACTTAGTGTCCCTATGCACCATATGATCTTGGGCGGTGGAACCGCGTCTATGGATCCTTGGCTGGGAGTTCCCACGTTCAAGAAGGTTACGTCGGAAGAAATCGTTTCGTCAACTTGAATATCAGATACATCACTACCCCCAACGTTTGATACAAAGATTGTCAATTCATAAACGGTTGACAATCCTACGACTGGTGGGTCTTCTCCGCTAACAACATCGGTTTTAATCTTATCTACGAATAGTTTTCCCATATCACCTGAGGAATATACAGTTACAGTTTGTAGGCTTGTGCAGTTATTGTTGATCTCATCGACTTCAATTATGGCCTTGCTGGAGTCAGCCATGGTCTGAATGTAGTATGTGTTGGGTTCCACTACAGATGTATCCCATGCAAAAATCATGCTTGTGGAGGCTCCTGCTGCCAAGCCTGTTACAACATGATAGCCTATGGGATTATTGTCATAGAAGCACGCCACATTGAAAGTTTCAGTAAAGCCTCCAAGGTTGGATACTGTTACGTTTATGTAAACTATAGTTCCGTTGACAACGCTTGTTTTGTCAGGAACCTGTGAAATTGCAGCGACATCATGAATTGGAGCTGGTTGAATTGTGACCATTGTCAGTGAGGTACACCAGTTGTCTTCCTCATTCGTCTCAGTTATTGCTGCACTTGAATCGGCCCAACTTGTGATTGTATAGTTGCCCGTCGGCAAGCCTGTCGTATCCCAATCAAAGCTCAGTATTGTTTGGTGTCCAGCGGCTAGGTCAACCACAAGCTCCGTGCCAATTATGGATCCGTTGAAGTAGCATGTTACATTGAAGGTTTCAGCTTGCGTCCCTTCATTCTCGCACACGACTTGGACCGTGACGAGTTCGCCTTGATTCACAGTTGTAGGAGTAGCGTCTTGGCTCTTTGCCACAACGTTGTGGACTGCGAGCGGTCTTTCTTCATCAATCCTGTCAGTCGTCGGAGCCTGATCTAAATTCGGGTTCTGCTGATCTGTCGCCCAAAAAAGCCAATAGGACTCTGGGCTTCCGATTAAGATCCAATTTATGTACATTTCGATTTGGTTCGGTGCGACTATTCTCCATCCGCCCATACTCAGTTCAGTAATCTCACTATCAGCATAGTCTGCAGGAGGCCATGGCTCATACTCTCCAAAATTGCCATCATCGTCAGTGTCTCGAACCAGAAACATGTCACCAGCTCCGTCGTAGTCTGTATCTTCCACAAAGAGCAGATACTCAGCGTCGAATACATTCCCGCCGCTGAAGTATATGTTGCCGTCGAGATCTATGAACCATTTGTATCGACCTTCTTTCTTGGCAATCCATTCTTTACCTGGCAGATCATAGCATTGAAGCTTGAAATAGAGATACGTACTATCATACTGATAATAGGCATATTCAACGTCTCGCCAATCATCCCCTGCGCCATCTTCATTCTTGTCCCAATCAACTTCAATCCATGCTGAAGGCCATGAAGGCTGAGCGAAAACGTATGGAACTCTGATGATTGGAAAGGTTGGGGAGCATAATATGAAAGTGAACATGATTATGGCTAGAACTAACCCTAATCTTCTAAGATGCACTATGGTAATCCCTTCCCCTTTCAGCATTAACTTCTATATCAACGGGACATTTAAGATTTCTGGAATTATCTTCTATGATTCGTTATACAATCTTGATAACGCTGTGGAGAGTCAAGGTCTCTTCGGTATTTTTGCTGCTTTCAATTGTTGATATATCTCGCCTAGTTGTTGTTGAAAGTCAGTATTCCGATTAATCCGCTAAATATCGATGGTAGGACAAGCAGTATTCCGCTGGGAGAAAGCCAACGTAAGAGTGGGGGGTCAGATAGGTAAGCGTAGTAGATGTATACAAATGCTAGAGCTAGCCCGGCCGCAACATTCATCTCTGCTCCTGTAGACTGGCTTTTCAACGTCAGTAGACTTCCGTAAGAGAGGGCTATGACGATTGCGGAGATCACTATTGAGACAAGGTACCCTTGGATCATCAAGTCGGAGATCAAGAAGGGAGTAAGTGTTGTAGTAATGAGATAGAACCCGATCGCCATGGAGTTCGCTGCTCCCAAGAATCCTAATGCTGCGCTAACCTTGAGTTTTTTCGCGAGATTCGCTTCCTCATGTCTCTCGTCCATGTTTGATTCCTCAGAATAGAAAGCAAGTCAGCGTTTGCTTCTCATAACTAGATTTTCGGTATAAAAAAATATAGGATGGGAGTTACCGTTTCCGAGTAGTCATCAGTATGATGGCTGAGAGGATAGCTGCTATTGCTGAGAGTATTGAAGCTGCATATAGCGTTGTAGTTGCTGTTGCCTGAACACCATCTAGCTTCGTGTCAACTTCTCCGACGGTTGTTGAGATTGTTGCCATATCTCCTTCCACTTCAGTTACTGTGGCGTCGATGCTGCTTAGATCTGTTTGAATTGTTCCAATCGCTGAGTCGATTACAGCGATATCTCCTTCGATACTCACAAGTCTCGCGTTGATGTCGCTGACGTTTGCCTGAATTGCGCCGAGCTTTGAATCAATAATTGCAATGTCACCTTCAATGTCTACCAACCGGGCATCGATGTTATCGACACTGGTCTGAAGAACTCCGACCTCCGTATCGATAATCGCTATGTCGGCTATGATGCTTGTCAACCGTGCGTCAATTGCTGTGAGGTTTAGGTTTATGTAGTTCAAATTTGTCATAATCGTCGCTATATCATTGTCTATCTGTGTTATTATAGTGCCCCAGCTTGCCAGGGTCTGGCTTATTTGGAAGCTTTTCATGCTTGCGCCTTGTGCGTTATAGTGTTCTGCTTTCACGACTAAGGTGTATGTGCCTGTTTCAGCAGCTATTGGTATGCTGTAGGGGATTGTGTGTAGTCCGGTGCTGACTGATTGAACCAAGCCGGTTAAGTCAGCGTAGAAGCCACTGTTGTGATACAGAAGAGCTTCAGTTATGGAGGCGTTGACTGTTTCTCCGTAGTTCGTTGTTAGTACGTTGAATTCAGCGATCTCTCCTCCGAAATGTATTGAGCCTACGTCTACTGTGACTTCAATCGCGGTTCCCTGTGGCCAAATGGCTATTGGTTTTGACACGCTGGAAGCGAGGCCGTCAGTCATGCAGGTCAGGGTCACGTTGTATTCTCCTAGCATGGAGTACATGTGTCCGGCTGTTGGTTCTGTTGTGTTCAAGCTTGTTCCGTCTCCAAAGCTCCAGCTGTAGATTACGGAATAGATGGCTTCTGGTGCTGTGAACAATACTGGTTGTCCCGCGATGGGGTTGCTTGGTTCATAGCTGAATGATAACGGTTCAATCTCATAAGAGCCGTGTGACATAGTGTGCGGGTTTTCACCCATGACGTCGTTTATCAATTGTGTATCATTCAGAACTAGTTCACATGAGAATGGTAAGTCGGGTTCACCTGCTTGGCTTATAGCTTTGAAGGTTACAGTGGCCAATGTGCCATTTCCCTCCGGAAAGTTAGTCCAATAACCAGAA
>JABAOH010000328.1_pt1 | contig 42458 bp, 50 predicted proteins | sample 7062181 | NCBI WGS metagenome assembly JABAOH01 (sample SAMN14538630, study PRJNA623070) | marine sediment metagenome | biome: marine biome [ENVO:00000428]; feature: marine pelagic biome [ENVO:01000023]; material: deep marine sediment [ENVO:00002113]; isolation source: pool of 5 deep marine... | reverse complement strand
AGCACAACCAGTTACAAGTGCTTTATCCATTCTATCACTTTAAAGATTTAAATTTTTACTTTCCCTTCATATATTTGTTAACTCTTTCTACCTCATGGAATAAATTTGGTTTATCAATACAGAATGCAAGCTCACTTATATCTTTTGGTAAACAAGCACCCCCATAAGCCCGCCCCGGTGTTAAATAGCGCGGACTAACTCGAGGATCTTTTTTAAGAGCATCCATAACTCTGTTTGCATCAAGACCATATTTTTCACAGACAATTCCTACTGTATTGGCAAAGCTTATTTTGGTCGATGCTATACCATTGGCTATAAGTTTTACTGACACGGCCTCCTCTGGATTTTCAAAAATAATGGCTTTATCTTTATCATGCCAACAACAAGCTTCAAGTGCCTTTGAACATAAAGAACGCGGTCCACCCAATACTGTCATTTCTGGTGCAAGAGTATCTTGAAAAGCATAATCAGCCCTTAACCATTCTGGAAAAACACACATATCTAATTTATCATATTTTTTAATAGCTTGTGATATATATCCAAGTCTTAATGTGCTTTTAATTACGGTTATCCCTTTATAGCCATTATCGTTTAAAGTTTTAAGAACAGAATCTACAATGGACATATCAAGTCTACCATTTTTATCTAAATCTGTTGGCACACAAATAAAAGACATATCTGTTTTTAAAATATCACCAATTGTATCTGAAGGTTTTTTTGTATCATAACCATAAACTTTACCATGAAAATATTTTAGAGCCTCATGTAATGGTTTTCCAACAGTACCAATTCCTATAACCCCGAATTTTTTCATATATTTCACGTTAACTTTCGAAAAAGTTTATATTATCTTTGATGTATTCATATTTAAATTACTTTTTATTCACTACCTTCTCCATAAATCTTTCAGTTTGGTCAAGTGAAACCTCCCATGTCCAATTTTCTTCTATACACTTCCTACCAGCAAGACCCATTTTCTTCCTAAGAGAACCATCTGATAGCAGAATCTTCAGTTTCTCTGAAAACTGTTTTACATCATTAACGTCCACTTTGTAACCCGTTTTTCCATCTAAAACAATATCCCTTACACCCTTCGCATTAGTTGTAACAACAGGTAACCCACATGCCATTGCTTCAGAAGCTGTCATACCATGTCCCTCTAATCTAGTCGGGAATGCAAAGATGTCAGAAACGTTGTAATATTTTGCCAAATCCTTTTGCGTAGGAACGTATGGTACTATATGGATGTTCCTACACTTTTCCTGATATTTTTTTACCAGATTATCAAGTGGACCCCTACCAATCAGAATAAGATGTACATTCTTAAAATATTTACAGACATCCTCCCAGGACTTCATCAATACATCAATACCCTTCCTATGTATCAAATGACCAACATAAAGTACAATTGTTTCATTTTTCCCTATATTCAAAGAAGCTCTTATACTCGTATCAGGTTTGTCTGGCTTAAATACATCTATATCAGTTCCTAGATTTGTTATAGCTTTTACATAAGACCTTCCCTTAATATTTGGACAAATATTTTCTAAATCCAATAAAGTAGCATAAGTATCAACAGTTATCCCATCGGAGCATGCAGGCAAAAACCTATCAAAAAAATTCATTTCTAGCGTGTTTTCCCTATGATGATAGTGAAACCATAGTGGTGGACATTTTTTTACAGTTTCCTTGAAAATAACAGCACTTAAGCCCATGAAATAGGGACTGTGCACTCTGAATATATCCGCTTTCTTTATCAGTTTTTTCACACTGGGAATGTGAAAGATCCATGGCAAGAAGCATACGCTATAAACAACCGTCTTGATATTAAAGGGTAGATAGTGGATATTAAGATTTTTAACCTTTGGGGCTCTTTGCCCCTTTCTTAAAAGGACATCTATTTTATGACCCTTTTTTGCTAGCCCTGTAAGCAGTTCAACATCAACAATCTCTCCACCGGAAGATGAATCAGGGTTCAAACCCAACTGAGGTGCGAAAATTCTCATTTCAACAACCCCCACAAGTTTCCCATAAGGTAGAAGAATTCCCTCAGGAAATCGATAAAAGGCATGGTTATGAAAAGACTAACACTCTTCAAAGTGAACAGTGTATAGGGCAATTCCTTAAGATAATAAAACAGAATCACAATCAAAGGAAGATACCAGATGTTTATAAAATAACCTAGGAAAAACAGAATGAACAGTAACGGCAGGGGTCTGGGCAGGAACTTAACTGATTTACGTTTTCTCCATACCTCCATATACGCCTTTCCATAGGCAAACACATGCTTTACGAATGCCTTAAACCCAATTCTGTGCTTGTGATGGATTATGGCTTTATCACAGTAAACCGCATTTAATATGCCAGCATCATTTAATCTCACATTCAAATCAAAGTCAACCCCTCTCCTCAAGTTAGGGTCAATCCCACCAACTTTCAAAATTATGTCTTTTTCGTAGGAAGAGTTCAATCCCATCACTGCAATAAGTTTTTGACAATCCTCTGGTATTTCCTTTTCCATACTGAACATTTTTCCCAGATAGGATTTGATTCTCCCCTTTCGATTATATTCATAAGTCGGATGGAAGAAAATCGGATGTCTCGCATAGTAATCATATTTTTCAAAGTAAGTTTCTAGGGAATAGGGCTCAATTCTCCCCCCAACTGCATTAGGTTTTGTTTTGGGGTTTTGATAACACTTAACAATCTCATCTATCCAGTTCTTGTCGGCAACACAATCATCATCAGTGAAGACTATTATCTTTCCCTTAGATTTATCTACTCCTATTTTTCTGGAGTATCCTAGACCTTTGTTCTCCTCATTTATTTCCAATTTAAACTGTGGATACTTCTTATTAACTATGTCCGAAGTCCCGTCAGTAGAGCCATCATCAACTATAATGATCTCTAGGTTTTTGTAGGTTTGTTTTTTCAGGGAATCTAGCAGGGATTTTATCCTTCCCGCTCCATTGTATGTACAGACAACCACTGACACTTTTGGGTTTTTCATAAAATCACATTATTAATATTTTTATAAAAGGTTTTAATGGCTACATGTTAATTACTAAAAGCTGTCATTATTAATAAATTAAGAGGCATGAGCATGAGCTTTCGGTCGTATCGTAGGATGATGCTTGATAAGGATCTAGAAGAAGCAAAAAAATATATGAAGGGTTTGGTTTTAGATCTTGGAGGAGGCAGAAAGAGAGGTAATTTTAAAGAAACTGATGCCACTTGGATAGTTGTTGATATAGAAAGGAACTTTTACCCCAACATATTGGCTGATGTTCATAATTTACCTTTCAAAAATAACATTTTTAATTGTATAAAATGTACAGAACTTTTAGAACATGTAGAAAATCCGGATATGCTTATAAAAGAAATTACAAGGGTATTAAAACCATCTGGAAGTTTAATACTCTCAGTTCCATTCAACTTTAATATCCATTCCGACCCCCACGATTTCCAGAGATTTACAGATTATAAATTAAGCAAAATGTTAGAAAATGATTTTGAAATTGAGATGATTAAAAAACAGGGCCTCTACTTCACGGTTTTAGGGGATATGTTAAAAAGAGCAGCAATTAACATAAATTCTAGTCTGAGGTATGTATTTTATTTACTAATTCCCATATTGGATTTGCTTGTCAAACTTGATAATTCCAGCTTCGTTAACAACTCTAAATATTTAAGTTCGTTTACTACAGGGTTTTTTGTAGTGGCTGTAAAAAAGTGAGTATATGAGTAAGGAATTACTGACAATATTAATAGTGAATTACAACACATCGGATTTTATAGAAGTTAGTTTAGGTGCACTAAAAAAATTAACTAAGAATAAGTACAAGGTAATAATCTGCGATAATGGCTCTCGCCATTCTGATAAAGAGAAACTGAAAAGAATTGCAAATAAATATCCGAGTGTTGAGTTATTATTTCGACAACAAACCGGTCCAGCCGGGATTGGTCATGGAGAAGCTCTGAATATTTTAATTGAAAAAATAGATACGCCCTATGGTGTTTTTTTGGATGCTGATGCTGTTTTCTTAAAAAAAGAATGGGATGAAATCCTCATAAATCAACTTGATGATAAAATAAAGATTATAGGATGTCCACCTGCTAAAAATCCAAACAAGCCATCCGATTTCCCCTCTCTATATGCAACTTTGTTTGATACTAAGGCTCTAAAATCCTTGAAAATAGATATGAGACCTAAAGATCACAGAATAGGATTAGATACAGGATGGGAGATGCGGGAAAAGTTTCTTAAGAGCAAGTATAAGCATAAAAATTTAGAAGCAAAGAGTACGAGAGAATATAAAAGAGGACCTTTTAGAAATGTTATTTGTGGTGAATATTATCTTAAAGGTTACAATGATATAATTGTTTCCCATTTCGGTAGAGGAGCCACCTTGGGAACAGCCAAATACAAAAATTGGAATATGTTGTTACGTGTACCAGGAATTAAGCACCTTGCTAGGAAAATAAAAGGATACAAAGAGAAAAAGAGATGGTTAGTTATATGTAAAAGGATCATTAGTAAGGAATTAGAAAATGAAAAAAGAGAAAATTAAAAGCATATTTAATGAAAAAATTGAAGATCATTTGTATAAATATTATTGGGAAGAATTAGGTTTGAAGGATTGGAAAAGAAGAATTAAGGATAGAGTTAATGAAGTTCCAAGAAACGAAACAATTCTAAAAACAATAGAATATTTTATAGGTAGCTTTCAAGGAAAGAAGATTTTGATAGTAGGAAGCGGTTGGGGAGGTGCCTGTGTTGCTGCAAAAAATTTGGGAGTAGAAAAAGCTATAGGAATAGACATAGATAATAAGGTTAATGAAGTTGCTAACATGAGGATGTGTTTAGAAGGATACGCAGATTGTTGTTTTACTGGAGCAGCTGAATATCTGCCCTTCAAGAATAATCAATTTGATTATATTCATTGCTTTACGGTTCTCGAACACGTTGAAAATGTCCAAACATCATTATCGGAAATGATAAGAGTTATTAAAAGAGGTGGTTATGTTTTCATTCAAGCACCCAGTTATCTAAGACCGACTGAAAGACACTATAAAATCCCATATATACCATTAATGCCAAAAAAGCTAGCTAGGATATACCTAAGATTATGGAGAAGACCGACCGAGTTCATAGATTCTATTAATTACATTTGGCCAAGTAAAATCAAAAATATACTAAGTAATGTAAAAGATATTGAAATTAAACAAATAGCAAATGAATATGAATGTATATTCAAATCTTTTATTATTCACGGTGGAAATAATAATCTTTCTTTGAAGAGTAGATTATTAATAATCTTCTATAAAACCTGGGATTCAATTTTTAGAACAAAAGAAATATATTTTCTAATAAGGAAATACTAAATTATTAATATTAACTGAATGTTGGAGGTTTCCTAAGAATAAATTTATGATACCAATGTAATAATAAAAACTCAAAAGGAAGCTTATAAAAAAGAAAACTTAAACGTAATTTAGAAATACGTGATAAAAGCAAAATACTCAAACCCCTCATAGGATTCTTAAGCATATGCTTCCAAATGGTTTCTGATTTAAATGTCGCCAACATAACACTTGTCCAAAGGTATTCATTTAAATACTTCTTTTTTATCCACGATGTGCGTTTACCGCCCAAAACATCTGGATTAGTCCACTCTTCCAAACTATTGGGTATTTTTAGATTATATTTTTTTACACACATATCATACAAGTCTCCGCCCGGATATGGTCTATAGTTTGCCGGTCCATTGATAATAGTATTTGGATTAATGCGTAGAATTTCTCTTATTAAACTCAATGTTTGCATCTGTTCTTCTTCGGTCTCTGTAGGAATGCCTGTCATGAATGCCACCACAGGAATAATATTGAATTTTTTCGCTCTTTTTATAAAATATAAAGTATCGTCTGGTGTAATCTCCTTGTTTAATAGATTTAGAATACGTTGTGAACCCGATTCTCCACCACATGAAAGTTTGTTACAGCCAGAATCAACAAGGAGTTGTAAGTAATCATCATCTATAAAAGATTCTTTAAGTTGCGGAGCACGAATATTTGCAAGCCATGTTATATTTACCTTCCTATCGATAATACCCTGTGCTATCTCTTTTACTTGATCTCTATCAACCATAAATATTTCGTCTCTGAACCCAACCCTCTTAATCCCATATTTTTTGTAAAGATGTTCAATTTCATCTAAAACTTTTTTGGAATCACGGTATCGTTTTTTTCTATTGCGTGAAACAGCATTAATGCAAAAGGCACAGTTATATGGGCATCCTCTACTCGCTTGTACCCGAATGATGCTGTTCTTTATGTTTTCCATAACTTCAGGTTTGACAAATGACCAGTCTATAAAAGGCAACCAATTCATATCGATGAAATCACGATCTTCTGTTGAAAATATCTTACCATTTTCCTCGAATGTTATACCCTTAATTTTATGAAGATTGACTTTACCAGATTCGTATGCTTCTACTATTTCTAATATTGTTTCTTCTCCTTCCCTTCTTACAACGATATCGGCCAATGGGCTTTTTGCTGTTTGCTCAGAAAATAAAGTAGCATGGGGCCCGCCCCATATTATCTTTATTTTTTCATTAATTTTCTTTAACCTTCTTAACAATGGTAATAAATACCTAATCTGCGAGCTCATAGCATATACTCCCAATAAATCCGCATCTCTAACCTCATTATCTAATATTTCGTTATATGAAGGTTCTACAGAACAATCAACAAATCGAACTTCATTACCTCTTCTTTTCAGAATTGTTGCTATATATAATAGTCCAGTTGGTGTATTGTAATTACCTATTTTGCCAGTAGGAGCAAAAATCAAAACTATTTTTAATTTGTGTATTTTTTTCATTTTTTCACCGTTTGTAAACTATAAGAATCTTCTGTCGCTTAATTTGTTGGTTATTTCCAGATCATGTATGAAGTCGTTGAGTTCATGTCCCTTGCAGCATATCTGACATTTTGAAAAATCCATGTTTTTTGTATTCTTTATAACTTTCTCACGCTGCTTTGAGTTCCAAATTTCTTTTAAGCTGTTCTTGTATATGTTCCCAAACACAAAATCCGGTTCATATAGCCGATACATGCACACTGAAACATCTCCATTCGCATTCAAAATACAGATGAAGTTGTGATATGTGCATGACTTATATCTCCTAGGCTTTAACATATCATCAAATTTGTCATGGGATATTGAAACGAAAAAGTTCTTGTCTTGCAGATTTTTCAGCGATTTAATTGCGGATTCTACATTTGGTGGTATATAGACTGTAGGATCAGCAGGACAAGGCAAAACCGGTCTCAGCTGGAAGCCATTTGTTCCAAGCTGTTTCGCTTTCCAAGCAACCTCGAACATCTCATCTTCATTTATTTTTGATACATTCATATTGATGACGAGCTTGGTTGGATGCTTTGACAACTCTTTTATGTTTTTCAAAACTCCTTCCAGAGCATCAACTCCCTTCATCTTCTTGTATTTTTCTCTTTTGATGGTGTCCAGAGATATTCGTGTCCATTTCATAATCTTTCCAACAACTTTCAGGGTTTTCTCATTGAAAAATCCATTTGTCATTAACCCCTGATCTATGCCTAATTTATCAGCTTCTTTAACAGCATCTATGAAATGTGGATAAACAGTTGGTTCACCACCACCTGACCATATTATTGACTTACCACCCATTTCTTTATACTCTTTCAGAAACTTCAGCAAAACACTCTTTTTCAGTGTATCATCTCTATGATACTGTTCTGATATGCACCACGAACATCTAAGATTACATATATTCGTTGGATTTACCTCCATCTCTATTGGAAAGCATGTACCATCCTTATGGTATTCATTTAGACGCTCTATATTTTCCCTACATATCAGTTTCAACTTCAAATCATACGGATTCTTTGTCAATTGTGTCATAAAATCACCTGAAGTATATCAATCTGATTTATTTAACTTTTTTTAACCAATTTATTGTATTCTTAACTCCTTCTTTAAATATGACTTTCGGTTCCCATCCAACGAGTTGCTTTATCTTTTCATATGACCCCACTTGTTTATATATACCACCGAACTGTTTCGGATAGTCAGAGAACAATATTTTTGATCCACTTCCCGTAATTTCAATTATCATCTTGGCTATATCAACATTTGTGGTTTTCTTACCTGTGGCCAGATTTACTGTGGTTCCTGGTTTGAGTCTCCTTGAAGTCCATAAACCATTAACAATATCATCTACATAGACGTAATCCCTCGTATCCTTTCCCTTACCAAAAACAGGTAGTTCTTCGTTTCGAATCGCCTTGAAATAAAAGATTGGAATTATTTTGTTTAACTGTTGTCCAGGACCGTATGGATTGAAAAGTCTCACAATCTTTACATCAAGACCGTATGTTCTATAGTAAGTATAGCACAATCTGTCTGCCGCCGCCTTGCTAGCAGCATATGGGTTTGTTGGTTTAATCTCATCCGTCTCTTTTATAGGAGTTTCAGAATCTCCATATATTTCACAACTGCTTGGATATATTATAGGAACATTATATTGTCTGCATGCCTCCAGAAAATTCAAACATCCCTCCACATTGGTTTTTATCGCCTCTGCCGGGTTCTTTACGCTTTCTGCTGGTTTTGCGTATGCAGCGAAATGTAATACAAGATCCGATTCCTTTACAAAATCTTTAACTTGCTCTGGATTGAGTATGTCCTGCCCTGTACTTTTGGAATATCCGATTACGTCTTGGACTTCATCATTTCCCCTAAGAAATTCAAGCATTCTTTTTCCTATAAAACCTGTATGACCAGTAATCAACACTTTCATACAACTCACCTATAACAATAGTATTATTAAAATTTAAAAGCTGATAATTCTTATCATATACCAATAATAAAAGAAATATTAAAGTATATAAACTTTACATAAAAATAGGATTTATGAAAGGCCTTATACTAGCTGGTGGAACAGGAACTAGACTAAGACCACTTACATATACTGCTAACAAACATTTGATACCTATAGCGAATAAACCAATACTATTCTACGGTATAGAGGCACTGAGAGATGCAGGAATAAAGGACATAGGCATAGTGCTGGGAACTAATGACCCAGAAGCTGTGAAAAGAGCTGTAGAGGATGGTTCAAAACTTGGGATTAAAGTGACCTACATATTTCAGGGAGAGCCAAAGGGTATTGCTCATGCTGTTTATTGCGCAAAGGATTTCATAGGAGAGAACGATTTCCTTCTTTACCTAGGAGATAATATGCTCAAACATGGTGTAAAGAGTTTGGTTGAGGATTTTGAAAAAACAAAACCCGATGCGTCAATATATCTTTGCAGGGTTAAAACCCCAGAGAGGTTCGGATTAGTAGAGTTAGACGAAAAAAATAATATTAAAAGACTTGTAGAAAAGCCAAAACAACCAAAATCTGATCTTGCGTTGATAGGTGTTTATCTTTTCAAACCATTTATATTCAAGACAATAGAAAAACTGAAACCATCAGGAAGAGGGGAACTTGAGATAACCGAGGCCATAGACAATCTGGTTAAGTCCAAAAAGAACGTAAAATACCATATAGTTACTGGTTGGTGGAAAGACACAGGAAAACCTGAAGATATACTTGAGGCAAATAGACTCGTTCTAGACGACATAAAATCAACAAACAAAGGCAAAATCATAGAGGGAGTTGACATACACGGAAGAGTTTTCATAGATGAGGGAACTGTTATAAAAGAAGGAAGCATAATAAAAGGTCCTGTTGCTATAGGAAAAAACTGTGAGATAGGACCCAATACGTACATAGGGCCCTATACCTCAATAGGAGACAACACGACAATAAGAAATGGTGAGATAGAGGATTCCATTATATTGGGCGATTCGAACATAGACTGTGAGAAAAAAATTGTGGGAAGTCTAATAGGAAAAAACTCAACAATAAAATCATATGAGAAGCTCCCGCATGGGAACAGGTTCATAATAGGCGAGAATACAACGGTTGAGATCTAGGGTTTTTATTTTTTAAATCTACCAAAAACAACAAACCAATTAAATGCGAGGGGTATGAAACCAACACCAATTGCTGTTGCTAAACAAGCTCCAAGCAGCCCATAAACAGGAGTCAATAAAACCAGTAAGACAATGTAAATTATCGGAGGAATCGTTGATATTTTATATACCTTTCTCAGCTGCTTCTGGGACATTGCAAGGTTAACCAGCACAATAGCTGGTCCATTTAATGTTAAAAGCATCAGTAGCTGGGCATAAAATATCGCTTCAATATATTTTTTCGAATAAAAGTAAGAAATAATTGGTGGTAATATAATTACACCAATGATTATGACAGCAATCTCAAGAAGAAGTATGTATTTGAACCTACTCCTTACAGCCGAATAGGCGTCTTTCTTTTTCTTTTTCGAAAGATCTGGAAATATCATATTTGAGATTATTGTCCATAATGGTTTTACCTGTCTGGGGATTATGACAGCAACAGAATAGATAGCAACTGCCTCGAAACCAAGTAGAAAGGTTACTATTATTTTATCCAAATGTGACTTTATCATGGCTACTATGTTAACAATCGTAAGGTGTTTCCCATACGGCACCGTGTCTTTATCAGTTTTATCACACTTCCTTTCTCTTATTGTTTTGAGCAGGAATATGACATTCATAACCGACGTAAGACCAAAAAGAACAAACAATATGATTAGTAAATTTCTGAAATAATATGCAATAATCATGGTTGTAATATTCGCTACGATAGTAATTGCTGATAGATATACAGACCATCTTTTGAAACGTTTTTTGGCTATGAGAAAACCATGAAATGTACGGAAGGAGTAATATGATATGAAGAACAATGCGGATATCATAAAACCAAATGAGAGAAGAAACGAACCTTCCATGTAATAGTATATTCCAATAAACAGAAGAACAAGGGTTCCAAGCGTGCCCCACTTTACTCTTGATTTCGTTCCTACGATGAAAGAACCATCAAATCCCCTCGCACACGATCTTGTTATAGATGTATTCATGCCCGGGAGGCTCAGTATAGCCATCAAACCGAATATAGATAAAATGAAGTTGTACTGACCAAATACATCGCGAGATAAAACCCTTGCAAGCATCACGGAAAGGGCTAGGGCAAGGATTATGGTAATAATATTGTTGGTAAACATGTAGGAAAAATTCTTCATGAATAATCTGAAATTCATCTCAAGTCTCTTCTCTAATTTGTTCAGAATCTTATTGTGCATAAGATATTGTTGTTTACTGTAAAATAAATCTGTGCAAGTTCTACATCTTCAGGTTCTTGATATAATTTTTAACTTCTTCGGAAAGGTCATTTCTCTTCAGTGCAAAATCTATGGTAGTTTTAACAAAATCAAGCAGGTTCCCTATATCATACCTTTTTCCCTCGAATTCATAACCATAGACCTTCTGACTTGAGTTTAATATTCTTATAGCATCTGTGAGCTGAATTTCTCCACCAAAACCAGGCTTCACCCTCTTCAAACAGTCAAATACCTCAGAAGTAAGAACGTATCTTCCAGCTATTCCTAGGTCGGATGGAGCCTCGTTAAGCGGAGGTTTTTCGACCAAATCCTCAAGCAGATATAAACCATCATCCTCAGACTCCTTTATTTTTATTATACCCTTTGTGTGGATTTTCTCCTTAGGTATCTTTTCAACCGCTATAACACTCGATTTGTGTTTTCCGTAAATATCAATCAGCTGCTTTGTGCAGGGGATGTCGGATTTTATTATATCGTCTCCCAGAAGAACCGCAAAAGGTTCTCTACCTACGAAAGTCTTTGCACACAAAATAGCGTCTCCAAGACCCTTAGGATTCTTCTGTCTTATGAAATGGATGTCGGCCAATTTCGAAATCCCCTCAAGCTTTTTAACCAGATCAGGTTTGCCTTTTTTCTTCAGAAACTCGACCAGTTCGAAGGAATTGTCGAAGTGATCTTCTATCGCCCTTTTACCCCTACCAGTTACTATCAGTATATCCTCTATTCCAGATGCAACCGCTTCCTCAACAACAAATTGTATGACTGGTTTGTCTATTATGGGCAGCATCTCCTTTGGCTGGGCCTTGGTTGCGGGCAAAAACCTGGTTCCCAAACCAGCAGCCGGAATCACAGCCTTTCTGACCTTCATTCTAATCACCAACAAACCCCCTCAAAATCCTTGACCTTGTTTGGGTTCAATGCTTTGCGACCCTCAATTATAACCCTATTTTTCATTACACTGAAATCCTTATCCTCCAGGTTTTTAAAATCTTCCCATTCTGTCAACACAAGGCACGCATCACTACCTCTCAACGCCTCCCTCGCTGTTTTACAGTAAAGCAGACCAGGGAAAAGTTCCCTGAAGTTATCTATCGCCTTCGGATCATATGCCCTTATCTTTGCACCGAACTTGAGCAATTCTTTAACAATCCTTATAGAGGAAGCATCCCTCACGTCGTCTGTATTTGGCTTGAAGGCAAGACCAAGGATGCATATATCCCTACCCCTTAATGTCCCCACCCGTTTTCTAAGGAGGTTTACAATCCTAACAGGTTGCCTTTCGTTAAGGTTCAGAGCCCCCTCCAGATAAACGGGATCATATCCGATGGTTTTGCTTTTGTTCACCAACGCCTTGAGGTCCTTTGAGAAGCAAGACCCACCAAAACCAATACCTGCCCTTAGGAAGTGTGGTGATATCCTATGGTCAAGACCAACACCCATCATAACTTCGTAAACATCAATCCCTAGGTTCTTGCAAACATTTCCAATCTCGTTTGCGAAGGATATCTTTGAGGCCAGGAAGGCGTTTGATGCATATTTTATCATCTCAGCAACCTTAAGACCCGTTCTTATTATTGGGGCATTGAAGTTCGCATAGAGTTCTACAAGGGCGTCTCCTGATCTTTTGTCAAGTTCACCTATTACTATCCTGTCAGGGTTCAGGAAGTCGTCTAGAGCGGATCCCTCTCTGAGAAACTCTGGGTTCATGCATACACCAAAATCCTTCCCTACCCTTTTGCCTGAGAACTCCTCCAGGTTCGGTATAATCAGTTTTTCCGTGGTCTTGGGTGGGATAGTGGATTTTACAACAACAACATGGTATGAATCCTTTTTGGAAAGGGATAAACCCAGATCCCTTGAAACCTTGTCTATGAACTTCAGGTCAGAGCTTCCGTTCCTCTTTGATGGCGTGGGTACGCATATGAAGGAAACATCGGAATTCTTCACAGCGTAATCCAGGTCACTGGAAACCTCCAGATTCTTCTTCTCAACAACCCCTTCAAGCAGATCCTGCAAACCAGTTTCGTAGACAGGAGATTTCCCCCCCTCTATCTTATCGAGTCTTTTTTTATCAATATCCATACATATTACATGATTCTTCTTGCTCGCAAAACCAACTCCTGTTGCAAGACCCATGTAACCCGTTCCCACTATCGATATTTTCATAATATCACATTATCCGCTATAATTTAAAAGCATAATTTAACTATGACAAAACAATAATTAATTATGAAAGCCGTTACACTCATATCAGCCATAATATTCATAGCAATAACTCTATCTGTTGTAGCGATTGTATATCAATCTGGGATGCCGTTAATAGAGAAGATGCAGCAGAGTGCAGCGCTAGATAGAATGAGTGACGCCTTCTCTGATATTGATAATCTAGTTAGGAGGGTTGCCTACGAGGGCAATGGTTCAAGGAGGGTTTTTGATCTTAAGGTTGATATGGGAAGATTTGCGATAGATGCTGCAAAGGATTTAATATTCTGGCAGATGGGAACAGAGGCTATGATAATAGTCCCGAGGTCAGCTGAGTTTTTCGGTAACCTTATAGTCGGCTCAAACCTTGAGAGTTCTGCGTATGAGGGGGATTACCAGGGCACCCCAGCATATGTCCTGGAAAACGATCACCTGAGGGTCTATGTAAGAAAAATAGGTTCGCAGGAAAGCCACTCAAGCTATGACACTAATGATCTCCTTCTGGCTGTATACCAAAAGGATCTGGACCAATGGCTTCCTCTACATTCTATGGAGATATCGATAGATGATGACCCAGGATCTGAATCAGGTTCTGGTTACACACTTCTGGAGAGGAGTGGAGATTTTCTACCATATGGAAGGGTCAATGCATATATGAATTCCGCTTGGGGTGAGTACTACCTAAACCTTACATTGGAATCAGGAGCAGATTTCATACAAATAGAGGCCAACGTTTGAGAAACTAGCCCTTAAACTTCAAGCCCATGTCGAACGCATCCAAGTTCACCTTGATTGCTCTTCTTGGAACAGTTTCCTTTAACGATTCCAGAACAGATTTCTTGCTTAGTGGAAGCATTCCTGAAGAAAGAGCGACGCCAATTGCCATGACGTTCCCGTAGATCGGGTTCCCGAATTTTTCCTCACATATGTTTGAGGCATCAACGAATATCGATTTCTTTGCAAAGGGAGCGATCATCTTTTTTATTTCCTCATTCGATGGATATATATGTCCCAAGAGATTCAGGTAAACGGGTTTTACAGGATAGGTATCTACAAGAAAGTTGGTTCTTCCTTTGCTTGCATAAAAACATGACCTTGCAGCCTCTATGGGCTCAAGCCCTAGTATCAGATCTGCCCGGGCCCTAGGAATCATTGGCGAGTAAACCCTCTCACCAAACCTTATCTGGGTTGGGATAGAACCACCTCTCTGTGCAAGACCATGGAATTGGGTTCCTCTTACATCGTAGCCTTCGATGTTGGCTGCCCTTGCAACAATAACAGACGTCAGTAATACACCTTCTCCACCAACACCGGTGAGCAATACGTTGTATATCATTTCTTCCTCCTCTTCCTGGGAACTATCGATCCCCTCTCAACCAACTGTGAGCAAACGCCACACCCCCAGCAAAGGCCTTCCTTGATATACACCTCATCACCCTTCTTGATTATTGCAGGGCATGCAAACTCATTAACAAGCTTCGAAACCCTGTGCGATTTACCAGGGGCTATCTCAAAGGTTACGAATTGCCCCCCTTTTGATCTAACTACCCTCTTCCTTACAAGCATGCACATACCCCTTGATATGATCACACTTAACTCGTTCTTTTTTGAGAACTCCCTAATCGCTGATTGTATTTTTTGCTGGTTGAAGGCGTTAACCACACGAACATTCTTTATTCCGAATGACTTCACAATATCCTCTATCTTCATTGGTATTCTTTTCTCTCCCATTCCTGTGAAAGAGCTTCCTGGGTGAGGCTGGTGACCGGTCATTGCTGTTATACCGTTGTCCATAATGATAACCAAGGGCTTGGTTCCATGAGTTTTTATGTTAACGAGTCCTGGCATTCCTGCATGGAAAAATGTGGAATCACCGATAAATATGACAGTCTTCTGACCACTAACCTTATTTATGCCATGGGTTATTCCCATACTTGATCCCATTGATATAACAAAATCCTGCATTCTGTAGGGCTCAAATATACCCAGAACGTAACACCCTATATCTCCTGCCCATACAACGTTTTCTCCCAAAACCTTCTTCACAGCATAGAAGGTGGACCTGTGCGGGCAGCCAGGACAAAAAACCGGCTTTCTCACAGGAAGCTTGATTTTCTTAAGGTTAGCTTCATGTTTGCTGAAATCAGGTTTTTTGAGGTTTAGAATGGGAGCCAATGCTTCAAGGATGATGTCTGGTGTGTATTCCCCAACCCTAGGAAGTATGTTTTTTCCATATACCTCAACCTTTGGGTTGACGTCTTTTGCAACCTCCCGGACGAAATTTTCCACAACAGGTTCTAACTCCTCGGCAACCACCACCCTATCCAGGTTCTTTATGAAATTCGCTACGAAGTTTCTGGATATAGGATGGGTCAAGTTTAGTTTACCTATCTTTACTCCTGAAAGGTTTCCCAACTCCTTTACATATTGGTAAGAAACCCCACTGGTTATTATCCCCACCTTTCCCTCGCCTTCGATTGTGTTGAGCTTTTCATATTCCTTTTCAATCTTTTCGAGTTTTTTTATGAGAGTGGTATGCATCTTCTGGAGGTTTGGACGTATGTTGTAGTATCTTTCGTAATCCTTGATGAATTTTCCTTTTGTTTTGGGCTTCTTTATCCCCCCAAGTTTAACAGTACCTGCAGAGTGGGAAACCAGGGTTGTTGTTCTGAGAATGACAGGGATCTCGTATTTTTCAGATATCTCGAACGCGAGTTTGGTGAAGTCCTTCGCTTCCTGCGCATTGGATGGTTCGAGTGTGGGGATTTTTCCCATCCTTGCGTAGAATCTCGTGTCCTGCTCTGACTGAGCAGAACTGTGTCCGAGGGGATCGTCTGCAACCATGATAACTAACCCACCCTTCACACCGGTGAAAACAACAGGAAAAATAGAATCACTTGCCACGTTCAGCCCAAAGTGCTTCATAGCGGTGATAGATCTCACGCCTGAATACGCAGCTCCAGCACAGGCCTCGAACGCGACCTTTTCATTTGTGCTCCATTCGAAGTAGAATCCGACTTTTTTAGCAACACCAGAAAGCGTGATCCCAACCTCAGAGCTTGGAGTTCCAGGATAGCATGCTGAGAGACCCACACCCGCCTCTAACGCTCCTCTAGCTATTGCCTCATTTCCAAGTAAAACTACCCTTTTGTTTTCTTTCTCAAGAACATCAGGGTTGGACATTCAGACTCCTGATATATCATTACCCAATTGGATATATTAAGGTTATAAATTTAATGGTTTAACTTTAATCATGGGATTTTTTGGTTTCTTAAAAAAAGAAAAAAAGCCAGAGGTAGTGGAAACTCCATCAGAAGAGGTATCTAAGGTTGGAATAAGTGAGATACAGGAATGGTTTGAAAAGAGCTTCAAGGATGATATAGACAAATCAAAATCACAGGGAAGGGATCTGTATCAGGATGTGATGAATTCTTTCTTAGATGTAAGGGATGCCTTCCATGTTCTCGAGTCTACAAAGTTCGATGGCAGGGAGAGGATTCATGCAGCTGCGAACATGATAAAGAACTCATTTGTCAAGAAGACATATCCCATGATTGCTAACATAGAAAGGATTTCAAGAGAGGTTAACATAAACTATTCTGGTCTGGATAGCTTCCGGGCAGATGCATCAAAAACCCTGAAAGACTTGAAGAGCACAACACCCAAGCAGGCAGTTTTGATATCTAGGTATTTCAAAAAACAATCCGAACCCATCGTGGTCAAGATGAAGGAGACGGGAGAGAAGATAGATGCTTTGAAGAAATGGCTTGATGAAGATGTTATTCTGAGACTGGCAGATGATGTAAAAAACAAAATGAAGGAACAACTCTCTGATGTTGAACAGTTGAAATCCCTTGAGAAGAGGAAGGAGGAAATAAAAAAGGAGATAAAGAGTTTAAAGGATAAAAAGCAAGAGAGGGAGTCCGGATTTCTGGAGATTCTGAAGGGTAAGGAATGGGAAGAATTCAACACGATGGGAAAGGAGTTAAAGAACGTAAAGAACGAGATTCTCAAAATAGAGTATGAGCTCACCAATGAGCTTTCTCCTATGAAGAGACCGCTGAAAAAGCTTGAACACCTGCTTAAGAAGCAGGACATTCTTTTCAATCACAAGGGTTTCCTCAGGGGATTTCTCCAGGACCCCTTTGAGTCAGTGAAAACAAAAAACGGTGAGGATTCTTTGAGGAGATTTCTTTTCACCATGAACAAAATGGTTCATGATAGGAAGATCGATCTTAAGGAGAAAGAGAGGGAGAAGCTGGATAGCCTTTTGGAAAAAATGGCGAGAGATATACCGGAAATGAAGAGGAAATACAAGGAGCTCATGGATACGAAGGAGCACATGGAAAAGACCCTGGAGGAACTATCGAGCATCGTTAAGGATAAGAAAGAGTTTGAGAATGAGATAGAAGGTTATTCAAAAGATATATCTGAAATGGAGAATGAAGCAAAAAGTATTGTAAGGGAACAGGAGAAACTGAAAGAGAGGATTGAAAAGGAAAGAAAAGATCTGGAAAAGCTCATACTCAAGGATACTGGAAGGGAAGTGGAGATTGTAGGCTAAGGTTTTAAGCACATGCCCTAATTCTTTTAAATGAAAAAACTTGTCAGCAGGGAAACCCTTGGGATAGCGAAAAGAATTCTTAGGAACAGAAACGTGTGTGATAACTGTCTTGGGAGACAGTTCGCTCAGATATACACTGGTATGACTAACAACGAGAGAGGGAGAATTGTTAGGAGAGCGTTAGGAAAAGCGAAGATCAAGAAGAAGTGCGTTGTTTGCAAGGGATTCTTTCAGAACATAGACAAGTATGCAGACGAGGCGATGAAGGCTCTGAAAAGGATAGAGTTCGAAAGTTTTGTTGTGGGGACTGTAATGGGATCTGATTTCATAGAGAAGGAGGAGTCTCTCTGGGAGGATATAGGAATTGAATACTGTGAGACCCTCAAGGCAGAATCAAACAGGGAGCTGGGAAAGATTCTGGAGAGAAGGACAAAAACGAAAGTTGATGAGAAAAATCCTGAAGTGAATGTTATACTGAATCTTGAGAAGAATAAGATTGAGCTGCAGATAAACCCACTTTTTGTTTTCGGAAAATATAAAAAACTCATCAGAGGAATTCCCCAAACCAAATGGGAGAAGTATAAAGAGACAGTGGAGGACATCATTGCAAAACCCTTTATGAGGGAGAGTAGGGGGTCGGGACATGCAATGCATGCAGCTGGAAGGGAGGATATAGATGCTAGATGTCTTGACTGGAGACCATTCGTTTTCGAGGTTTTGAGTCCAAAGAAAAGGAAACTGAACCTGGAAAGGATAAAGAGGGAGATAAACAAAGGAATGAAGGTTGAGGTGGAGGACATGAAGTTTTCGAACAAGAAGGAGGTTATATGGGTGAAGTCACTACAACCAGATAAAACCTACAGGATCATTGTCAGTTTCGAGAAACCCATAAATGAGAAGGGTATGGAGAAAGTGAAGAAGATTCTGGGAAAGGTAAAACAAAAAACACCCAAAAGGGTTATGCACAGGAGAGCAGATAAACTCAGGGTAAAGAAGGTAAAGGGGATATCATGGAAAAGAATAAACAATAAAAAGCTTGAGATAGAAATAAAAGGAGAAGCAGGATTATATATTAAGGAACTGATAACAGGCGATGATGGAAGGACCAGACCTTCATTGACAGGCATACTCAAAAACCCTGTCAAGGTCGAAACGCTTGATGTCGTCAAGATTCATCTGTAAGAGGTTGAGAATGAAAGCGAGCAAAGGGTTCAGAAGAGGAACAAGGAGAAGACTGAAAAGGAAAACCAGGGAGAAGTTTAAGGTAGGGGATTTTCTAAGGAAGTTCAAGACAGATGAGAGAGTAGCTGTTAACATCAACCCATCCTCTCATAGGGGAATGCCTCACCCGAGGTTTGAGGGTAAGGTAGGAAGAATAAAGGAGAAGAGGGGAGATTCATACGTGGTCAAGATATCAGTGGGAAAATCAATTAAAAACATAATTGCAAGGCCAGAGCATTTAAAACATGTGAAGTAAGAATATGGTATGAGGTGAACATATGAAGATAAAGGGTGAAAAACTCGTTTCCTGGGCAGAGGCCAAGAAAACATTAGAAAAAAAAGCAAAGGAAAAGGAGCTGGGATACGAACAGAAAAATGCACTTGAGCACCTGAGGAAATTTTCTAAGCTAAATGAAAAGGCCAAGAACGATATGGTGGAGGAATTGAAAAAGATAGAGAAGTTAAGGGAAAGGCATATAGTGAGCATAGTCAACATGCTACCGCAGAATATGGATGAGCTGAGACTTCTATTTGCGAATGAAATAGTAACTGTGTCTGATGATGATAAGAAGAAAATATTATCGATAGTCAAGAAATTCACATAAAGATTTAAAAGAAAAATCTAATTCTTAAATCAGCGGGGATTTATTATGGAAAAGAAAGAGATAAGAAAGGATGAGTGGGCAGTTGTTCTCGATTTCCTTTCACATGGTCACCATGGAATGGAAAGGTCTCAGCCTGTTGCACAGGTCCTGGGTGAGAGTTATTTTTCTCTGTTGGAAGTTATAATAAGGGATGATATGCACCTAAAAACCGGAGACAGGGTGTATATAGGTGATGGTAAGAGAAACGAGGTTAAGTACATAAGGGGTCGTGCAAAGGTAGATGACCTTACAGTTGTTGCACAGGAGGAACTCTCCGAAACCGTTGAGATGATTGTCAAGAAGAACCCAAAGAGATTTCTGGATTTTTTCAACAAGTCAGGAGCCATAACAACTAGGCTCCACCAGCTGGAACTGCTTCCAGGGGTTGGTAAAAGACACCTTTGGGCGATAATCGAGGAAAGAAAGAGCAAACCATTTAAATCATTCGATGATTTGAAAAAGAGGGTGCCACTTCTACCTGATCCTGAGAAGATGATAGTGAAGAGAATACTTGATGAATTAAAAGACAGGGACAAGTACAGAATTTTTGTCCCCAGGATGGAGAAGCAAAGGAGATGAAATGCAAATAAAGGAAATAATGAAAACGGATGTAAAGATCGCGGACCCCAATTCCAGTGTTCAGGAGGCAGCTGAAGAGATGAACAAATACAGGATAGGCTGCCTGGTTGTTGTTAAAAAGGAAAGGATGGTAGGAATAATAACAGAGAGGGATATACTAACAAGGCTTGTTGCAAAGGACCTTTCTGCATCCAAAACCAAGATTAAGGACATAATGACAACAAAGGTTGTTATGATAGAACCCGAGAGGGATGTGTCTGATGCTGCAGAGATAATGACCAAACGCAAAATAAAGAAACTTCCTGTTATTTCTAACGACCGTTTGGTTGGCATAGTTACCCTGGTTGACATCTGCGCTGTTCAGCCCGAGATGATTAAAAAGGCAGCTTCTCTAATGATGTTGCCAAAGAAGAAAGTAATAGCAGGATAAGCGATTTTTATGGGCCCGCTGGGATTCGAATTCCTGAGGTAGAAACCTAAGCTTCTGCCTTCCCAGGACCTCCCGCTTGCCTAGAAGCTCATCATTCGAAACGAATGATGGTCATATAAGACGGGCGCTCTAGGCCAACTGAGCTACGGGCCCATCACATCGAGAGACAGCTTGATCCAATCTATACAAGCTGTCATACACCTCGTATGAGTTAAATGATATTTTCATTTATTTAAATAAATTACAATACCACGCATGCGAAAAGTATTTAAACCCAAATTGTCATACATGATATACCAATATGAGTATTATGCTCACATATAAATTGAAATTAAGAGGTGATTGAATGACAAACGGAGTTGGACAGGTTGGTGGACAGCCAATATTGATAGTCCCTGAAGGAACCCTTAGGAGTAGGGGTAAGGATGCTCAGAGAAATAACATAGCTGCTGCAAGGGCAGTTGCTGACACTGTTAGGACCACACTTGGTCCAAAGGGAATGGACAAGATGCTTGTTGACAGTCTTGGCGACGTTGTTATAACAAATGATGGTGCGACGATCCTGAATGAGATGCAGATCGAACACCCTTCTGCAAAGATGATGGTAGAAGTCGCGAAAACACAGGACAAATCTGTAGGAGACGGAACCACAACAGCAGTGGTTCTTGCGGGTGAGCTTCTCAAGAAGGCAGAGGAGCTGCTTGACCAGGACATACACCCGACAGTTATAACAAAGGGATTCAGAATGGCAAAAACAAAGGCATTGGATATATTGAACAAAATTTCAAGGGATATTGACATAAAGGATGAAAAGGCACTACAGCAGATTGCAGAGACAGCGATGACAGGAAAATCCGCTGAAAAGGCATCAAAGGAACTCGCAGACCTGTCTGTAAGGGCTATAAAGAAAATTGCAGAAACAAAAGGAAGCGAGCTCATCATAGATACAGACAACATAAAGATAGAGAAGAAGGAAGGCGGATCGATGAACGATACCAAGCTGATAGACGGGGTGCTTATAGACAAGGAGATTGTTCACCCAGCAATGCCAAAGAGGATTGATAACGCAAAAATCGCATTGATAGACTCTGCCTTGGAGGTTAAGGAACTGGAAGGTGATGCGAAGATAAGCATTGACTCTCCAGAGAAGATGCAGGCATTCCTTGAGGAAGAGGAAAAGATGCTCAAGGGTATGGTTGACAAGATTATCAAAGCAGGTGCAACCACTGTTTTTTGCCAGAAGGGCATAGACGACAATGCTCAGCACTACCTCGCAAAGTCCAAGATACTGGCAGCAAGAAGGGTCAAGAAATCCGACATGGAGCTACTCACAAGAGCAACAAGAGCAAACATAGTAACCAACATAAAAGACTTGTCCAAAGAGGATCTGGGACACGCAGGCATAGTTGAGGAAAGGAAGGTCTCGGGAGATCAGATGGTATTTGTAGAGAAATGCAAGCAGCCAAGGGCAGTGACAATCCTCATCAGGGGAGGAACAGAACACGTTGTGGATGAGGTTGAGAGAGCAATGGAAGACGCGGTCAAGGGAATAGCATCTGCCCTAGAACTTAAGAAGATAGTTGCAGGCGGTGGCGCTTCGGAGGTAGAGGTTGCAAAAGAGCTGAGGAAGCATGCAGAGTCCTTCAAGGGTAGAGAGCAGCTGGCAGTGAATGCGTTTGCTGATGCAATGGAGACCATACCAAGGAGCCTTGCAGAGAACGCAGGTTTGGATCCCATAGACAAGCTCACAAACCTAAGAGCAATGCATGACAAAAAACAAATGACATCCGGCCTGGATATCTTTTCAGGAGATGTAACTGATATGGTAAAGCTAGGGGTCATAGAGCCGCTTAAGATAAAGCTACAGGCAATAAAATCAGCAGCAGAGGCAGCAGAGATGATACTCAGAATAGATGATATGATATCTGCAGGAACCTCTGAAAGAGGTATGCCAAAGATGCCTCCAGGAGGCGGAATGCCGCCCGAATACTAATTCAGGCGATTTAAAATATATTTATATAAAGAGAAAGAAAGTATTATTTATGGCAGAAGAGGAATACGAGATAATACCAACATCCCCGTTGAAAAGGCTTGAAAAAAGAATAAGCAAGGTAGAGGCTGCAAGTTCATCTTCTCAAATACAAAAACTGATAGAGCAGATAATAGAGCTTATAAAATCAAACCAGAGGGTTATTGATGATGTTATAAAGGCAGACTCTGAACTCAGAAACGAAGTCTCCAAGCTGCCTGGAAGGATTGACAGCCTTGTTGCAGGCATGAGCGAATTCATAGAGTTGCTCAAGGCCTCAGCAACTGAGGAAACGGTATCGGGTATATCAAAGGACGTAATGTCACCCCTTGTGGAAAAGATGGATGAGCTTGTAAACCAGAACAAGAAAAACCTTGAGACAAGTCAGGCTGTTCTTAACTCGCTAGGAATGATAGACAACAGACTGAAGAGGCTATATTTACAGTCTTCAACCGGCGCAGCTTCATATAAGAGATAAGGAGGGTTGATATGAAGCAGTATTTAATCAAGCAGATATTTTCAATTGTGGTTGCTATATTCCTGCTAATAACCTTCGTCATAGTTTTATATGCTGATCTAGTAACACCAAAGGAGACCTTTATAACCCCGCTGATACTCATAATAATCGCTATTGTATGTTTGGCGATATTCGGAGAAATTTCAAAGATCGAATATTATATTAAGGGAAAAAAGTAAAAATAGGAGGTTTCAGATGAAAAAGGGAATAACACCAATAATATCAATAATAATACTGTTGCTGATAACCATAGCACTTGCAGGGGTAGCATACACATTCCTTATGGGACAGTTATTCACGAGAATCGGCGGTTCATTTGAGATACCAGTAGGTGGGGGATTCTGCACAAACGGTCTGATAACAATACAAGTATCAAACACAGGAACAACTGATTTGAATAGCCATCCAACGAACCCAGCAGCCAACGACTTTATCCAGGCTCATGTTGACGGCGTAGATGTTACAGCTTATCTAGAGATTACAACCATAACACCTGGACAGGGAGGCACAATACTGAGAAACTATAACTGCACAACAAGCTGTGCTTCAGGCCCTCACGCAGTTGATATAGGAACAGAATCATTGGTCCTGCACCCAACTGTATATTGTCCGTAACCCATTAAACAATTCCAGTTAGGATGTAGGCGACATAAATAACCAACCCGGAAAATAGTGGAATCAACCAGTTATCATCCACTATTTCTTTATTTTTCCAATTTCTGATTTTTTCAGTCTCGGGTATCAGCTCTACGAATGTTGCTGAGATCGATCCCAGAAACGCCACGAATGATATCAGGACAGGTTCAACGACCGGTTCAGTTTTAGTTAAAAAGAATCCCAGAACCGCTGCTGTAATCAAAAAGCTCGAAAGGAAAAAGACAAGGGAGCCCTCCAACGATTTTCTTCCGAATATTTTATGCTCTCCATACCTTAAGCCTATCAATGTGGATAGTGAATCCCCAACAGATAGAATGAGACCCACTACTGTTGCTATTTCTAACGGAAATATGAGAAAGGTCAGACCTAGGCCAAAGTAGAACCAGAAAGCACCCATAAATGGCTTTTTTATGCCATCTCTATCCAGTTTAAAGGCAACGTCCCTGACCCTCCTTTCAACTATTTCCACGAATCCTAGAAACCCCTTCCTCCTCCTCACGTACTCTGAGTAAATAAATAACACAAGAGCGATTATGAAAAACAGGAGGGAAGCTATAAAGTTTCCTATGAATTGTGCAAGCAAAACAAAAAACAACCCACTCAGATGAACGAACTGCCTCGAAATTTCATACCCCATAAAATTATATTTAGTTTTTCCGAAATAAAATCTTTAAACTGGAAGAAAACCCACCTTCGCAAGGAAAAGGAATATTCCAAAGGATGAGAAAACCATTATCAAAGAATGCTTGGTACCTGCTATAACCGATCCCTCTCCAAGCTGACCTGTTATCAAACCTATACACAATCCCTGCATTATTATAACTGAGAAGAACAGTGAAATGTAGTAGGAAGCCACGGCAGTAGGCGGGACACCGAACATGGAACCAATGCCAGCAAAAAAATCACATGGGAACATATTCATCCCTTCACATGGGTTGACAAAACTGAATCCTAATGCCCCACCCTGCATCCCCGGTTGTGCTTCTATCATAGGAACCATAACATTGACTATCAGGACAGCTATCCCAAGGAACATGAAGAATATGCCATACATGAGGAGTATGTGCTGCTTGACCATTGATGACCTTTCCGCCTCTGCCTCTTTAACCATAAGCATATCTTTTGATACAGAATCCAGTGTGGATGGAATGTCACCACCACTCTCATAAGATTGTTTTATTATGTTCAATTCCTCTGTTATAAGTTTCGAGTCTTTGACTTTATCTCCAAATATCTCCAGAACCCTCAAAAAGGGTGTTCCCCACGAAAGCCTGTTGCTCATACTTTTGACCTCATCTGTTAACTTTCCGTAGTTTGCCTTGGTTGCTATTTTTATGGCTTCTGGCATGGACATTCCAGATCTCGCAGAGTCCGCAAGATCTCTGACAAGATTCGGGAACTGTGCCTCTATTGATTTTACCCAGAGAAATTTAGAGTATCTGTATACAAAATAGGGGGTAATGGTTATGAATATTGATATTATTATCAGATTTCCGAGAACCCCAACATCACCTAGAAACAGACCTGATAATATCAATGCTATGCTTATGCACGATGGAATTATTATTACCTTACGCTTTGTTTCCATATTATTCACTTGGTGATATCGCCTTTAATAATACTATGAAACCGATTGAAACAAGTGGTGTGAAGAAAAACACCAAAAAGCTTTGCAACATAAGGGTGCCTGCTCTGCCCGCGCCTGTTTCACCAACAGGAGACATAACCGCCAGTAGGACTATGAAAAACAAAGATCCTACAATCATCAGGGTTATGTATATCTCTGTGTAAAATGATATCATTTTTGAGTAATCGCTCAAAGATCTTCTGTACAGATTCATGAAGGATTTGGCCTTTCCGGAAAGATATTTTCCCAGGTCTCCACCTGTCGTTATCGTTGAAGACATTCCATAAAGCAGGTCAGCGAAGTGACCAGATGGCGTTCTTTCTGCAACCTTTTGTATGGCATCGTTAAGGCTCATTCCCAGGGAGTTAACATTGTTGTATATTTTCCCCGCTTCTTTCCCTATGACCCCTCCCTTTGTGGCCAGAAGCCTGAATATCTCTGTTGGAAGAATACCTGATGAAGACGATGTTGCCATGTAGAAAACAGCAAACGGCAGGGTCCTGTTTATGTGAGTTTCAATTGATTTTGATTTCATGGAAGGGTAGTAGTAACCCATGAAAAACACCATCCCTGCAAATATAAAAGAAATTATTATGGAGAGGGTGTAGGTATAGAAAATGGTTGGTTCTAGCGGAAATAGGAAGGTTATAAATACGGACCCAAATATTATGGAGACCATGAGTGTTATGAAGGAGAGAAATATCATGATGCATAAATATTCATGGAGAGATAGATCAANNCTTGTCAAACTACCAAACAATTTAAATGCTATTCCCTTTATCATACAATCCTCATGTTTTCATCTGCAAATCGGATTTTCAGGCTACCTTGGAAACAAGATCCAAAACCCTCTGTGGGTTACTGTAATAAACGCTTATTACCCTTGCCACATCCCTGTAATCGAAAATCTCCTCTCTTAGCATCCATTCCAGAACGGATTTTCTTCTTATGAGCTCCTCCTTTACGGAGTCCTGCGTCAACCCTAGCTTTACGGATATGTCATGCAAAACTACAGATTTCCCAATATTCTCAAAGCTATCATCTAAGGGTTTCCATTTGAATATCTCTTTTGTGACAGGGATTTTATCCTTGATCCCGGTAACCTCAAGAATGGAATCAGACCTCCTTACATACCTCCCTCTTAGCCTCGAAAACACAAGGAACACTATTATGTTTATGTTTTCCAGTAGACTTGGTGGGAGGGATATGGGTGGTGTTGTTAATCTGTCCATTAACTGGCTTATGGATGCGGCATGAATTGTTGCGAGCGAGGGGTGGCCGGTGGCCATCTGCTGGAAAAGGACGAAGGCTTCCTTTCCCCTAACCTCACCCATAACGATATAGTCAGGTCTCTGTCTCAGGGATGACTTTAGCAGATCGAAAAGCGTGACCTCACCCTTTCTACCCTTCATGGACAATGGTGTTCTCGCTACTTCTGGTATCCAGTGGGGATGAGGAAGTCTCAGCTCTGCTGTGTCCTCTATACTGACTACCTTTAGGTTGGGTCTGATGAAAAGTGATAATGCATTAAGAAGAGAAGTCTTCCCGGTGGCTGTACCACCAGATATTAGGACTGACTGCCCATTCTCTACTGCGAGCCACATATATGCAAGTTGCATTGAATTCAGGGTTCCGTATCTGAGCATGTGTGTCGGGGTTAGGGGTTGTTCTGTGAATCTCCTTATGGTGAGGTTTGAACCTTTCCTTGCTATATCCGTTCCAAGGGTTGCCTGAACCCTGCTCCCATCAGGAAGGGTAGCATCCAGAAGTGGTTCAGCAATGGATATGGATTTCTTGCACTTCTGCGCTATCTTTATAACAAACGTGTTTAATTCATCCTCATTCTTAAAAATTATGTTGGTTTTAAGGGATCCCAGTTTTGGATCCCTGTGGTAAACATAAACAGGAATGTTTACTCCATCACATGATATATCCTCTATGTTCGGATCATTCATAAAACTCTCTATTTTTCCGAGACCGATTATATCTCTCTCTATATAATAGCTGAGTATTCCCTTTTTGCTTTCAGAAACTTCGGGCATGGCGTCAAGTATTTTTTGAACCTCATCCTTGAGGAGTCTCTTTGACCTTACCTCTCCCAGTTTTATGAAATCCACATCTAATCTCTCCTCAAGAAGCCTCTTGACGTTCTCTATTGCTTCTACGTCAGCCTTTGTTATCTTTGGCTCTATAACATAGTATACCACTTCACCCATCTTTGGATTCCATTTTATGTTCGCGTAGGCAAGAATCTGCTCTCCCTTCTTTGGGGAACGCGGTATCAGGTTGTAAGTTATGTTTATACCCTTAAGGGATTCTGGTTTCTCACCAACCACAAGGGGAAGACCCCCCACAACCATTGGTATTTTTGATATCTCGACTCCCTCCCTCTCCTTCTCTTCCTTTTTCTCTTCCTTTTTAGGTTCCTTTTTCTCAGGTTTTTCTCCTTCATATGGGACACGCGGATAATAATATGGAGGACCCTCCTCTGGAACGTAGTATTTCCTCTCCCTCTTCCTTTTCGAAACATAACCCCTTTTAAGCTTGCTTACAATGTTCCCTGCATAATTTCCCCCCGTTCTTGGTCTTCCTCGAATTCTTGGTCCCATACCCATCACCATCAAAAGCCAATCACACAACCTAGGATAATATAATTTTGTTTTCCTTCTTATAAATTATAAGTCTGCCAAAGATACTCATAACACTTCCTGTTAGGTTGTAGGACTCATTCAATCCGTAAAGGGACGAAAACTTTGAAATACCTGTTAAAAGGCTTGTAACATTCAAACCGTTGTTGGAGAGAACAATCTCATAACCCTCATCGCTTATTCTCCTTGGAATCTCCACAACCACATGTGCAGTAACATTCTCCTTTTCAATAAGTTTCAATACGTTTAGAACAACGACATCTTTCACCTCATCTAGTTGGTTGTGAAGGTTGATAGATACAAAGTAATTCTGATACACCGCAAAAGCGGCAAACAACACAACGAATATACCAACACCGATTCCAAAGAGTAGAACCTGCTCAAAGATTAGAGACTGTCCTGAAAGCCTTCGCATATATTATATTTATCCTTATTATAATAACTAGGTTAGCTCCACGTCGATATAGGTCAGTATAAGATCTCCTCCATGGCTTGCGTTTTCCGGCTGAATGACGTTTTTATCAAAGCCCAACTTTACACTTTTGTCTCCTGTTGTTGTTATCGGATTCAGTGCAATTTTATACCCTTTTGTTTCTGTGTCCAGCTCCCTGTAGTGCAGTTTAATCTTAATTTTATAACCAGTTCCAAAACTCTCACCACTCATGGTTATTACCCTGGGTTCTGATTCACCATAGGTAGCGACCTCTCCAAAGGAGCTGGTCTTCAGCAAGACCTTTGATGCATTCATTATCATTGGCTGCGCTGTCGTGAACTCCAGAATTATTGAATTGTTGTCTGGATCTGAGGCATGATAGTCAATTGCCCTTACAAAACCGTTCGGTATGTCCAACCTGAACTCCCCTGCCCCAGAATTCGCTATCTCGGTTATTTTACTATCAAGGTTTAGAATGAAGTTTTGAGCAGTTGAAAACTCTGTTATAGTTGTTCTTTTCTGTATCAGGGGCATACCCCACGCGTAGGCTAGACCGATCATGGCTATTACTATACCGGCTATGAGAACAACCGAGAGGGCTTGTGTCTGGGCTTTCATAATTTATTATTGCATTTGTTTGATAAATACTTTAATCCTATTAAGCCCGAATATTATTGGCTTTATTTATAAAGCTTTATCCACGATAAGCTTTTTAAACAACAATTCAATTGAAGCTACATAAGAGGGGTCATAATGGGACTGTGTATAATAGGCCAGGAGAAATCCGAGAGCAACATAAGGCTGCTTGAGGAGGCAAAGAAGAAGTTTGATTCAGTATTTTTCGTACCGATAGATTCCATAGGCATCGGTCTTAATACTGATTTTTCAATATCCTACCGAGCGTCAGACATACTCAAGTTTGATGCTATTCTGCCCAGGATACCAAAACCCTACCACTCCTATGCGTATCAGCTTCTTTCTTTATTCCCCTCCGATACATTCATGCCGATAAAACCAATATCCTTTCTCCTTGCAGATGAAAGGTTTTTCTTATTAACGGTTCTAAGAAAGAGGGGAATACCCACGCTTAATCTCCATCTTACAAGATCCAGTAGGGCTGCATCAAGGATAATAGACGAGGCGGATTTTCCAATCATACTGAGAACACCCAACAAGAAGATAGGGGTTGTGGTGAAGAACAAACTAGAGACAAAATCCATTATAGACGCCCTAACTCATTTACAGCAGCCCATACTTATAGAGAACATGGTAAAGGATATGGTCTCTGTCTACGTTGCCGAGCCAGAGGTTATAGCAAGTGTTAAGAAAAAGACAAGGGAGCCCGATATCATATTCTCTCCAGGTGAATACAAAAACAACAAGATTGGCCTGGAAGTTGAGCAGCTTGCTCTGGAGGCAGCGAAGGCGGTTGATGCACAGGTTGCAAGGATTGATATAAGCCTCAACTCAGAACCCAAGATAGTTAACATTAACCTTAACCCGGACCTTGTGAGACCAAGCAAGGTTACAGAAACGGACATACCCGAGAGGATTATAGACTCTGTTCACAAAAACTACAGTGTTCACAAGGAGAGGCCGCTGCTTATGAAATTCTTTGATGATGCAAAATCCGTTGTGAAGGATGTTCTGAAGACCAAGCAACTATTATAAATTTAAAAAACAATCAAATAAGGTGTAAATAATGGCAGGTATAAACGAGGTTTTACAGGCAATATGGATCTGGATAACCGATTTTACAAGCAATGTTATGCCGGTATACGTTCTGCCAAACATACAACTCATAATACAGATAATAATCCTGCTCATAGTTGGTTACATCGGTGGAAAGTTAGGCAAGATAGTAATAGTAAAGATATTGAGTGTAACCGGCCTGAGGAAGATAACCATAAGGACATGGACAGAGGATATACTGAAGGCAATGGGTTATAAGGGAACGATAGTGGGACTTATAGGGGACCTTGTGAAGTGGTTTATCTACATACTCGTTCTCGGAGTGATTATAGATACGTTGGGATTCCCAGGTTTCGTAAACATATTCAATCAGATCGCTGCATTTGTTCCTAGGTTCATAGCCGCAATCCTCATAATAGTTATTGGTTTCTTGATAGCGGATTTTCTGGGGAAGATATTTGAGGAGGCTGGGAGAAGTTTTATAGGAGAGGTTATAAGCTCTTTCTCAGGCGGTCTTGTTAAATACTCCATCGCTCTGGTATCCATAATAATGGCCCTTGCCCTGATAGGTCTTGATACCACCCCGCTGAATATAATGTTCACTCTCATTCTCGCTGCTATTGTTGTGATTCTTACGATTGGAATAAAGGACATGCTACCCAATGTCACAGCAGGCATGTATCTGAAGAAAATCCTGAGACACGGTGAGCATGTGAAGATTGGTCAGCACTCAGGTATTGTTGAGAAGATAGAACCAATGGCTGTGACCCTGAGGCAGGGAAGCAAGCGAATCCTAATCCCGAATCACATTCTAGCCAAAAACTCAATAGAAAGAAGAACCAAATGATTGAAAGCTGGGTTTGATTTAAAATCATAATCAACAAATATTATAACATGCAGATCAATTTCTATTCTGGGTTTGTAGTTTACAAAAACGGTAGGGGTCCTACATATGTTACCCCACACTCAGGCCCTGCCTTGGAGACCACAACATCCAGAGATAACAACTCTGAAACCGTCGCAAGCCTGTGCTGGCTTAAGACAGGAGGAACCCTCATAGTTTCCAATATACCTAGAAAGCGATTGCTCGGGATAGATTTCAACAGAGATACTCCTCCTCTGAAAAAAGCTTTGGGTTACTATGAAAAATTCAAAAAGGATGAAGACCAGGAGGCACTTTACGAATATCGAAAGAAGTATGCATGGGTTGCAAGAGACAAGGATGATTACATGAACAGACTGAAGATATACAACAGTTTCTGGAACGAGGTCAGGAAAGGACACTTCATAGTTCTTGTTCACAGGGCGTACACAAGACTCAAAGCCGTCCCATCGGTTATGGATTTGTCAACCTTCCGTGGAAGGGGGATAGACACAAGGTTTCTCAAGAGAGTCATATATGATATAAACTCCAAATACTCCGAATTCTTTGAACTGACAGATTTCGAGTACAAGAATGTTGTATATCTGGAGCAGAAGAAGGTTATAAATAACATACTTAGGGTATACGGTGATTTCGATCTGAAAAAAATCAAGGCGGATTTCTTAACCAACATAAAAAAGGATTTAAGGATCATAAAGAGATATGCGAAGAAAAGATTGAAGGAAAGGTTAGATGATGATTTTTCTCCACAGAACTTCCTACTCGCGACAAGAAGCGTTCTAGAGAAAATCGGCAATCCGAAGATAACAGTTGAACACGTCTTCAAGGGCTCCCTTGCAACGGGTCCGAAGAGACAACTCTTCCCAGCAAGGAACAAGATAATAATCCAGTTCGAGCCAACAGATTTCTTAAATTCTTGGTACCCGAATGAGGCATCAGATATGATAATTGAAATCATAAATAGAGTGACAGAGAAGAGTATTGGTTAATATTTTGGGAATATTAGAAAAATCTTTAAATTAAAATAAATAACATCATATATTCCCTCAAAAAAGTGTATGACGACCCGGATAAACGGAACCAAGTCGTCTATCGAGTGTAAGGGCCCGTAGCTCAATTGGATAGAGCGATGGTCTTCTATTCAAAATAGAAGATTCGAGGCATCTGCCTGTGAGAGAAGAAAGCCATAGGTTGGGGGTTCGAGTCCCCTCGGGCCCGTGAAATGTGTGGGGCTATGGTGTAGTTTGGTCTAGCATTGGGGCATGGGGTGATTCGTTTTCCCAGAATGCCTCAGACCCCGGTTCAAATGAACCTTTTTCAGGAAAAGGTTCAATCCAAAAGGAGCTTCGTTCGCAAGCTCACTTGCTTCCAAAAGAAAACGGTTCGGAGATTCCGGGTAGCCCCATAAAATCAAGAGTGGTTAAAATGAAAATCATAATACACCATTTTGATCAGAATGCACATGGCATAGTTAGATTCTCTAATCATGAAGTCGTAGCTATATATGACGAAAGATCTGAACTTAATGGAAAAAATGTAAAAGAATTGCTTAATGTCAACAAGGATATTATAATAACAAACAACTTTGATGAAGCATTGAAAAACAAGGCAGACATGCTGATTACGACAGGAGAGGGTCTTTATTTCACAGGACCAGAAAATGTACAGGATTGGAAAAGGAATGTTAAAAAGGCAATACAGCATAAGCTTAGCATTTACAATATGAGTAAAATTCTCTATGGAGACAAAACAAGGGAATTCAAAGCATTGGCAAAGAAAAACAATGTAAGATTTGAGGAAGCATCAGAAACCTTTGGGTTTGAAAAATTCTTAAAATTTGCAGTAAAAGGTTTAGAACACCCTGTCAAAACCTCAGTAATCAATTTTACTGGAACAAGCATGAATAGCGGTAAAATAACTGCGATGTTTGTCATGAAACGAGAACTGGAATTGTTGGGAAAGAAGGTTGGTGTTGTGGGAACAGAACCAAGCAGTATTTTTATTGGAGCAGATGAGCAGGCTATACCAGAGGTCTATCCCACCATGAAGGGAGCTCCTGCAATCTATGGTGCAATAAAGAAGGTGGAGAGTGAGAAGCACCCGGACATCATCCTGGTAGGCAATCAAACCGGCCTGAGAGCATCTGTGCTTGATGCAAAGGAGTCCAGAGCAGGTGCAATCGTAGCATGGCAGATATTGCTTGGCTCAATCCCCACCAAGATAGTTCTTTGCAGTAAGTGGAACATGATAAGAGAGATAGACCCTCACCTCGAACTCATCAAGAACAGCAACATCAAGGCACCTGTGGTTGCAAACATAATAAACGGGCTTGGCTGCGATAAGAACAAGCTGCCGGGCATCATTTCCAGTGTAGAGAAGAGATTCGGCCTTCCCTGCCTAGATGTTATATCAAACCCAGAGAAGCTAGGAGAGCTAGCCAAGATACTGCTAAGATGAATATTTAAATACTACTTATTAATAACAAACCATGAGAAAGGAAGAGATAAACCAAGGCCTTGAAGATCTCAACAAAGTGGTTGGCTGGAACAAACTACTTAGCCTTACCAACCCTGAAAACCTCGCAGAAGAAAGGAAGAAAGTTCTGGAAGACCCTTCATACAACCCCACCTTTGATTACACTCGTTTCTCTCCAGACAAGGATGTTGAACAACAGATATCCATCCTTAGTGATAAAATAGACGGTTCTATGGAGGGCCTTGAAAGGGACGTTAATCTGGATCTTCTGGAACAGTTCCGGTCTAATAACAGATACCTCGAGACCCGGGATACGTCTGACTTCCAGGACGCTTCAGCTGCCATTTTCTCAAGACCAGAGCAACGTAGCATTGAATGGGCACAGAAAAACTACAAGATTCAAGTGCCAGAGGAGAACATGAACATAGCCCCATTGATGGTAAGGACATTCATGCTTCTTTACATGAATGGCATACCTCAGGTAGAGAAAGAATATGAGATAATAATTGACTCCAACAGGGCAAACATCATGGTTAAAGAGGAAGAGGGAAAAACCATCCTTCCCGTTCGGAATATCTCAAGAGCAAAGCTTGTTGGTGACCTTGTTCATGAGATAGGGACCCATGTTGTACAGTATGAAATAGGTCGCAAACAGCCCTTTCCTGCCTTCTGGCTCGGTTTTCCTACAAGATCCTTCACATCCGAGGGGCTTGCACTTTACAATGAGGATATGGTTTCTCCGGATTATGCACCACGAACAAAGACAAGGGCAGGAAATGTAGTAGCCATGGTCATGGCAGAGGAGCATCCCTTCAGTGAGATATATAAAGAACTTCTGGATGCTGACTTCACACCAGAAGAGGCCTTCAAGTGCACGCTAATGGCCAAGAGAGGATTCTTTGACACGAGTAAGAAGGGAGCCAACTTCAACAGAAACCTCTACGCCAGGGGCCTCAATATAGTCAGAGAATACCTTGAGAAAGGTGGCGAGGAGTGGGTTCTATATACAGGAAGGATTTCTTTGGAATACGCAGATAGGATAAAAGAACTTGATGGTCTCTACATGGTACCTGAAAACCTTCCACAAAGACTTCGTGGTATGGCTAAGTCAATTCTGGAGTAGTGCCAATATCTATGCTTTCCACAAACCGTGAACGTTGCAGTGCTCTCTGGCACGAATGTTCTCTGCCTTTATCTCGAATTCTGCTTCCGGCTGCCCACCTGGTTTCAAATGCTCCCTGCAGATTTTCCCGTCAGCTATTATTTCTACCCATTCAATGTAATGGTTATCCTCCATGGGATGTGGTATAGAACCAACCTTTACCTTCACTCCTGTTTCTGTCTCCTCGATTACAGGAACATGTTTCTCGTTACCTTCATATTCTGTCTTCTCCTTAAGCAGTTCCATTGGCTGACCACAGCAAACGAGCTCCCCTGCTCCTGTATGAAGAACCTCCACTATGTTTCCACATATGTTGCATTTGTAGATCTGATTTATTTCTGTCATATTCTACCTCCTCTTTTAACGAACAACCCACACCAGCATCTGCCTTCATTTTTCCAAACATCCTGAGTTTTGAAGTTGCAGGGGCAGATTAACTTAAGGTCCCTCTCCTTTGTTCCATCTCTCAGTCTGCATGGACAAAGCTTGAGTCCATGACTTTTTTCGTTTTCCAGTAAACCATCCATAATCTTGTCTACGAGTGTTTTGTCAGGATTCAGCATAAAGTCGTTCTTCTCAGTGAACTTATCCCACGCCCCTCTCAACTCTTCCTTGTTCATAACCCCATCACCTTTTGAGCCTCTTCCTTATCAATCTCAACGTATGCGTTCTTGACTTGGCATGTAGGACATATCTCAGGTCCTTGGATTCCATAGTGTATATCATTGCACACGTTGCATCTGAAGAACTTCTTTTCTACCATTAAATCACTCTACCTTTCTAAACTGTTCCTTTGGCATTCCGCATATAGGACACGCCTCTGGTGGTTCATTTTCTACTGTGTTTCCGCATGTCTGGCAAACGTAGTAATCCTTTCCCTCAATATCCTGACCTGCATTCAGTTTCTCTAGAGCTTTCTCGTAAAAGTCTTGATGAATCTTTTCTACTCTGTTTGCCCAGTCAAATGATTTCTCTGCTTCTACATTTTTCTCATTCTTGGCATCTTCTATGAACTTTGGATACATCTCTGTGTTTTCATATCTCTCGCCCTCTATAGCTGCCTGAATATTTTCTTTTGTTGCATTGATTCCACCATCAGCCTTTATATGGTTGTGTGCATGGATAGTTTCTGCTTCTGCTGCGGCTCTAAAAAGTTTGGCAATGTTCTTGAAACCTTCTTCTTCTGCCTTTTTTGCAAACGCCAAGTATCTCCTATTGGCTTGTGATTCACCTGCAAATGCAGCTCTAAGGTTTTCACTAGTTCCCATATTTAACCTCCCTATTTCAACCTTTCTTCTGAAAGATGTAAATGATCTGTCTCAATCTCAACAAGGGCTTCAAAGATCTGCTTTACTCTTGCATTCTCTGATTCTGCAGCTGCCTTACTGTAGAACTCTATGGCTCTTGTCTCTCTCGCATGAGATTCCTCCAGATTCTCTTTGTTGCTTGTGTGGCAAGGATCTTTACCTTTCTCTATACTATCAAGCTTCAGTATCTTCCTCCAGATGCTGGCATGCTCTGCTTCAACCTTCCCCAACGCCTTGAACAAGAGCTTCCCCTCGGAATCGTCTGTTTTCTCAGCAGCGCAGAAGTAGAAAGCAGCGTTACTTATCTCTACCTGCAGAGCCCTCTCAGCGTTCGCCTTGTCCTTTTCATTTAACTCAACATTGAAATTCACCCTCGCCTCTTTTGCCTCTTTTATATGTTTCTTATGGGCTCCACAGAAAGGACAGTTATCCGGAGGCGACTCCCCTATGTAAGGGTCTCCACAGATCTCACATCTCCACAACTTCACCATATAATCACCTCAAGATTATCTTTTCTTTCTTGTCTCCTTCTTTTTTGCATGTGCTTTACAAGTACTGCACACCTTACCACCTCAAATTATTTGACAATACGATAACTCTACTTCTTCTTAAGTTCCTTCTCCAAGGCTGCTTTATCGAAACCAACGATTATCTTATCATCGATTTCAATCTGTGGAACACCCATCTGACCTGATTTGTGAATCATCTCATGAGCTGCTTTCTGGTTCTTTGATACATCTATATCCTCAAAATCAACATTTTTCTTCTTCAGGAACTCCTTTACCATGTGGCAGTATGGACAAGTGGGTGTTGAGTAAACCTTAACTCCCTTCTTCTCTACCATTTTTTCACCTTGTATTTTTTGATGGATTCCTGATTTTTAAGTTTTTGTCGCAGTAGAAAAATATAACACTGTTATATTTATAAGTGTTTTGGCTGAAAAACGTTCTTTGTCTTATAAGAAACTACTTCTCAGGTCTCATGAATGGGAACAGTATGACATCGCGTATGGAGCTAGACCCCGTCAATAACATAACCAATCTGTCTACCCCGACCCCCAAACCTGATGTTGGGGGCATTCCGTACTCCAACGCCTTCAAGAAATCCTCATCCATCCTCTGAGCTTCAGTATCACCCTTCCTGAATTCCTTTTCTTCCCTCTCCCATTTTTTCTTCAGAACCTCTGGATCGTTCTGCTCGCAATAAGAAAGGCCAAGTTCCCACCCGTTTACTATCGGTTCAAACGCTTCTGCAAATCTCTTGTCCCCCCTGCTTACCTTTGCCAGTTCGTACATCTCAATTGGGTAATCATAAACAAGTGTGGGCTGTATAAGTTTTGGCTGCGCAAGGTTCTCAAAAACCTCTACCATAACCTCTCCTATACTGTCACACTTTGTTGCATCAATACCCACTTTCTTTGCTGCTTTTTTCGCATCATCAAGGTTCTTTATCTTGTCAAAATCCAGCTTTGCATGTTTCTTGATGGCATCTATGAACCTTATCCTCTTCCAAGGCGTTTTCAAATTAATAACCTTTCCATTGTGTTTTACCTTGTTGGTTCCCAGAACTTTCTTCGCTATGTAGCTTATCATCTCCTCACAGAATTTCATGTTATCCTTGTAGTCAGCATAGGCCCACATGGTTTCCATCTGCATGAATTCGGGGTTGTGTGTTTTGTCTATCCCCTCATTCCTGAAGTCCTTTGAGAACTCGAATATCTTCTCGTAGCCCCCAACCAACAATCTCTTTAAGTAAAGCTCATTACTGATTCTCATATAAACAGACATGTTAAGGGAATGGAGATGTGATTTGAAGGGTCTTGCATGGGTCCCTCCATATATCGATTGAAGCACAGGTGTCTCAACCTCCACAAATCCTTTCTTAACCAGAAACTCCCTCATTGCGTACACGATCTTTGTTCTTTTTTCAAAAATATCCCTTACCTCTGGATTCATGATAAGGTCAATGTATCTCTGTCTGTACCTCAACTCGATATCCTTCAATCCGTACCACTCAGCGGGCATTGGCCTCAGTGATTTTGTGAGGAATTCCATCTTCTTAACCCATACCGAGATCTCGCCCTTGAGGGTTTTGAAAACAAAACCATGAACCCCTATGAAATCCCCTGTGTTTATTTTTTCAAAGAAATCAAACGTCTTTTTCCCAACTGTTCCGTATTCCAGATATATCTGTATCCTTCCTGAAGAATCCTGGATATGTGAGAATATGAGCTTTCCATGCTTCCTTATAGACCTTATCCTCCCTGCTATAGAAACCTTTTTGTTCTTTAGCTTCTTACCGGCTTTTATTTTCCCATGTTTATCAATGATTTCCTTTATAGAATGGGTTTTCTCAAACCTGTATGCATATGGACTAACCCCTTCCTTAACAATATCCCTGAGTTTTTTCTTCCTCTCATCTATAGAATCCTCAAGCCTCTTCATAGCCATAAGAATAAATTGTTTCTCAGATTTAATAAATTACCCAATCTCCTCAAACGCGTGTTCATGTGAAGCCCTGATATCCTTTTTTGGCTTCTTTGGTTCGGTCTTTTTCTTCTTCCCCTTCTTTGGTTTCCTTGTTTTAACCTTGGGTTTTTCATCTTTGACCTTTGTTCTCAAATCCTCAGGAAACTCGAACATCTTTTCTATCCTGCCTATTCTTTCCTCAATATCCTTTGCCTCCTCCTCTACCTCCTCTTCTACAGGTTTTTCGAGTTTTTTCGGCTCCTTTATCATTCCCTTAAGCTGCTCCTTTATCTTTTCCTTTTCGTCTCCGAAGTATCTCTCAAACTCCTGGGTAAGCTTCAAAATCTTTGTGTGTCCTGATTTTTCAGCCTTGATCAAATCCCTCCTTACCAAAGACTTTATGTAAGAATACGCCTTGTTTCCCTGCATCTTGATTATCTCGGATTGTTTCACAGGCTCCTTATAGGCAACTAATGCAAGGGTTCTCTTACAACCCTCGGATAGATCATAGTACGGGGTCAGGTGAGCGACCCTCTCAAGCAGGTCCTGTTTGACCTGCATGATCCACCCATGTGGGGTCTTTACGATTTCCAAACCGCGCTTTTCATAATCCTTTTGCAGACCCTCTATGATTTCTCTAACATAACCAAGGGAATTCACACCAGATACCCTACCAAGGTAGTCAAGGCTGAGCGGTCTTTCTGATATGAAGAGTGCAGCCTCAATTATCTTCTTTTGCTCTTTCATATCTCCATCTTATTCAATTACTTGTCCCTCCTTCTTATAAAAATCTCATCAAATATTTTTTCCTGTCTCACATCTATTTTCTTGGCATGATCAAGATAAACCACTGGCAGAAACGTGTTAACAACCTCTTCCTTTTTCCACTCCTTCACCAAATTCGAGAACTTCACTTCATCAGCTTTCAGTTTTTCCATTATCTCGTTTATTTTCTTATAAAGACCATCAATCCTCTTTGTTAACTTGTCCTCTTCTATATCAACCTTTCCTCTTCTCCTCTCCCTTCTGATTTTCCTCCTCCTCTCTGTTCTCAGAACAGACCTTAGAGCAACTATCAATTCTGTGATCATTATCTTTCTTCTGGGATGCCTCTTTGGCGGAACAGTTACTGGTGTTACATCAAATTTCTCAACACCGTTTATGCCATCCAATGCGACGTCCTCCACTGCAACATCAGGGACCTCTTCTTCTTTCATATACCCAGAAACAACGTCTCCAATGTATTGGAGATGATCGGACTTCATCCTGAGCAGAACAGCGGCTATTATCAGATACTTTGCCGGGACCTTGAAGTCAAGCTCCTTCATCTTTAACAAATACCCAACAAAGGAATCTGACAAGATTTTCAGGTCAAGGTTCCAGGGATCAAGGCCCTCCCAGGCAATAATCTTGTATATAACCTGCTCCCACGAGTATTCAGATGTTATTAGCTCCATTATCTTTTTTTCATCCATGAAACCCCACAACTAATTAATATTATTACCCCTGAACTTTTTTATTGGTTGTTGAAGAAAATGATGGAGATTTAAGCCAGTGTACAATCTACGAGACTATTGTCTTCACATTTACAACTGGGATAAAATGTTTTACAGCTACCCAGTTTTTTTGTATCCCCTTCTTTATAATAGAACTGTGCATTCCATGTGGTAGGTAGCCTTCCTGAAGCAAGACAAGTCGCTCCTGCCTGTTGAATGCACGTGCTTCTCGCTTGTGTTATATCCACTATAGGCCATATAGCCTCACCAAAAATAGTCAGTACAACAATTGCAGCAACTAGTATGACAATAGCAGTCACAATGATAATCAGCGTTGTCGATATACCTTTCATAATTAATTTATGATTATGCGCCTTTAAAAATATAATCTAGAGTTAGGCAGCAGGGAAACATCCAGGACAGTCATTACATTCTGCAATTACTCTACAACTACCTTTTGTCCTCACACCACCCACAGTATACCAAAGATCACCATTCCATGCAGGTGGCATTTTATTAGTTGCCTGGCATGTAACTGCAGCCTGTTGCATGCATAGATTTCTGGCTTCTGTTATGTCTACAATAGGTTGTATTCCACCCCCGAAAATAGTAAGCACAACTAGAGCAGCAATCAATATGACAATAGCTGTCACGATTATAACCAAAGTCGTCGATATACCTTTCATAATTAAATTATGGTTTTTTACCTTTAAAAAAATGCGCTTTTCTTTCAGGAGCCTAAGAAAGGTTAATAATCCCAAAAATCAATTAATTAAGTGATTAAGATGGTGAATATTGACGGAGTCAAGTTTGGGGAACTTGAGATTGATGGCAAGATTTATTACTCTGATATGGTTGTCTGGTGGGATGGAAAGATAGAGTTCAGGAAAAAATCGCATATTTTTGGTATGCCAGAGTTCAAGAAGGTTTTGAAAAGGAAACCCAACGCAATAGTGATAGGAACTGGTCTCGCAGGTATTGTAAAGGTATCGAATGATGTAAAAAAAATAATCAAAAGCAAGAAGATAAAACTTTTCGTTGACGTATCATCCAACGCTGTAGACATATTCAATGGTCTGGTTAAAACAGGGAAGAAGGCCGTCGCCATAATTCACACAACATGCTAATTATTTAAAATTTCATAAAACAAAACCTTTGTATGGTAATTCTGGTTTTGAGGCTGGGACACAGGATAGGAAGGGACAAGAGGATATCGACTCATTGTGGATTAGTTTCCCGGGCATTCGGAGCGAAAGCAATGTTCTATTCAGGGGATAAAGACTCTTATTTCGAAAAGTCAATAAAAAACGCTGTTAGGGAATGGGGAGGTCCTTTCGAGATAAAGTACGTTAAAAACTGGAGAACTTTCGTAAAGAACTTCAAGGGAAAGAAAACTCATCTCACCATGTACGGTTTGCCTGTTCAGAAAAAGATATCAGAGATAAGGAAAACCAGGCAGGATATTCTGATAATAATAGGTGGTGAGAAGGTACCAGGGGATGTCTACCAGCTAGTTGATTTCAATATATCTCTGACTTCACAACCACACTCCGAAGTCGCTGCCCTTGCTCTGTTTCTCCATGAATATCTAAAGGGAAGGGAACTGAACAAAAAATTCCAGAAGGCAAGGAGAAGGATCGTTCCCCAGGAGAGAGGAAAGAAGGTTATCCAAATTTAAAACTTATTTACATAACATAAAAGATTACGATGGACGATTTATGTAGAGATTTAGATTACAAAGCTATTGAATTATCAGAGATATGTAAGGACCCGGAGCTAGCAAAGATTTTTGGAGACATGGATGAAAACACACAACTTTTACTAAAGAGTTACAAATGTAGAAATAAAGCCATGAAGGGTTTAGAATGTACCCAAGTAGTTGCAAACGTACAAAATACTGGAATTGGGTTGCTGAATATTGGTGAAATAGGAGATTGTCCTCATTATAAAACTGCAAACAAAGAATAATAAAACATGCTGCAAAAAAAGCTTGCAAAAATATGCTCAATGAATTACTTTTCAATGCTATTTAGAGGATTTCTTTTTTACTTTATTCCTCTGTACCTGATAGACCTTGGGTTTGATGGACTTCAGATGGGATTTCTGAT
>JABAOH010001694.1_pt4 | contig 42465 bp, 29 predicted proteins | sample 7062181 | NCBI WGS metagenome assembly JABAOH01 (sample SAMN14538630, study PRJNA623070) | marine sediment metagenome | biome: marine biome [ENVO:00000428]; feature: marine pelagic biome [ENVO:01000023]; material: deep marine sediment [ENVO:00002113]; isolation source: pool of 5 deep marine... | reverse complement strand
GCACTGAAACATCCGCTCCGCAGACGGATTCTGCTACTTCTCGACGAGAAGGGAGAGGTTTCATTCACTGACATCCAAAAAGCCGTGGGTTTAGAAGATACTGGTCTGATGAGCTATCACTTGAAGGAACTCGAGCTGCTGGTCAGCCAATCAACCAGAGGAAGATACTGGCTATCAGAGATCGGGAAGACAAGCGTAGCTCTTCTGAAGAAGGTGGAAAGATCGAGAGACGTTTCTGGCGTGGTTCGCAAGGAGCTAGGCACTGTCGCAGGGAAAGTGCTATGGTTCCTCATAATTTGTGCTGTTCCTTGGATCGCTGCAATGACAGTGGACATCTACGCCTCAGTCCAACTTATCAATAACACTGCGACTACTCTGACATGGATGTACGCCCTCAGCCTTTTGATCATGTACGGTGGTGTTGCATTATTCAATGTCTATGATCAGCATTACTACTCAAAAGTCCCGAGAAAGAACACTCTTCATTCGATACTCTTTGCCCTCGCAGTAGCCTTGACGCTGATTCCCTCAGAGTACACGACTTACCAGTTCATGGCGAGGACCCTAGAATATGCGGCCATTCCGAGTCAATACTATTCTACACAGACGTTCTTTGGACCAGCGATGCTTCTCCGCTCGATCCTCTTTGTTGTCGGTACTCCATTCATAACCCAGCTGACATCCAAGCTTACTGAGAGATTCTCCAAGAGAGAAACGTAACCGCATCAGATCTGATGCTATTTACGTTTCCAAAACCTCAGCTTTCTAAACCTTAGTTTCGCGGTCAAGATCTTCTCGGTGCCAAATATCCTCGCCGCGATGTAGAGCACCACGATAGTGAAGATTGCGACGTAGACGATGCCTGCGGCAGCCGTTAGATAGTCTCCAGTGAAAGCCGCCATCGATGCGAGCATGGGATGTGTGAAAGGTATTGCAAGCAAAACGATCATCAACGGAAGCGGCAATGCGAAGATATCCGTAGTCATCATGAAAATCATCGGAAAGATCAGCAACATAGACAGCGGTCCCACAAGGGCTTGGGCACCTCTCACATCTTCGGCAAATACCGATATTGAAACAGCCAACGCTAAGGCGGAAAGCAACGACACGAACAGTGATGCCCCAAGCAGCAGGAACGATATCGGTGTCGGTGCCAACCCTATAGCCGCAAGATCCACACCGCTCTCGACGGGTACGATCCCCATCCAAGAACTCATATAATAAATGGAGCCCACAATGTACGCTACCGCACCAACAACAGCAACAACGATAGAACCCGTCATCTTTCCAGCTAGAATAGTAAACCTGTTGATGGGCAAGGTCAACATCGTCTCCAGCGTCTTCTCCTCCTTCTCCGACGCCACAGACGTAGCCGCAAGCTGCATCGAAAAAATGAGCAACATCATTATACCTACCGGCATTCCCATCGACTGCGACATCATTGCACTGAAAAGTGCGCTTGGATCTATGGGAACCGGTTGTCCTTTAACGATGGACTTCGGGTATGCAAGAAATGGGTCGGGAGCCAAGAACCTTTTGAAACGCTCTACAAGAGTATTAACAACGCCCGAACTAGCAGATTCCGCGATGCCCCCACCTCTGAAGACGCCGTAGACCTCCAATTCAGCCTGCAAATGATGAGTGACATTGTAGCTAAAGCCTTCAGGGATGACTATGAGGGCTGTCGCATTGGATTCTTGGGCATACGCCGAGGCTTCATCAACAGTCATGGCCGTGAGTTCATCAATGATTATGCTTTGATTCATCAAGAATTCTTTAAGAGTGCCCGTAAGGTTGCCGCCGTCAAGGTCCATAAAAACTACTGAAATGTTCTTGATGCGCTCTTCTGTCGCCTGCATCGACGTTTGCACCGCTAATCCCAAGATTGGAAACATCAACGCTGGAACCAGTATTACCCCTAAGAGGATTTTTGGATCTCGAACTAACTCCTTAATCTCCTTGATGATAACGTTGCTTAAGCCACTAAGCAAGACCAACCACCTTCGCAAACACTTCCTCAAGATTCGACACATTCGCCGTTTCTTTGAGTTCTTCTGGAGAGCCTTCAGCCACTATCTTGCCCTTATCGATGAGCGCCACTCTGTCGCAGAGATGCTCCACCTCAAGCATGTTGTGACTTGAAAGCAGCACGGTGACGCCTTGTCTTTCCACATACTGCTTTATGATTCCTCGCACATGAACCGAATGGAGAACATCTAATCCGCTGGTTGGCTCATCCAGCACCGCAAGCTTAGGCCTCGTCATGAGAGCCCTTGCAACAAGGAGACGCCTCTTCATACCCTTGCTGTAAGTCTTCACCTTATCCTTAAGGCGCTCTTCCAAGCCAGAGATCCTTGCCGCAACCTCAACAGTTTCCTTGACAGCTTCTTTATTCTCAGTGGTAAACTTGGTCATGAACTTCAAGTATTCATACCCTGACAAGTTTTTGTAAGCCCCTGCCTCTTCAGGAAGATAGCTGATGAGCCTACGAACCTCCAAAGCCTCTTCAACCGCGTCATGATCAAACACCTTTACGGTACCTGAAGTCGGCAGCAACAAAGTTGAAGTGATCCTAAGGGCAGTTGTCTTTCCAGCGCCGTTTGGACCAATGAGACCATAAATCTCCTCACGCCTAACCTTGAAGCTCAAACCGTTGAGAGCTCTTATCTCTCCGAAATCCTTGACGACATCTCTAGCTTCAACAGCGAATTCCATATTGAAATCTCTCCTCAGAAAAGAAGACTACAAACATATTAGTATGCCGCTGAACGCTTTCAGACAAAAGTATGATAGAGAATGATCACTATCCCGGCTAGGCAGCAGTAATATCCAAAGAGATGAAGCCTTTTGCTCATCACTATCTTCTGCAGTAGTTTCAGAGATATGTAGCCTATGATCATTGAAACGACAACGCCGAAGAGCATAGTGACTATGTCTAAGCCACCCATCACCAGCTCATCAGACGCCAACACACGAGCAGACTCTAGAATGGTTGCTCCTATCACAGCCGGTACTGAGAGCAGAAAGGAATACGTGAATGCAGCTCTCTTCTCCACCTTCCTCAACAACGCCGTAGCTATCGTGAGTCCACTTCTCGAAATACCAGGTATGATCGCAGTGCCCTGCGCGACTCCTATCAATAAGGAATCCGAATAATCCACTCTTCGGCCATCTCCCCTGCGCTCGGAGAAGAATAGGAAGACGCCGTTAACCATCAGCGCTATACCCACCACCAGAACGTTGTAGAAAAATGACTCAAGAATGTCATGGAAAAAATAGCCAATAAGAGCAGTAGGTATGCTCCCCACAGCTATCAATATGCCGAGTTTCCCCTCTTCTGCCTTGAAATCTAACCGCACTAACGCTTTCAGAATGCTTATGAGTTCTCTCCAGAAGACTGCCAAGATTACGCACAAGGTGCCAATATGCAAGGCAACATCAAAAATCAATGGAGGCGGCTCATGCAGGAGATATTCCTGAACGACAACTAGGTGACCAGAACTTGAGATCGGCAGCCACTCAGTTACGCCTTGAATGATAGCGAGGATCAGAGTCTCAATAAGCGATAACGTGGTCACTGGCCTCCGCTTAGCTAGTTTCATGGTGATTTAATATATTTAACTCGCTGAGCAGGAGTTTATGACCCCCACTCTGTTCAGGAATCAGAACGCTTTGTTCTAAACTCTAGTAATAAATCCATGAATTGTCACATAATCACTAGGGGTTGATGAGTAGCGTCTCTTTCTGAAAACTCTCCTTTCTCTTTCAGCGAAACGAAACCCCCCACCAAAAAGGTTTAGAAAGCAGTGGAGCCCCGGGCGGGATTTGAACCCGCGACCCACGGCTTTCTCTATGCAAACATACGAAGCCGTCGCTCTAACCGCTGAGCCACCGGGGCAGACTCTAACACTCGAGTTTTTTCTTGCAATTCCACGTATTTAAACAAATTCAAAGGCGCATCCAAACCTTCTCGGCTGGAGAGGTACTCCTGTCTCCGCCGGATGTAGGGACAAAACGCACATTTTTAAGAAGATCACAGTTTATTACGGAGGTCTCACTGCTGACAACAGTCGAAGCACTTGGCGAACGCGAGATAATCAACATAATCCTCAAATGCCTAGACCCAATGCCCAACATGCCGATTCCCTTCGGCGACGACGTCTCAGCCCTAGACCTCGGAAACAACAAACTAGCCATCCTAAAAACCGACATGCTCGTAGGAAAAACCGATGTCCCACATGGCATGAGCCTCTGGCAAGCCGCTCGCAAAGCAATAGTCATGAACATAAGCGACTTGGCCGCCAAAGGAGTGAAACCAAAAGCCATACTCGCATCCATAGGCATACCGCGAAGCTACACAAGAAAGGACATCCAACAAATCGGCGAGGGCCTAAACGCTGGAGCCCGCGAATACGACGCCTACATTCTAGGCGGCGACACAAATGAGGCTTCAGACCTCGTAATCAGCTGCTCTCTACTCGGATTCTGCGAAAAACATTACCTGATGAGACGAAGCGGCGCCAAGGCAGGAGACACACTAGCGGTCACTGGACTCTTCGGCAAAACAGCCTCAGGTCTCAGAATCTTGCTCCAAAATTTTTCAGCCCCAACGAAGATAAAAAAAGAACTCGTAGACGCTATCTTAATGCCTCAAGCACGACTGAAGGAAGGCTTAGCACTAGCCAAAACCAATGCCATAACAGCATCTATAGACTCAAGCGACGGACTAGCCTGGAGCCTACACGAGATCTCACGCACAAGCAACGTGGGCTTCCTCATAACCAACCCACCAGTCGCCCCCGAAGTGAAGGAGTTTGCGAAGATCCACGATCTTGACCCACTTGATCTCAGCCTATATGGCGGGGAGGAATACGCGCTTGTGGTAACAGTCAAACCACAGCTTTGGGAAAGAGCAGAAAAGGCAGTAAGGCAGATTGGTGGGGCCTTAATAAGAATTGGGCGGGTCACAGAAGAGAAACGCCTCGTGCTCAAACACGAGGAAGAAACGATTGCCATAGAGGCTAGGGGATGGGAGCACTTCAGAAAAGCCTAGAACTGGAATATATGGTCCGTGGAGGAATCCAGTTATGATTAAATCATGTGATTCTGGCAGCATACCTTTAATTGACGATGAAAGAGTGTTTCTGAAAGGGGCAACCAGCCCACAACCATCCACACGAGAATCAGTCAGATATTTTGAAAAAAGGGTTGCAGAGGTTTTTCTCGACAAGATCGGCACTGGAATTGATGTCCCGAACTATCCCCAATTCAGAGACATGAACCAGATGTTTCTGGAAATGATGGATGGAGTGGAGAAGACTGAAGAGGGATATATGGAAACAGGAATTCTGTCGCTAAGGGCAGGAAATGGGCGCATACCCGAAGTATCGGCAATAGAAAGGGCTTCTCCAGAAATCTGTGAAAAGGTCGGAGAATCTTTCAAGTTGAGGGTCTGCGTCACTGGTCCCTACACGCTATCTTCTCTCTTCATCTACAGAGACAGCGAGATATTCACGAGGCTGGGTGATGTCCTTTCAAAGATTGTAGAAAGCAATCGCTTTAGTGGAAAGTATGGAGACGTCGTCTTGGTTGTAATCGATGAGCCAACTTTTGGACTGATAGATGATCCTCTAATCGATCATGGTTCTATCGGAAGAGAAAATCTGCGAAAAGCATGGGATTCTGCCTTTCAAAAAATCAGTTCTAAAGGCGTACAGACCTGCCTTCACCTCCACAACACAGCAGACAGCCTCTTCTGGGAGGCGGAATCGCTCAACATCATCGAATCTCACGTAAACGACGCCCTCTACCACACGAAGAGAACCAAAGACCGCCTAGAATCAACAGACAAACTTCTAAAAGCAAGCGTATGCATCACCGACTTTGACAGACTAATAAGAAACAGAATCGTTGCCGACTCTGAGCAAAAACTGAACGAATTTTCAGTGAACCAGAGAGTCGCCGAAGCCTGGAAAGATATCGCCCACAAAAAACTCGATCCCAAAACTTTTCTCGAAGATGAAAAGACGATGCGGAAAAGATTGATCAAAATCATTGAAAGATTCGGAGCTGAGAGAGTTCCCTACGCGGGGACAGAGTGCGGACTGAGAAGTTTTCCTTCCTACGAATCTGCACTTGAATGTCTCAGACGAGTGTCCAAGACTGTTGAAAAACTGCAAGATAACTGACTCTCACGTCTTGATTTGGCATGTGAGAAAGTCATCTTCGAAAAGGTTAATGTAACCACCTTAGCCCCTTCTATTCTGGAGCATCACACTTGTCTGGATTGTTACAACAACCAACAGTTCATGAGGCTCTGCTCTACAGGAAACTGCCACACGACAAGGTAGAATGCACGCTGTGCGAGAGAAGATGCGTGATTAATCCCGGGCAGAAAGGCTTCTGCAAGACCAGAATGAACATCGGAGGCAAGCTCTACACGCTTGTTTATGGAGACCTCAGCGCCCTAGAGAGCAGACCCATAGAAATCAAACCCTTCTTCCACTACTGGCCAGGCTCAACAGCACTAACATACTCGACATGGTCGTGCAACTTCGACTGCATCTGGTGTCAAAATCACCACCTTTCAAAGACTGCTCCTCAGCCTGCCAACTCCAGCCGCTACTCTCCTGAGAAGATTGTTGAGATGGCTGTTCGCGGAGGTGATGATGGCTTGTGCGCCAGTTTTCAGGAGCCCACGGTTCTGACGGAATGGAATCTGGAGGCGTTCAGGCTGGCTTCTGACAGGGGGCTTTACTGCTGCTACGTTTCAAATGGATACATGACGTTGGAGGCACTGAGATTGTTGAGGGCGGCTGGTATGGATGGGCTGAAGATCGACGTGAAAGGCGATATGGAGACCCATCACAAATACTGTGGTGGAGCCGACGTTGAGAAGGTCTGGAGAAACATCCGAGAAGCCAGGAAGATGGGTTTCCATGTTGAGGTTGTGAATCTCGTTGTTACAGATGTGAACGATGACGAGCAGTGCCTGAGCTGGGTGATAGAGAGGCATCTTCATGAGGCTGGACCAGAGACGCCTCTCCATTTCACTAGGTACTATCCAGCCTACAAATTCTCTAACCCGCCCACGGAGGTCGAAACGCTCGAGAAAGCCTATGAGATGGCTAGAAAGGCTGGAGTTCTGTATCCATATCTTGGAAATGTTCATGGTCACGGATATGAGAACACGTATTGTCCTAACTGCGGAGAACAACTCATCAAGCGATTTGGCTACAGAATAAGCAGTTACAAAGTTACTGATGACAAACGATGCCCAAAATGTGATGAACTGATTCCTATCAAGGGTACCTATGCCAGGAAAAACCCTGTTTTAGGTTAGCAAACTCCAAACAAAGTAGTTAGCATTTCAACACACAAGAAAAGTGGCAGTCGCTAGATAACAAAAGATAACAAAACTTTTCTAGTTTAGATCAGTACACTAATGAAAAAGCGGCATACAAGATATGGACACCTGCCTCTGTGGGGATCAATTTGACCGAAGAATTTGAAGAGAGATTCATAAAACCAATCGTTCACGCATCGTACCCAGCAACACTCGCAGCGTTAAACTTGACCGCTTTGCAGGTTGTCCCAGTTGAGGCGCCCTGGGCAATCAAATTTTTGCTCTCTTTCGGCTCGATAGTGTTTCTCCTATCTGCGTTCTCCATTTTCTTCTACACAATCTACCCAACGAAGAAGAAGCTCTGGACAACCACCGCCATATCGTTTCTCTTGGGCTTGACCTCTTCACTTGTGGCGGTAATCGTGATCCTAGTCCTATAAACACGACCGGAAACAAGTCTTCGGTTGCCGCGATTCATCACCATCTCATCTTTTTGCAGACAGCACGATCAAAACGTGCGCCTCTTACTTCCACTATCAGCGGATGTGGCGTGGGTCTCCTATCGGGGTGAAAGATTACGCGATGGTTGGTGAAGTCTGCTTTCTTTCATGAGGTTGCGGGGTTCTATGGTCCTGGTTGTCTTCCAGCCAATAGCTTTTCGATTCTGTCGAGTCTTTTCTCGATTGTATCTAGCCTATCCAAAATCTGCTTGAGAATCCTATTTGTGTCTTGGGTTGGAACTAGGGGCATTGGGGTGGGTGCGGGCCATCTTCTCTCCTCTGGTCTCCCGGGACGCCTAGGTAAGAAAGGTTCATGTGCCGTTGCTTTCTTCTCTTGCTCGGTGACTTTCTTCATACCAAAAATAGTACTAATTGTCTTATAAAAGAGTCACATCGAGCTCCAAGGGAACAAATATAAGAGGGATTGATTTCTTTAGTTTTAATCTCGGATAGCATGACTCATTTTCGGGCGAAACATAGCTTTTGAGCTTCAATTATAGCATTTTTATGAGTGCCTATCTCGCTTCTTCTCGGATTTCTCCTTCTTAGCTCCTTCTTCCTCCTCATCGACTACTCTAATCAACGGCTTCTTCTCCAAACCCTCAATTCTAGCCCCCGGATACCTCTGCTCTATATCTCTGCGCAGATGGGCCGCATCGACATTCCCATGCGTCTTCACTTTGACGACGGGCTTGCCTCCCTCATCATAAGTCATAGATATTGAATATCCAGAACCCCCTCGGGCAGGTTCTTTTCCAAACAGAAAATCCTCCTCGCGGAAGTCCAATAGGTCGAAGATTCCCTTCTTCTTCCGTTTTCGCTCGGGCATTTTCCAAGTCCCTAAAGAAAGATGACAAACCCAAAATTAAAGTATTATCACCTATGGCTTCTCAAGTCAGGTCGCTCTTCGGTGCCATTGGCTCAACTAGAATTGAGCCCCGCTTTTCATTGTTTAAGACGAGCATTCTCGTGTTACCATCCATGGAACATTGTTAGATGTCATGTAAGCTACGTTTAAAGAAAGGTATGAAATCTTTTCCTCATCGGGCAGAGATAGACTCCACCGGCTTAGGCCCTGCGGATTGAGACGTTAGAAGCGTACTATTTTAGATGTTCAAAAAGCGTTGTGTAAGCGGATGCTGCAAGCACCAACAGTTGAAATACTTTGTATGCTTCAATCATATCGCTGGCAGTGTACTCTACGTTCAATCCATCGACTCTCTTGACTATGGGTAACAACTCCGCAGCGTCTGCATAGTGAGTTGCGTTGAAAGTTATCATTGCTTTTACTGGTTTCTTTGCTATCAGCGGCTTGACCTCGTTTTGTCTGAAGTTGGCTACTGCTCTCTTAACAGCTTTTTTCAATTCTTTTTCGATTTTTACCATGCTGAAGCTCTTGGTTGCTAACCTACTCAAGGAATGTTTTAAGGCTACAGCTTCAGCCCATGGTGCATATTGTTTCACATCGTCCTTCAGAAGTTGAGCTTCACCAGCCACCAGTATAACTGGCACATTCAGGTCTCCTGCTGCGTATGCATTTAAAAGGAATTCGCTCACTGCAACTCCATTCACTTCAACCTTGTTGATGGTGCTGCCACTGTAAGTGTGGTCCAATGTGGATTTTGCAGTGCCAAATTTTGCATGATATCCAAGAAATAGGGCGACGTCGCATCCTTCTATTCCGGAGACCATGCTAACTGGTCGCGGTGTTCCTCTGATGATCTCCACATATTCAGGTAAGTCCTCAACCAAGAGGTTGACCATAGGTCCATGGCTATCAGCAATGACAATCTCATCGAAGCCGTTTTTATTTAGTTCTTCAGCCACGGTTAGCGTGATTTTTGTAGCGATTTTCCTTGCTTCATCGTACAGTGTGCCTTTCAGATTTAAGTGACCTGGGATAACGATGTACGGCATTCCTTCCAAATCAACTGAAATAAATGCCTTCATAGAATTCACTCAACGTCAATCTTTAAAAGGGCTATTAAAGAATTTCGATCTGCAATTGCTAGGAGAGAAATTATGGTTGGCCAGTCAAATATGAACTACTGGGATGTCGGGATTCTAGTCACTGGCGGAGCTGGCTTCATCGGCAGCCACATAGTGGACAATTTGATGAAAAGAGACGGGAAGGTCCGGCTTTTTGATAACTTGAGCACAGGATCTATGGATAATGTGACTCAATGGATCGAACGCTCAGATTTCACCTTTGTCAATGGCGATTGCCTAAATCGTAAAGACATACGAGAGGCGATGAAGGGCTGCAAATTAGTCTTTCATCTGGCAGCAAATCCCGAGGTGCGAGTTGGAGCCGTTAATACCGAGATAGATTTTCAACAGAATATCGTCGCAACGTATAATGTTCTTGAGGAGATGCGCGAGAGTGAAACCGCGAAAACAATTGCTTTCACTTCTACCTCAGCCGTCTATGGAGATGCGAGGATTCTTCCCACGCCCGAGGAGTATGGGCCTCTTGAGCCTATCTCTCTTTACGGCGCGACCAAGCTGGCTTGTGAAGCTTTGATCTCGGCGTATTGCCATACGTTCGACATGCGTGGCGTTATCTATCGGTTCGCGAATATAGTTGGTTCTAGAAGTCACCATGGGGTGATTTGGGATTTCATCCACAAATTGTTAGAAAATCCACTAGAGCTCGAAATTCTGGGTGACGGCACCCAAACCAAGTCGTATCTCATGGTTGACGAGTGTGTCTGCGCCTTGCTCTTTGGGTTGGAACACGCCTCTGAGAGGGTTGAAATCTACAACATAGGCTCGGAGGACCAGATTAGCGTCAGGGAGATCGCCAGAACTGTGACAGAGCAGATGGATATGAAAGAAGTGAGATTTCGCTACACGGGTGGAGTCCATGGGGGACGAGGCTGGATAGGCGACGTCAAAACAATGTTCCTTGACGTTTCCAAGATGAAACGGTTGGGATGGAAACCTAAATACAACAGCGCGAAATCGGTTAAGACAGCAACAGATCACATTTTAAGAGAATTAGGGTTCAAGAAAGAATCGCTATGCGCCAATTCAGGCTTCTAGCCACAATTTTCAATCCATGCAGATTCCGTTATTTTGATAGCTTCAATATTCTCAGTGTTTCATGTATGATAGATTTTGCCAGGGACCTAGCTTCTCTATCTGTCGGCAGTAGTGTGAGAATGTAGACGACTCCCCCTAGTAGGGTCACTGCTAGGGTGTAGATGATTCTTGTTGGGTGAGGAATAACAAGCAGCACAGCTGCCATTACAACTGATGCTATAGCATACTTGGCTATGTTCTTCCAAGGGATACTGAAGTCCACACATTTTCTTGCGATGCCATACCTAGCGAACAGCAGGGGTATGTCTATTACCAAGATTATCGCAGCCACAAAGGTTGCTGCTTCGGTTGCTGTTTGAGCCATGGTGGTCAGTACAAAGTATGTCAGTGGGAGAGAGATTGCGGCTTGGACATAGGGTAGCGTGTATATCATGAACAGTCTGGTTTTAATGAGCTTTTTGAAGGGGATTTTCGCTTTCTCGTCTACTCTTTCGGTTCCAGACGTAATCGTGTTGAACACTGATGATACGCTCAAGCAGAGGGCATTCATTGCTAATATTATGAGCACCGGTCTTGCTAGGCGAAACTCTATTCGCATAATTGTTACGTAAGAGTCAGATAGCACCATGGCTCCAGCCGTCATTGGTATGGCAAACATGAGAACCATTCTAAGACTTGTGGATATGTCTTTGGGGTCAGTTTTGGACAGTAGTNNCTAAGACTTGTGGATATGTCTTTGGGGTCAGTTTTGGACAGTAGTTTTGGGTATAGAGCGAATGCCAGAACTGAAGAGTAGCCTATGATACTGGCAATGATCTGGCCCGCTGTGTAGTCTCCTCTGGCTTCTCCTGCATAGATGAATAGGAGAATCAGAACCAAGGCTGCCAGTCTTTGACCTCCGATGTTGTAGAGGTTGATAGGTGACGCTTTGAGCCACTCCTTTACGTAGCTCCATCTAATCTTCCCTTGAAGTCCGTGGGTGGTGATTCTTAAATAAAATACGAGTTGCAGTGTGTAGGCGACTATGATGCTTGTGACCGCAGCGACTAGAGCTTCAGGGCCGCGCACTCCGCGTTGTATGATAAGTATATAGCCTATGATGACCTTGCATGCCTCGAAGATTAGAAAGCCGTATCCGATCTTTTGGGGCTGTCTCGCGTGCAGGATTGCCTCGAAGGCGCGTAGAGTGTAGAGCTCGAGTATCTGGATTACTACAATGATGTATAGAATTACGTATGCTTCACCGATCTGAAATGCTGACGTGATGCTTGGTAGCAGTAGAGCGTAGATTGCCGCGAATATTGCTGATAGTATAAGATTTGATGCTAGCCCTGTTCTTGATGCTCCCGCATGGTTTCTGGCGGTGAATCTTGTGGTCCAGAAGGGTATGATCATGGCTGGTAGGGTGAAATAGGTGAGTGTGTCGCCCAGATTGCTGTATATGCCTAGTTCCTGTCTTGGATCTATGGTACTTCTTGTGACCATCAGTGAGAATGCTAGGCCCGTGCCTACGCTGATCAGCCTGGATAGAAATAGGATAAGGCCTGAGTATGTCAGTCGAACCTCATTCTTAGCCATTAAGATTCACAACTGCTAGGATAGGCGTTTTCTTTGGCTCTTCTTTGTGAAATGAGTATTTAAGAGATGCGAATGATAAAAAACTTAGAATTCGCCCCGTTCACTAAAGTGTCCGTTCACAAATCTTATATCTGTCCGTTTACACCTCACCCTAAGTTGGTGTCACGATGAGAGGTGGCCGCGAAATTCAAGGCTTATTCTAGACGTTTGCCCACACTGGACCCTAACCGCTCAAGAATCGGAAAAGAATATAACACTTCTATAAAATCGAGAAATCCTACCAATATAAGCTTTGAAACTGGAGGATGAAGAGGGCTTTGTTCAAAGAAGTAGAGCCTATGGTTGACTTTCCGAAACTTGAACGTCGCACCCTAGGGTTCTGGGAGAAGATGGATGCCTTCCAAAAGCGTGTAGCCCTGAACCGAGACAAGAGACGCTGGTCTTTTATGGATGGACCTATCACGGCGAACAACCCCATGGGTGTCCACCACGCCTGGGGACGTACGTACAAGGATGTTTTTCAGCGCTACAGAGCCATGAGAGGATTCGATGAACGCTACCAGAATGGCTTCGACTGCCAAGGGCTCTGGATTGAGGTTGAGGTTGAACGGGAACTCGGCTTCAAGTCTAAGCGTGACATCGAGGCCTACGGAATCGCCGAATTCGTTAGAAGGTGTAAACAGAGGGCCCTTCGCTACGCCGCCATGCAGGTTGAGCAGTCTATTCGACTAGGGTACTGGATGAACTGGGATGACCCCCAGCTCCTACGCAGGTTGGCAGATGGCCTTGAGAATGAGGAAGAGGTTTTGACCATTGAAGGACCCAAGGGTCCCGTGTCTGATACAGTTGAGAGTCTTGTCAGCAGGCTGGGAACACCTCAGCTGGGCGGCTCATACTTCACCTTCTCCGACGAGAACAACTACACAATCTGGGCTGTCCTCAAGAAATGCCACGAACGCGGATGGATATACAAAGGCAGAGACGTGATGCCTTGGTGTCCCCGCTGCTCAACCGCTCTGTCCGAGCACGAGATAGTGACGGAGGGCTACAGAGAAATGACCCATATAGGGCTCACACTGAGGTTTCCCCTTCGCGAACGACCTGGGGAAGCACTTCTGGTCTGGACGACGACTCCTTGGACGCTCTCTTCCAACGTGGCCGCGGCGGTTCATCCCGATATGTGCTATGTGAAGGTTCGTCATAACGGGGAAGTCTTTTATCTAGCCAAGGCCGCTCTAAACCAAGCTTTTTCTGACGGAGACTACAAGGTAATCAAAGAGCTTTTGGGGAAGGATATGGTCGGCTGGACCTACGATGGTCCATTCGATGAACTTCCTGCCGAGCAGAAGTTGGGCGCTGTTGCTGCTCACCGAGTTATACCTTGGACGGAGGTAAGCGAGGTTGAGGGCACAGGCATAGTTCACATAGCGCCGGGCTGCGGAAAGGAGGACCTCGAGCTTGGTAGAGAATATGACTTGCCTGCTGTGGCCCCGCTGAATGAGTTCGGCGTCTTTGTTGAGGGTTTCAGCTGGCTCACGGGCACCCATGTCTATGAATCGGCTGAGCCGATCATCGAGAACCTCAGAGAGAAAGGGCTACTCGTTAACGCTGAGGATTTCACCCACCGCTATCCAGTTTGCTGGCGTTGTGACAGCGAGCTTGTATTCCGCCTCGTTGACGAGTGGTTCATCTCCATGGGAGAGAAGCTCGACAAGCCGCTTGAAGAGGTTAATGAACAGGAGAAGGAGAATAACCTTCGCTATCAGATAATGAACGTGGCCAAGCAGGTTCGCTGGATCCCGGATTTCGGTCTACAGCATGAGCTTGACTGGTTGCGGAACATGGATGATTGGATGATCTCCAAGAAGAGGTACTGGGGCTTGGCCCTGCCGATATGGGAATGCAAGGAGTGCGGAAACTTCGATGTGATAGGCAGCAAGGAAGAGTTAGAGTCACGGGCTGTCGAGGGCTGGCAGGGCTTCAAGGGGCACACCCCGCATCGACCCTGGATAGACGCGGTGAAGATCAAATGTTCTAAGTGTGGAGTGGTCATCTGTCGCATCCAAGACGTGGGCAACCCGTGGCTGGACGCGGGTATAGTTGCTTACTCCACGCTCGACTATCGCCATGATAGAGACTACTGGGGGAAATGGTTCCCCGCTGATCTGATCTGCGAGTCCTTGCCAGGGCAGTTCCGAAACTGGTTCTACTCCATGTTAGTCATGAGCACTATCTTGGAGCGTCGCGCGCCCTTCCGCACATGCTTCGGTCACGGCATCGTGCTGGATGAGAAGGGGCAGGAGATGCACAAGTCCTCCGGCAACGTGATCTGGTTTGACGATGCTGCTGAAACCATGGGCGCGGATGTTATGCGGTGGATATACTGCACCAGTAGACCTGAAAGCAATATTCTCTTCGGTCACACATTGGCGAACGAGGTCAAGCGGCAGTTTCTGATCCCCTTGTGGAACGTCTACAGTTTCTTTGTGACATATGCCAACCTAGACAAGTGGACACCAAAAGCGGCTACGACTCCGTGCTCACTCTTAGACCGCTGGGTCCTCTCAAAGCTTCAAACCCTTATTCAAGATGTCACCGATCGTCTGGAAGACTACGATCCATATGATGCCGCGGCAAGCTTAGAGCAGTTCGTGGACGAGCTTTCGCGATGGTATGTCCGNNCTTATATGCTTGTCTGACGACTCTTGTGAGACTTCTGGCGCCGTTTCTTCCCTTCCTTGCTGAAAATATGTATCAGAACTTGGTGCGTACTGTGAGATCTGCGGCTCCTGAGGGTGTGCATCACAACGATTGGCCGGCGGCTGATAAGTCTCTCATTGACATAGACCTGATGGCAGACATGGATTTGGTTGTTACAGTCTGCGGTCTAGGGCGTTCAGCTCGCAACAAGGCTGGAATAAAGCTACGGCAGCCTCTGTGCAGGGCAAAGGTTGTGTCAGATGAGCTCTCACTGGAGAGACTGCGTAGGTTCACAGAACTGATCAAAGATGAGCTCAATCTGAAGGAGCTGGTCTTGACGACGCAAAAGGAGGAATTGGTAACTTATGAGATACAACCGTTACCACACATACTCGGAAAGAAGTATGGAAAACTGTTTCCCAAACTGCAAGCAGCCGTGGCACACATGGACACCGACGATCTCCTTCAGAAGCTTCAAGAAGATCAGAGGGTTGAGGTAAAAGTGGACGATAGAACTGTCAGCGTGCTTCTAGAGGAAGTCGAAGTACGCGCCCGACCGAAACAAGACTACGCCCTAGCGGAAGAGCAAGGTGTCGTCGTTGGAGTGGACACGGTGCTCACGGAAGAACTGAAGAAGGAGGGGGCAGCCCGCGACATCGTGCGCCGCATACAGAACCAACGCAAAGAAGCAGGTTTTGACATAGCCGATGAGATCGAGACCTACTATGAAGCCGGACCTTGGCCCACAGAGGTCTTCAGAACTTATGAAGATTACATAGCCTCAGAGACCCTGTCTACATCCATACGAAAGGCTGAACCCCCAGCAAGGGCAATACCTGTGGAAGCATATGTAGCAGAATACGAGATTGAAGGCGATACACTCAAGCTTGGGCTAATTCGTAAGAAGAAAACGCCAAAGTGCGCTAAATGAGCGAAAGCAGGGGCATGCTTGTTTCTACACGTATTGCAACAACGGCAAAAGCGTGCATACTATAAAGTGCGCAAGAGTAGTCGAGAGATGTGAGATTAACCGATCGACAAGATGCAGTTTTGGATGATCTACAATGAAAAAGGGCGAAACCTTAAGTTACCAAGTCTCCCATCTTAAAGAAGGGAATATTCATATGTTGTTTGTGACGCTTTTGGTGCCAAAGGGAAAAGGCGCAAAGGCCGTAAAATATTTGAGGGAACTCAAGGCTCCGAAGAGAATCAAAATCCGTGACATATACTTCACCTTTGGGAGATACGACGGCATAATAATCTTCGAGGCTCCTAGTACCAGCGAGGCTATGGACTTCACCATGAAAGTGGGTTTTGAGACACACTATACAATGGAAACCCTAACAGCGGTCCAAGCAAGAAAATCCTAGAGCCTCCTTTCTTTCCGTTCGACCTGAGTATTGGCCTCGATACTAGATTAAGAAAGGAAACGACATAAAGAATATTGCAACCATCCCCAGAGCAGCCAGTTTCCTCCAAGTTGTAACTTTTGACGCGCTGTCCAACGGACCTGGGTGTCGCATGAACGAAAAGAAGATTGCAATCATTGCCCATACGATAAACGACTCCCAGACAAAGAAACCCAAAACTAGGAAAGCTATGATCGCAAGGTACGACATGATGGTGCGTGCTCTTTTTCCAAGGAAGGTTTCCGCGATGTGGCCGCCATCGAACATTCCCACCGGTATCAAATTGAGTGACGTAACGATCATTCCAATCCAACCCGCAAAGGCAACTGGATGTGGTGATACCGCAAGTATTCCTGTGCCATTGCTTGGTGGAGCTCCTAAGGGTTGAATGTATCGCATAATCAACAAAAACAACGGTGAGATTGGAAGCGTGGGGGCTCCTTCAGGAATCCGAATATAACTTGAAAGGGGAATGCCTATGATCGTAGCAGCGATTGCCACGAGAAAACCTATGATTGGGCCAGTGGAACCGATGTCAAATAAGGCGTCTCTGTTGGGCGGGAGAGATTTTTGGCGGATGACGGCTCCGAACGTGCCTATCGGAGGGGGTCCTGGTATGAAGTAAGGATAGGTGGCTTCTACTTTGTGTTTGTCAGCTGCGATCTTATGGCCCATCTCATGAGATCCCAGCACGCCCATGATTGCGGCCGTGAACATCACCGCTCCAACTAGATACCATGATTGACTGGTGATGCCCAAGTCGGAATAGAAAAACATCGATTGCAGGTATCCGGCAAGAAACACGGTTGCCAGCGTGGCAAAGAGCAACACCATATTTATGGTTTTTCGGCTGGGCTTTGTAGCCGGTTTGCGCATAGCTTTCAGCACGATTTTCCCTTCTTCGCTTCTAAGAATTGGAACAAAACCTAGGGGATCTAGACGATCCACAAGCCTCAGAAAAGCCTTCTTTGAGTCTTCTTGTGCTCTTATGTGGAAGGTCGGTACGCCGTACTCAACAAAGCCGTCTTCCACCTGAAATTCAGACTCAACCATGCTGCGTAACTGTTCAAATGGAACAATTTCAGCATCGGGCTCGGTGAGAAAACTGTTTGAAGACATTACCTTTTCAATACTCGTGAACAACTTGGCAGATTATAAGTTTAGTGCTAGCTTTGTTCTGCGCTTTGCTGCACACGAGTGTATTTCTAAATCGCCGTTGAACTCTGTCAATAATCTTATAAGTATGTGGTGTGGATAGTTGTTTGGCATATCTTACGATGCCGTATATCTAGACCGTGGAGACGCGCAACATGATTGTTGAATGTGGGATTTGCGGCGACGCTCTTAAGAGATCACGAGAAGTTCATTTCGTGCGCTATCGTTGTCCCCGCTGCCAGATTCTCTACTATGTTTGCTTTCCCACCGAGCCGCCTGATCTAACAAGAACGCGTCAGAAACCGGAAAGACCATCGATCTTCGTGTTGTCATTTCCTTTTGCTGTTATTGCGATTCTCGAATTGTTTTATCATCTCTTCATATGATAGAGATTTTCATTGTCGAGATAGTGACGGGCTTTCAGGTTTTTTCCAAGGGCCTCTTTTTCCAAGGATATACTTGATCATACAGTCGAAGCGGGCGGAGACGTTGATGAACCTCAGGATGCTGTAGAGCGGTGTGTAGAAGAGTAGTCGTTTATGGTTATAACGGTCGTAGGTGAACTTCAGGGCGACGGCTTGCTGTATGATTCCAACTGCTAGCATAAGTGGCAGAAACATTAGTAGGTTGTAGAGGAAGAATAGTCTATCTGGAGCGAACCAATAGAGCAGAGGGATTCCTAAGACTGCGGTCAGTTCTACAGCGGCACCTCCGTATCCCGTGATTAGGCAGTACCATAAGAGGAGGCTTAGCCATCGTCTGCGTAGAAGCAATTTCTTGTGTATGCCAAGTATGTTGTGGAGGCCACCTAGGAACCATCGTATTCTCTGATCCCAGAAGGTCTTGAATGAATCGGGTGCTAGCGTTGTACTTCGAGCCTTGTCCAGATAACCAACACGGAATCCTCTCCTTTGAATCTCCAACGTTATCTCAAGATCTTCCGTGATGGACTCCGCCTTCTTTTCGCTAAGAACTCTTCGCAATATATGGGTCTTGAACAAGCCTATGGGTCCTGGAACTACGAGAACCGCGTTTGCGAGGGCTTGTGCGCAACGAAATATCCCTAGCCCTTGGCTATATTCTAGTTGCTGGAGGATGATGAAGAATTTTGGCGCGCGCGTATTTCCGTCTGACGGGTGTATGTAGCCGGTGACTGCAGCTCTATCATCTATGTCCATCGCGTTAGATAACTGCTTGAGGGCATCAGGCTTCCATCGTGAGTCTGCGTCTACTATTGCGGTTACTTCTCCGGCGGCTTTGTCGACGCCTGTTTTTATGGCCTGTGCTTTGCCTAGGTTTTCTTCGTGTCTGATGATTTCTCCGTGGATATAAGGCCAAACTCTCTGGTTCAGCTTGATGGTTGTTTGTGCCACTTCGTTTGTGTGATCGGTGCTTCCGTCGTCTACTACTATGATTTCGGCGTAGTTGGGGTAGCGAATTACGCTTCTGAAAAGGCTTGCGATGCATTTGGATATGGTTTTTTCCTCGTTGTAGGCGGGGATAACCAAGGAGACCGTGGGGTAATAGTTGCTTTCTTCTTTTGCCTGTCTTCGCTTCCAGATCCATGCGGCGACTACGAGGCTTCCACCGATTGCTATTGAGAGGAAGGTGTACCAGAGGTAGAAGAACGCTGCTGTTGTGTGCCATAGCCAGTGGGTTGGTTGGAGAGTTGGAGTGTAGCCGAAGCCGTGGATAATAGCATGTTCGGTGAGAATGGGGAACCATCGCCATACAAGGTATGCTAAGATGAAGGGTACGCCAAAGAGGATATGTTGCAGTTTTGTAGTGTTAGTTCGCTTAGCTTCGCTGATATTGCTTTCGTTCATTCGTCGCTTTCCCCATTTCTTCATCTTCTCTCATTACTAAAATGGCTTCTTAGTAAACGGGAATACTGTTTTAATCGTAATATTGTTCTTCAAAAAGTGCTATAAGCTCCGTCTGTGTTTTAGTGCCTGCGCGTTACTAGACGGAAAAGGTGTATAGGTAAAAAAAAGGGAGGGAGGTGGGGGTTATCCTATTATTCCTATGTTGTTGTTTATGTTGTCGCAGATTGTTTTTGCTTCTTCATAGTCGTGGAACGTGCTGTTGCTGTTCATCAGTATGTTTTCGCAGTATGCTATGGCTTCGCCGACGGTCTCCAAACCACCGTATATCGCACTGTCTATATGTGTACCCATTGATAACTTGCCGCTGACCATGTTCAGCCAGGTTGCCAGCAGTTGTGCCTCTGCTCTAGCCTTCATCCAATGCCTGCGCGTGACGAACCATCCATTACGACTCCAGAGGATTCTATATGCATTCCAAAGGGTGTCGTCGTTGTCGCCCTCATAAATTCCTTGGAACAGGGTGAGGGCTGACCTCAGGCTGATCTGCTCAAGATAGTCCAGCAATTCGTCTTCTGTGACTTGTGCAGTTCCTCTGTTGAAGAGGTACACGTACACTTGGTGTTTCCAGAATCCAATGGTCCTAGGCTCCGGTGTAATGACGGGTGTGAAGGTGGCTTTGATGGTGCCTCCACATTTGATGTGGAAGGTTAGCTCGTTGCCGACTTCGCTTATGACGTCGAGGTTGCCGGTGACCTCCCAACCAACGAATTCATAGCCTGGATTAGCGTTGGCGATGGCCGTCAGAGTGGTGCAGTAATCCCAGGTGTCAGATTGACCGTTGAGATAGGTCTGGCCGCCGACGATGGTGATGTTCCCGCCTTCGGGCGGATCAATGATGAACGTAACCGTGCATTCAGTGATGACCTCTACTGTGGCGTCGTCGAGGTCGGTAACTGGGTAGTTCCATGGGTCCAGGCCAGTCGCGTTTCCCCAGTTGGTTACGGTGTCTATGGGCCAGGCTTCGAGTTTGAAGGTCTTTGTTTCTCCCACTGCTAGGTCGAATGGTGCCGGGGAAATAGTGTCGTATATGTCGTCTGTTACATTGACGTTGTGTAGCGGGTATGGTCCTGGGTTGGTGACTTCATAGGTGTAGACGACCTTTTCGCCAGCGTGTATAAGCGTCGGGTCCACTGTCTTGTTTAGCTCGATGGCTGATTCGCACACCCTGTACAGATAAACCTCTGGATTCGGGAAGTCTAGGCTTGCAGGATTCCCTTCGGAGTCGGTGTATGTGAGATTCGCCTCAAGGTTCGTTGCGTAGTTTCCTTCCAGTCCTCTTATTGGGCGTATCTTGTACTGAAATGTTTTGGTTTCACTGCCGAGTTCATCGAACTCCCAAGTTATCGTGTTTCCTATGACTGACGTAGGAGGCGGATTGATGGAACCTGCAACAATGACGAACTCGTCTTCCACTATATCTGTAATCTTTAGGTCAGTGCCTGCGGGCTTTATCTCTGCTGCTATTGCTGCGTATATGTCTTCTAAGTATCCGGGTGTGGCTGCGTCGAAGAAATGCTCAGGTGATGTTGCCATCTGTTCTAGGGTGTCTCTCGCGACAGCTTCGGAGACTCCAAGAGCGGCCAGATTCAAACCAATCGTGAAAACCACGGTTCCTGCATCCTTGGCTGCTTGTGCCTCCTGTATGGCCTTTAAAGTGCTTTCAGTATGAACCATGGGCCAAGTTGCAGTGCTATGTGTGATTCCCGTGCCAAAATCCGTCCATCGGTTTGCTACTCCATCGGTTAGTACGATCATGACATCCGTAGCGTGGTTACGACCGTTTGTTGCCAATTCCTCTTGAGCTATGTGAACGGCTGCCATGATGTTCGTGTACTCTCCGTCAGACAACCAGTCGATTGCTGACTTAGCTAGGGCTGGGTTGCCTGTCAGTCCTTGGTCGAGGCTTGCAGTAGTGGAATAGGAACTGATTCCAACCCAGTCGCTTGTGGCTGGGTCTCCGGTGAAGCTGAGCTTGTCGACAAAGGATTTCGCTGCGGCTTTGGCTGCGTTCAGTGGGTAGCCATTCATGCTGCCAGAGCGGTCGATCACTAACATAACGTCCACGGGGCCTCCAACTCCTGTGCCGTTCACAGTGAGAATCACGAGGATCTCTTGGCCACAAGTAATCTCGTAGGGTGTGGCGGTTTTGTTTACAGTCACGTTTTCGTCTATGCTTTGAGCTTGGATGATTGTGAGTGTAGCGCTTGTTGTTAAGGTCGAAACTATTAGTAGAGCAATGAAGAGCGTTGAAAGATGTTTCCTCAATTTTTAGCCTCCATTCTTTTTTTTAGTTTAGGCTTCGATTCCGCTGCGCTATGACATACGTCATATTTAAACCTAGTGTTTTCCATGTTTCATTCTCCTTTCTCTTTACATAGACCAGAAGACGGCGCCTATTTAAACTATATTACAATGTAGGATATATCATGCCCAGTTGGCTTACACCATTTTCTTGATGGCGATAGCTCCTTCATCTAGGCTCAGTGTCACGTTGAAATGCAGGTGCCTAGCATCTTCTTGCGGGTCTTGGGTAGAGAGTTTGCGGGCTGCTAATGGCTGCTTAGTAGTTTATTAGCTCGTGGGATGTAAGGCACGATTATGTTCTGACTGAGTTCTTCAAAATGGAGAAAAAGAAAAAAAAAGAGGTGTTTTTGGCGACTTTTAGCAGTCGTGTGGAGTCTTCTCGCTGATTGTGCCTAGGCGTTCTACGATGGTTATCTCTGGGTGCGTTGGGTCGTCTACTGGGTAGTCGATCTCTAGAATTATGTCAGTGACTCCCCGGTTCTCGCATTGAAGATACACGATTCCTTCGTCCCAGAGCCACTTGCTGGCGTAGTAGGTGTCGTCTCCGTCGTAGCCCCAGACTAAGAAGCCTACGGTTCCGTTAATGTCCTTGTAGACGGATATCACTGCGTGTCCGCTGCCGTAGATGGTTTTGTTCCAGCAGGATAGGCTTAAGATTTTGTGCGCGTGTCCGATGTCTGAGGTCACGTATGCATTGTTAGCGAAGAAGGCATACGTGAATTCGTTGAAGTATTCTGTTCCTAGCTGCGCTATTGGTCCTCCTTCGAAGATCATGTTGCTGCTGGATACTGGTGTGGTGTGGCACCAGTCGTCGCGGAGGTGCGGTCTTCCTAGGGTGTCTCTGTAGTCGGCTTTGTCGCGTGTGTTACCTCTTCCCATTACGAAGGGCGAGTTTGGTCCCCAGCTTGCTTCTCTTATGTCCATGCCGGTCATTTTGACGTCTACGTTTTTGATGGAGTCGAAGGCTTGGGTGACGTAGGCTGCGCCTGCGGAGTCAATGGTGGCAGCGCGCGTGCCCACAACGATCCATTCGTAACTTCCGCCCCATATCTCGTAGATCGCGTTGTATTCTTCGCCTGCCGTTACAGACATCGTGAAATTTAGCATCCCAGTCATCTCATCAATGCTATAGTTAGCTGGGTCAACTATGGCTGGAGGCGATTCTCCGTCGACTTTTTTAACCACCAGTATACCACTCGTGCCGAAGCGGTCTGGGTTTAGCGCGATTGGCCAGTGCGATAGTTGATACATGGTCGAATTTGCTTCGTCGATGGTTATGAGGTCGATCTTCTCCTTACGCTCTACAGTTGAGTAAAGCACCTTTATCTCTGTTCCAGCGGGTGGCACGTTGTCGCCCGTTATCAGTATGCCTCCTACGTAATCAGGGGGGCCGCTGTTCGTCAATGTGTAGTTGTAGCCTCCAAAGAGGGAACTGTTACGCTCTGGCGTTCTTAATTCTCCGTCCCACATAACCCTTTCAGCAAAGCTACAATATGTTGTCCATTCTGCCTCGAAAACCCACGTATGTGTAAGGTTAAACCATACTAGTTCGTCGGTTTCTTCGGCGGTGGTCACATTGTGGAAATCAACCCATCTCCGCGTGTCCTTGCGAACGGCGGCCCAAAGGTCGAAGGGAACGAAGGTTTCATCCAGCTGATACCAAACCTCATCGTCTATCACATCCTCGCCTATAGACCAATCTTCTGCTCCAGCGCTGTCGTCATCTGCGTCGTGCCTGTCCGTTAATCCATACATAGTTACTGCTCTAAACTGTCTCTGACGGTCTTTGTTCTCAAGGATGAAGCACCATTCACCGATCACGTAGGGCGTATCCGGCTCAGCAACGTGATCGCTCATATCGTCCTCACCGCCGCCAGCAGGCGTTTCGTGCTTGTACACGACTGTAATGTAGTCGGTGTCAGCCGGCTCAACGTTAAACTCGATACTATCGGTTGCGCCGCCAGTCCATGTGTAGTCTACACCGTTTCCTGTTAGCAAGAGATCGTTCAAGTACACCATTGGTTCATCGCTGACTGCTCCTAACCCTACAGGATACAGATCTGAGCTAGGCCAACCTAAATCTGGAAGTGATATAGTTCTGTTAGCAAATGACCCTAGGGCTTCCCACGTTTGGTTATACTCTTGCGTGCATAGTGAACTCAATATTGTGTCTCTGGTTACGTGCGTGGTTCCGTCCACCATTTTTCCAAACAATTGCGGCCAGAACGCCGCGAATCCTACGTAATCTCCACCCTCATCAATCATCTGTGCTAGGTCATACCCAGTTATGTCATTGGTAGCATTATAGAAGTCGTGGTACTCATAGTCGTAATACGTGGACAGATCGTCATAGAAGTGCGCGTAGCTGGGTGGCGCCGCTGTGGTGCCGATGTCCCATTCTCCGCGGTTGCTGAATTCAACCTGGAATTTCCTGCCGAACTTTCCCTTGTCCAATCTCTTAATGTCTTTGTACAGAATCACGTTCTTCTTGACCTTGTTGAACACAAACGTTATCGTTACACTAACCAGTGCATCGTCAGGTCCCTCGGCTTCATCGTCATACAAAGTGGTCTTCGTCAGAGCAACAAATCTTCTAGGTCCATCGTACAGAACCTTAATGTCATCCGTGGCCGCCCACACATTCGTTTTTCGTCCGCCGTAGGGCGTTCCTAGCGGTCCTTCCGTGCATGCTTCTTTCCAGTCTCCGCCGATGCCAGTTGATCCAGAGATGTCACTATACAGGGCAAAAGCCCACGCCCTCTTGTACATGTTTGCCAAGTCAGCGTAATGTATATCAATAAACCATCCTTGACTCCAGTCCTTCTCAAGCACGTTAGGATTCGCGAACACATCCATACCGTCATATTCCAAGCCCTGCTTGGCCACGCCGTTTATCAGCTCCCCATATTTAGAGAAGCCAAAGATCAGATCCTCTTTCGCATAGGGATAGAGCACATAGGAATCAGATGCCAGCACGCCGTTAACCGTCATGTTGTCTGCATCATAAACAGCAGCAGAGGAAATGAACATAGGAACGATCAATGTAACCGCGATTGTTATCGTCGCCAATATCGTAGTCAGCTTTTTTCTATTCATTTTTTACTCCTCTTTTACAATTTTNNACATGAAGCTATATTCTGTATTCTAGTTCTATCTCTAAGCGTCTCAGTCACTTCCTTGCATGCATGAATACATGTACCCTACAGGTTGTCCACTTGAAAGGGATAAGCGTTTTTTCGCTTTGTTTCATCGACTCTGTTGACTCAGTTGAAAATACATTAGATAGGTCCCGTTCCTACGAAGATTTTTTATATCTTACTGTTGAAAGTATTGAAAAGAGAAGTGGCAACTTGTCTCAGACTAAGCTAACCCAAGGTGAAGCGCGCGCACTAGAGGAAAGCCTAAACTCCGACGTCAAAACGGTTAGTATACGTTTGCGACAAGGCGAATACCAGCACGACCTGGCAAAAGGAATCGCGTCCTTCCAACTGGAACTAAACTTTCCAGACGTTAAAGACCTAATAGAAAAATTGTACGGAGAGGAAAAAACAAACGAAAATCAGTTCATCCGAAACATTCAGACAATCCTAAAGAAAATGGAGAATAACAACATCGTTAAGATATTACCAAAGAACAAGCCCTGGGAGCTACAAAGATATGCACTTTCAGGCTTCAAGTTCCTTGATGTTGAAAAAAATCTTGTAACTTTGGCTACAACCCAACAAATAGAGCGAACGCAACACCGGTTGCACTCCGCACCAAACTCATTAAAGGCGCAAATGCTCAAACCATCTTACATGAAGACAAAGATCTTGCTATCCATATTCTTAATAGTTATATCATATACGGTCGCTCTATGGTCCCTCCTACAGCCTATCATCAATCCCATTATTTTCACGCCCGCTTTTAGCGCTGCTTTCACGTGCTCTCTCATCCTGGGAAAACTGCTTTCCCAAAAATAGTTGCTGCCTTTCACAATAAGCTAAAGCAATCTTAAATAATGTTGCCTTCTAACAATTGTCGATGTGACAAAAATGAAGAAAACTGTCTTGACTTCACTTGCAGTTTTGTGTTTGTTATCCACAGTGGTTCTGATAGGTGACAAAAAGCCCGTAAAGGCAGATCCAGACTTGATTTATGTTCCGACAGATTATCCAACAATACAGGAAGCTATCAGTCATGCAAATCCAGGGGACACAATTTTCATCCATAAGGGATCATACTATGAAAATGTTATCGTCAACAAGAGCGTCTCTCTTGTGGGAGAAGACATGGACTCAACAATTATTGATGGCAGAGCAAATGGCAGCGTGATTTCTATAAGAGCTAATAACGTGAACATCAATGGCTTCACCATACAGAACAGCGGGTCAGTCGAATCGGATAGCGGTATCTACATAACTTCAAGTGGCAACAACATAACCCACAACACAATAGCAAACAACAAGAACGGCATATACCTGTACTATTCCAACGGCAGTGTGATATCCGAGAATAACGCCTCGTCAAACAGTTGGTATGGAATCTACCTTCACTATTCTAATGACAACATGATTTCCGAGAATAACGCCTCGTCAAACTACAATGATGGAATCAACCTGTACTGTTCTGACATTAATAGAATCGCTAACAACAAGGTCTACTCAAACAACAACGGCATATACCTGTACTATTCCAGCAACAACATGATCGCTGGCAACAACGCCTCAGATAACGACTCTGGAATCTGGATACGTCAATTGTCTGGCAACAACATGATCGCTGGCAACAACGCCTCAGATAACGAATATGGTATATACCTGTACTATTCCAGCAACAACGTAATCGTTAACAACAATGCTTACTCAAACAGAAACCACGGTATGTACCTACATTATTCCAGCAACAATAACACCATTTATCATAACAACATCGTAAACAACATGGGTCAGGTGTGGAGTGATTCTGTGAATGTTTGGCACTATAACGACGAAGGTAACTACTGGAGCGACTACACAGGGCAGGACCTAAATGGAGATGGAATAGGAGACGATCCCTACGTTATAAACGTGAACAACCAAGACAGCCGTCCTTTGATGGGAACGTTCTCCAATTTCAAAGTCGCTTGGAAAGCGAAAACCCATCATGTCAGCATCATTTCCGACTCAACAATCTCTGATTTCAAATTTGAGATTTTGAGAGAAACAGGGAACAAAATGATAGGCTTTCATGTCAGCGGTGAAGACGGTTCTGTTGGTTTCTGCAGAGTTATGATTCCTACTGAATTAATGAACTATTCATACATTGTTCTGGTTGATAAAGAAGAAATCATCCCAACCTTGCTTGATTTTTCAAACAATATACATGCGTATCTGTATTTTACGTATGTCCACAGCAATCGCACCATTCAAATATTTTCTTCCAGACTACTGTACTTGTACAACGAACTAATCAGCGAACACGTCAAGTTGAAAATGGATTTCCACAACTTGAACTCGACACTTCTTGAACTATTGGACAACTATAGTGGACTCCTAAGCGATTACAGTCAATTACTAGAAAGATATAGCACATTGAACGCATCCTATCAGGAGCATCTGCTCGATTATATGGAATTGCAGGGAAATCATACTTCTCTTCTATTGGAAGAAACGCGAAATATCCGAAACCTAACGTATGTTTTGATAGCCACAACAACCATCTTCATCATAGCCGCAGTTTATCTATCAACATACGCGCACAGAAAGGTTTCCAGAAGTTAAGAAATTTTAGGGCGCATGCATGTCCTACATGAAACATCCAAAATCTTATCTTGAAACAAGAAAATATAGCAGTAGAGCAACGGGGTGTTAACCGTTAGAATAGCCATTCTTCATCATGCTCTGGGCAGGTTTGGAGGTGCAGAGAAGATGGCTGCCCTTCATTCCATTCACCTTAAAAAGAAGGATTTCGACGTTGAACTCTTTTACAGCGGTCCTCTACTTGACAATTGGAGAGAAAGAATACAATCAATGGTGCCTCTAACCCCGCTACCTTTTGGGCTACTTTCCTCAATTGAAGACCTCCCAAACATCATTAAACTCATAAACCGACTCAAATCATTCGATGCAATACTCGTACACCATCACATTTGCCCTTTTCTCGCCTTCTATCTTACTATGTTTTTCGAAACTAAGCTTGTTTGGTACTGCGGAGAGCCGCTGCGCGCTTTGTGGGAAACGCAATTGTCGGGGATATCCTTCAAGAAGTTAAGCTCCACCGTTAGACCTACCAGCACAAAATCCTACGGCAAATACTTGACCTCTCTATTTCTTTCTGATAGATTTTACGCCTCTTCAGTTAACTTTCTTCGCGCCATAGACAAGAGAACAGCAAGGCATTACACAAAGATAATCGCCAACAGCATATACACCAGCAAAGTTGTCAGAACACTTTACAGTCTAGATCATAGGATACCTGTTGCATACCCCGGCATAGAAGTTGGACAAAGAAATCAGAACTTCGTAAATCACGGATCGAACGATTATATGCTAGCTATTGGGGCAATGATCCCAATGAAAAACTACGTGAACTTATTAAGGGCTTACCATCAACTCCCGCCAAAGTACAGGTCAACAACAAAACTTGTCATAGTAGGAGACGGACCTCTAAAGGAAGAGATTCATTTCACAGCTCAAAAGCTGGACTTAAACAATCTAGTCTTTCGATCTCATATCAACGAACAAGAACTCTCAAGCTACTACAAGAATTGCAAGTTCATAGTCCATCTAGCCCTCTATGAACCCTTCGGTCTAGTCCCTATAGAAGCCGCGCTTTTCGGGAAGCCCTCAATAGTCTCAAACCAGGGAGGAACAAAAGAATTCATCAGGCATGGGCATAACGGCCTCCTAGTCACCCCCTATGATCCCGAGGATGTCGCCAAAGGTATGAGATGCTTGATCGAGGACGATCAACTTACGGCTGAAATGGGTTCAAAAGCCAGAGAGAAAGCTTTGAAAGAATTCACTATAGAAAAGTCGACTGAAAACATTGTAGAAGCTCTGAAGGTGCTGATCTAAAATGTGCTTGCTGGAGTTTAGGACATGAATATAACTTTTGTCACAGATCCCCTAGTCACAACGCTGGGGGCTACAAGACCACCATGTCTTTTAGCTACGGAACTACAGAAGAATGGACATAGTGTTAAACTCATTACTCTATGCGTCAGTGAGAAAGTCAGAGAGACAACGAAAGACAACAACATCGAAGTCAAAAGCGTGGGTTCAAAGTTCTCCACCACACCTCCACTTCCGATCTTTGAAGCTTGGGTACGGTCGCTGTTCAAATCTAAAAATACACACTGCTCAAATGCTCTGGGCGATAACGAAATAGTAATCAACACTTCCTCCAGTATTAAGGTTAAGTCCCACTTATATTACGCCCAAGGTCCTATAACGAGAGCCCTCAATGATATGTTCCTTGAGATGCCAAAGCGCTACAAGTACGCATACGGCTTGATTGCACCACTATTGAGATGTTTAGAGAAGAAAACCGTGAGAGATATTTCTTATCTATCAGATTCAGTAATAGCCAACTCAAAGTTTTGCGCGTCTATGTATGAGGAATTATATATTGAAGTTGACGGTGTGATCCCTCCTCCGCTAGATCGTGATCTCTTCAAACCGTCAAACTCAAAACCATCGGAAGATTATGTGCTGACCTACTTCGGAGTCTACAATAAGGAAACCAAGTTTACAGTTGTAAAGGAAGTAGCCGACGCTGGAATGCCAGTGAAAGCCTTTGGCTACAAGGCATATGGTATTCCAAGGTACGTAGTCAGACACCACAACATCGAGTTCCTAGGCGCAGTTTCTAGCAAGGAGCTGGTCGACCTATACTCAAACGCCCTCTATGTGATTTTCACGTTCACTCATGAACCATTTGGATACATACCTATCGAAAGCATGGCCTGCGGAACACCAGTTCTCACTTACAATACACAAGGACCCAGCGAATCTGTCATGAATGGGTTGACAGGCTGGCTTGCTAATAGCGATAAAGAACTGGTGGACTTGGCTTCAAAGATCTGGAGGGATGGTTATCCACAGAAGACGAGAAAGAATTGCGTAGAGAGAGCCTCGCTGTTTGACGTGAAGAACATCTCTCAGAAGTGGATTGAACTCATAAGGGAACTGCCTTAGTGGACTCTCACTTTTCTGTGTGGTCTTTCGCTTTTACGTTTCTACAAGACATCTATAGAGGTTAACATGCTCCTCTGCCACAGCGCTCCAGTCTCTGCTGTTTGACCGTTCTTTGAGATTTTTTCCGAGACATTTTCTGAGTTTGTTATTCTTTATTAACAAGACAAGTGCTTGAGTCAAAGCTGTTGAATCGGAGGGTGTTACAAACACGCAGTTTTCTCCGTTTTGCAGTTCAGTTTGAAACTTTGGCACATTGCTGCAAACAACCGGTTTTCCGTAGTCGGCAACTGCCGCTAATGCTCCGCTTGCCTCGATGTAGTATGGTTCTGTAGATTGTAGCACGATTATATCACTTCCCCAAATGAGCTTTTCCAAACTTGTTTCATCTACGAAACCGGTGAAAAGTACCTGTTTCTGAATGTCCGGCGTTAGAGTGTGCTTAAAGTCTTCAAGGTATGCTTTTTTGTCATGTGCATGGCTCTCTCCGACGATCAGTAATTCTGCATCAGGGCATTTTTCATTGACTTTTTTGAATGCCTCAATCAAATATCTTATCCCTTTGCCCTTCCTTAGGAAGCCAAGAGACAAAATGGAGATTTTTTCACTCTTTTGAGAAAATTCAGGCTTCCTAGTGGCCTTCTTCACACCGTGTGGAATCACGACTATCTTTTTCCCCTCGGAGATATACCCTGTTTGGAGAACTCTTTTCATCAGATGGTTGTGCACAATCACTTTTTGTGAAAGCTTTACAATAACTCTTGAAAGGAACAGTACGGCCATCTGTGCCAAAAAATTGAACAACGGATTGGCGTAAATATGGGCCTTCCTCCGTATCACCGTGTGCATGGTGACAACACAAGGTCTACGACTCAAACGGAAAAAAGACAACAAGATTGGAAAAAACATCGAGGCGATAAGACCGCTATACAACAACCATCCATGTTGCAAGTGAACAACATGAGCTCTTGTCCTGAAGACAGAACGAAAAATGAGTAGTGGATACAAGGGCCCCCTTCTCCAACATCTCAAAACAGCTCCGAATTCCTTCTCACAAGATTTAGCTAAACCTTGCAGTTTAGGAATATTTGCAACGACTTCTACGTCCACAAATTTAGCAACTTGCTTATACAACTGGGCAGAGTATAAGGCCACGCCATCCCTATGCGGAGGCCAAGTAGTTACCGCGCAAACCTTCAATCTCATACTTCGCCTGACACCTGTAGAATGTTCATAAAATGAAAGTAGACATCTGTGGAATTTGTCACATAGGTAGCTACTTCAATGAAGGTTGGTTGTCTAATAGTGAAATTGAACATAAGAACTTGCCATCTTTGTGCTTGTGTGAAATCGGTTCCCATTATTTCTTGTGTGACGATTTTAGATCGTTCTGGTTTTTTCGTGATCTGTAACGTGATAGCTTTATCAGTGGTGGTTGATGATATCTTCAACACCGCCCTGACTTTGTAGGTTCCTGGGGGAAGAGCCTTTTGTGGGACCTCAAAGAATAATGGTGTTGGGTCACTAGCCATGTGTACCAATACTGCTGCTTTGTCAACAGATTCTCCGAAATCTATATGGTCCTCAATGATTTCTCCAGTTGCAAGTCGCACATTACGATAAGTGTATGTGAAGTTTACGCTTTCAAAATGCTCTACGGGTCCCTTATACCCACTCCTATAGAGCAATACACCATTCGCGTTGACAAGTACCCCGTATCCATCATCGATTTCTACATCACACCATCTTGGGGCTATATGTGCTGGCCGAGGAAGCGTAACATCATACCACCCAGAATAGACGTTAATCAATACATAATCTACTCCCGTCTTAAAATACGGATAAACTTCAAGTCTGTTGCTCAAATGGGGATATACTTCGGGCATAATCGAAACAGAAGCGTTTACGGGAATCTTATCTAGCGCTATTCGTATACTCTCATTGGATTTTCCAACTGAAAAGTATCCGCCTGTTGGAAGAAGCAAAGAGGTGATGAGTAAGCTCACAATCATCAAAGATACAAACCTTCTCGGCATTTCCATGCTATCACTACTCATTAACCTCTTCAACCCGTAGATTGCGGAAACAAAAATGAACGATGATACGAACGCTGGGTACTGGGTTACAATGTCGTAATACAATGGATTAATGGAAAGTAAGCTGGTTATTAGCCACGGTAAAGCCATAATGAGCGTTAAGGGCGCCAGAAGGGAAGAGAAGGCAAGGGGGGCTAACAAGGATATCACATAAAGGAATTTTCTCTGCCCATCACTGAGAAGCACTCTAGCTGTGTTTATTGGGTTTGTAAACACGTTCACAATTATTTCAGTCGGTTCGGTACCAAATTCCCCCCACTCCCATTTGGTGCTCAACGCAGTCGGGTTAAAAGATGTGATCACCATACAAGCTAGTTTGAACCAAAGAACTCCTACAAGTAAGAGGACTATTGAGAAGATCGCATTTTTTGTTAACCTCCTCCACTGTAGACCTTCAATGATATCCTTTCGGCGCAAGATAGCGAAATAAATCGCCATGGTCATGACGATTAAGGGAACGAACTCGTTGACCATCAATGCCAATACAATGAATGGGGACGCATGAAGGAGCTTCCCCTTCTTCAGGTAGTAGAGAGCAAAGAGAAATAGCGCAGGTAAGAATGCTTCGACATCGAAATTTAAAATCGGAATCATTACTGGAGGATATACAAGATATATGATTGCCAGCAGAAAGATCAGCCACTTGCTGTCGATTTGTTCGCGAGCTATCCAATAAAGTGGAATCACCCCCGTTGCAATCGCGATTGGTCTAAGAACGAGTAGTGTAACTGGATTTTGGTATAGGGCATAAATTGGTATTAGCAGAAATAGAAAGGGCGAGAAATGTATTCCGAAGAGGCTTCCGGAAGGGTTGCCTGGCAACTCGCTAGTGTAGTAGAATATTTTGCCGTGGTTCAGCGTGCTGTATAAGGCTTGAGAATAGATTCCGAGATCCCACGCGTTTGTGTTAAAGGAGTGGTGACCCCATATGGCCAGAGTAGAAACAACGGAAATGTAGCCTGTTGCGATCATGAGAAGTAAGAAATAATCTGATCGTACTTTCATCTTGATCCAGGAAAGGTCGATTCTGTTCTTGGGCAGCATTTCCTCATCTCGTCAAGTATTCCTAATGTTTTTCTGGTACTGTTTTAACGTTTTCGAAAACACAAGACTACAGGTATGTAAGCTGGGCAGATACCATTTTGTAGGGCGAGAAAACTTACTGGCGAAAGGTGCACGCGCACATGTGCCCACTTGGTGCTCGTGCTTAACAAACCAATTTGAGTAATATCATCAAAGATCTCTCTTCTTCATTATCTGCTTAAAAGGGTAGAGCGTCCTCTTATTTTTCACACTCTGTCTTGAACAAGCACTACACAATTGATTCTATGAGATCGATGAATCTTGTAGGATTCCTCGACCTTAATATGAAACATCTCGCTTTATCGGTGAGTATTGAGATTATTTCTTCTTCTTTGCTTGATAACCCCTCTAAGTTCAGTTCCGAATTGAAATAGGAATAGCTTAATATTATCGGATCTGTACAAAAGGGAAACTCATGCCTGTTCAACGCTAAAAGCCTCTTGTATGCGTTTTGATGGTCTATTTCTTCTATGCTCTTCTCTCCATCCTCTAAGAAAAAGATGTTCTCTATCTCGGTTTTTTGAATTATTTTTGGATTTTTTATCTGCGTATAAAGATCCACAAACGACTCAGTTGGTTCGGTAACTCGGAATTTCATAACTGAGGAGCCCAGTTTGAGTAGGCTTTTGATGGGATCCTTCTTGCTGATTCCTTTTTTTGTAGCATGGGCAAAAATTCGGTGGGGTTCAGGATAGCAATATGCGCAACCTCCATTATCGATGATGGTGATGTCGTCTGATAGGTATGAGAAGTTGTATTGGTCTTTCAAACTTAAGAGGGCAGTAAAGGTCTTGCCGGTGTTAGGAAAGGCGCTGAACAGAATCCCTTTCCCTTTTTTTGAGAGACAACCGCCGTGTAGAAAAGCATATCCTTTTCTCAACAACTTAATGTCCATGATGAACGGAACGAGTTCCCATAGGGGCGTTATATTGCCGATTCTGAAGTGGATTTTCAAGAAGGAACTTGTTGCGAGGACCTCAGTTTTTCCTAGCAATTCCTTTACTCGCAACCTGAGTTTGAGCCATGCCAACGGCCGTTCATAATAAATCCACTTTTCATCTTTGTTGCCAAAAAAATTTGGGGCAAGCCTTACAGCTCGGGCAACGTCTGCTTCAAAATCCTTAACGAGGTAAACGGCCATGTCTGGTCTGACTTCATCAACCCTGAAATAGCTTAATCGTCGATCCACAGATGATAAGTCCACATTCGATTTTATCTTAATCAACCCATGCACATCATAGTTGAAGCTATTCAAAGCACCTATGTCTCCCTTGTACTCGCGCATTGCTTAAGAAGCCTTACTACTCGCTGAGGTGCTCTGTAAGCGATTAAGAAAAGACCTCCGAAGGTCATGAAAGATATCCCTGATATCCAAAGACCGAGATTGGCCGAGCTCTGCCCCGCAAATATTATGCTTATCTCCAATTTCCCAGTTTCTTCGACGGGAAAGATGTTTACCATGGAGTAGCCAGGGATTGGTTCAATTTCCTTTCCGTTTACGTATGCCCTCCATGAGGAATGATAACTCTCCGAGAAAACTAATAGAGTAGGCTTTTCAAGTTCCATTCTGACCCTATAAGCGCCAGAGTTCTCTCTCTCACAAGAATTAATACGATTGGAAAAACCGGTGAATACATCATCTATGGAAGCTGTTTGCTCTTCCTCTCTCAGGGAGTATAAAACAATTTCATCTACATCCACAGGTCCAGAGGCAGCTAAAGATAGTCTCTGCTCCCCAGGTTCTAGGTGTATCGGACCTGCTGTTAACCATGTAAATTGAGCCGAATCGCTGGGACAGGGAATTGCCAAGCCAGATTCGCCAATAGTGATTTGCAACGATCCTTTTCCCACCCCTCCACCTAGTCGGGCAGCGATCATATATTTTGCTTCTCTGGACAAATCTAGTGTGGTGAAAGCCTCAACTGTGCTTGTCGAAGATATATTCTGTGATCCCTCAAAACGCAGCACATATCCTTGACGATCTTTTCTGATAAATGACCAGTCAGGAGATGCAGAGTAGTCAAATGCGGTTTCCGCCGTAAAAACATAGATCAGCCTACCAGGGTACTTCTGCACTTGGTTAACGGTTTCTCTTCGAGCATCTTCCAAGTCGGATGGAGATATTACTGCCACAGCATCTACATCGTTCCAGCCCGTTCCATCGTTAGTGAGAGATAAGATGTGGTCTCCTTCGTTCAGTCTAACCTCTCCCACCCTCACCCACTTAAGATTAGCAAAGTAGGGTGCTGATGGTCTGATTTCTCCTAACGAAACATTGTTCATCGAAACTGTGAGGACGCCCCTATATGTGGCAAATCCTATCCTTATCCATACATCATAATTTTCCTTTCTATCAATTGATACTGGTATGTTCAGTGTATGTGAACCGTTGGTAGTGGCGGTGTATCCATAACCGCTTTGGCCCATGACGAGCCTACCTACCTCGCTCCACCCTGAAAACTCCCCCCAGCACTTCTCATAATCTTTGCTGTTGGACGCGAGATTTTCTGCATTAATCACAGGCTCCTTATTCAGGTTGAGCATGACTAAATCCAAAAGGTCACTGTTTACGAAGATTAGACCTTCTGATTCGTTTAGAGTCGGGGATTTCAGCAATTGTGGATGCCGATGAGCGAACAAAAGTGCTGTTTCGTTCAGTGATAGCAGGTTCCCTTCAACAAGTGCAGGATAGGATTCTAACCCACCAATCACCACTACATGTCTGGATGGAGCAAACACCTGTGATGTATGACATTCGTTCTCCAACACAAGAGATCTATTTTTTTCAAACACCACTTTATAATCTTCTTGACCTAGGAAAAAATTTCTTGTCGCTTCAGCAGCATAATCGGGAATTACTACGTAACGATAGTTGAAGGGACCTAGAATCTTCATAAAATCATCTGTCAAATGGCTTCTGACTAATGTGAACCTTAGGTAGTTGACGAAAGCTCGACATTGGTCAGTCCAGCCTCCGTCCTGCAAAGTGGGTTTATTATGGATAAAAGAACTGTCAAAGCCTACTTCGTGCTGCCACCCCACATCCGTAAGCATAGCAGGGGTTGAAAAGTCCGAAGAGCTAGGGCCCACAGTTATCACCTTGTAATCTCCACTTTGGTTTCCAATCCAATGAAATGGGGCTAGTGTCGTTTTGGAAGGAGTATAAACTTCTAGCCCATGGTTGAATAAGAACCAACACGAAGTAATCGGACTAATAAAAGTCAGAAACAAGAGCAGAAGCCCAAAATAATAGAATCCTCGATTTGTTATGATCTTGGTTAACGGCTTAAGAATACTGGAAAATCTAGAATTTCCATCTTTGGTATCCACTAAAACATTCTTGACGTTAGGTTTTCGTTTTTTTTGACGAAGGTACCGTACTACCATACCAACCATAGTTGACACGAAAAAGCAGTGTGAGACGGCGCTCATCATCACCCACCTTGCGGCAGATCGAAAGATACTGAAGTACGGAACGTTGTACCACATCCAGACAAAAACTTGTCCGAAAGGAGGGTTAGGACCTGTAGCCATCAATGTACAAATAAATGCAGACATTGCGAAGAAGAATGAGTACTTATCCCTCTTGAAGAGCAGTGTACCGTAGGCTAAGAAGAAAACTATCAATAGGCAGACCATTGAGACTAAACCAAGAACACCCAACTCGGTTCTTACATCAACAATTCCAACGTAGCCCCAAGACTCCCAGGCGTTCAAGGCGAAAGCGTTGGCCACATCAGGATACGCGTGCCCATAAGCCTCTTCGATGGCGTAGGAGAGACCAAAGTAAGTCGGCTTGACATTGAGAAGAATAGGAAGAATAAAGAAAGCTGACAGCACAAGTGTGATGCCTCCAGAAATCGCCAGCACTTTTACAGAATTGATAATAGCAAATGTAGACTTGGATTTAACAAACGACAATACATGGACTACGATAAACAACAAGAAGAAGCAACTGTACACAATTAGAGCAAGAGAATGAAAAGCCGTAAGAGCTATAGTAAAGCCGAGAGAGAGCCATAAAATGTCCTTTGTTCGTCCTCTAGTTAACGCCTTGTCAATTAGAACAAACAACAAAGGGACCACGGAATAGCTCAAAATTAGTGCTAAATGGCCCTCTGTGAGCTGGGAGGAAAACCAAGGGTTCAGCGTATATATTATTGAGGCGGAAAAGCTTCCCCAATAACTATGACTGAACCAGTACGCGAAGAAGAATGATGACAACCCAGATCCGACAAAACATAAGACAAAGAAAATCTTAACCATTAAAATGCCGTTGCCTATCAGATGATACAGCCCGGCTAAGAAAAAATCAAGAAGACTAATTTCCTCCACAAACCCGAATGAGTAAGGACGCCACAGGCTTAACCATTGGAAATCTGGACCAAATAAGTATACGCGAGAAACCCAGCCTAGCGTATCACCTCCCGCGGGCCAACCGCTTGTACAGATAAAACGACGAAAAATCACCGTTGCCATGAGAATCAGCACTGCACATTCGATAAAAATAAGCCTCTTTCTAAGCTTCTTCTGCTCTTTTTTAGTCATGATCAAACACGCGCATATACAATCTTAAACACATCGCATGTATGAAGAATAGCTAATTTAACGGGTTACCAGCACTTCACTACGGGTCTTTTCTAGATAAAGAGCCATAACCATAAAAATATGTATGCCGAAACAACGACAAGAATCATGCACCGATGCAACTCTAGCAATTTCCAAAAAAACCACCTGAATAGGAGCTTATGAAACCGAGAAAGCCAGCAAAATATCGTACAATATCGACGACGACTAAACTTAATAGGTAAGGGCTAGGTTTGCTAAGAAGATTTTTAAAAAGATTCCACTGTAGCGGACCTAACTGACGAATGGCAAGACCCTTCCTCTTTCTCAGATAAGACCTGATAGAAGCCCCATAGTAATAACTCCTCCTCGCAATCACCCCTAATTTTTCCGGTTCACCGATATGCCACTCAACCGCATCAACCTTTTTGATTCTATACCCCATCTCCGCAAGACGATGGTGAAGGTCAACATCTTCCCCAATCACAAGATTCTCGTCAAAACCGCCTACCTTAAAGAAAGCTTCTTTCCCAATGAACCTTGCGGCCATTGTCAGCGGATTATCCATTACGTTTCGCTTTAGAGAAAGCGACCTAGCCCAGATGCCCTTGCCCACTGAATAGTTGCAGACCACCAACGCGTCCGAGCAATCGCACCAACGAACACACTTGCTGACGACTTCAGGCTCCAACAGAAAGTCTGAATCTATGAAATACAAGAACTTACCCTTGGCATGCAGGGCGCCGACATTCTTCTGCGCCGATCTCTCCGGTCCAGCGAACAGCATCTTTGCCCCGTGTTCTCTCGATACTTCTACTGTATTATCTTCACTGAAGCGATCTACCACGATAACCTCAATGTTCCCGTATGTCTGTTTTTTCACCGACTTAAGGCACTGGTCCAGCGTTCTCCCCGAATTATAGGTTGGTATTATTATTGAAACAAGAGGAGAATATCGCATCGGCTTCCCCTTAAAACAGATTAAGTAAACCAGATATAGTTTATGTTCAAACCCTAAAAACTATGAAATTCCAACCCATATAAGCGCGCGCATTTTCGAAACCCACTTAACTAGCCTAGCTGTTTCATTCCTACGTTAAGTGATTGAAATGTTCCGACGAAAAGTCACCTGCCTTACAGTCGCCTTGACAATAACTATACATTTAGTCTCTATGTTTTCATCTTGTCGTAGGGTTTTCCCTGAATCTTCAGATGTGCCTATCCATCTACATCTAACTTGGCAAAAAAGCAACATGTTAAGTGCCATCACCGTGACTTGGCAGACTTCCAATTCAAATTCAGGAAACACTGTTTTTTATGACACGGTTTCACGAGATGGAAATCCTTCTCTTTACAAATATTCCGCTACAGGAACAAGTCATACCTATGAAGGCGCATCAGGCTACTTACATGATGTAGAACTGACAGGTTTGGCACCCAATGCAACCTATTATTTTGTTTGTGGAGGAGATGAAGGAGGATACAGTGGGGAACGAAGTTTTAGAACAGCACCAAGCGAGCCTTCTCACTTGAGATTTGTGTTTGGTGGAGATTGCAGAAGCAACTGGACAAGACGTGATGAGATATCCAGAACCATGAGCAAGTTTAATCCAAGTTTTGTGCTACTCGGTGGAGACTTCGTGACTTCTGGTTTCAATCAGACTCAGTGGGACAATTTTTTCGAAGGTCTACACAAATATTGGATAGGAACCAGCAATTTGACCATACCCATAGTGCCTTGTTTCGGAAATCACGAAGAAAATGCAACGAATTATTATGAGCAGTTTGCCCTCCCAAGAAATGAACAATGGTATTCTCTCAATTGGGGAGAATATGTGCATCTAACTATTCTGAACAGTGAGGCCGCCGCGTCAGCTGACCAGCTAATTTGGCTGGAGAATGACTTGGCATCTCATGAACACTATAAATGGAAGTTCGTCATATTTCACCGTCCACTATTTTCTTCAAGTCATCACGGTAGTTGGATTGAAGGCCGAGAATCATGGTGCCCTTTGTTTGACAAATACGGTGTTGACATAGTTTTTGCCGCACACGACCATAACTACGAACGTTCAAAGCCAATAAACTACACGGCTTCTAAAACTTCCCCTCAGAGTTCCTACTATGCAGGAACGATGCATGTTGTTTCTGCCGGTTGGGGAGCGCCATTGTATGAGTCAGGTTTCAATTGGTGGACTGACTATTCTTCAAGTGTATACAACTTTGTACTTGTAGATGTCTTCGCTAACGGAACACTCAAGCTCCAAGCGAAGGATGTGTCAGGTTTTGCATTTGACCAAGTTGTTGTTCAGGAAACACCTATTATACCCAAGTTTCCATTCGTGTTAGTCCTGTTATTGTTGATGATAATAACACTATTGGCAGTTGTTCTTCATAGAGAAATAAGGGGAAAAAGCCCTCAAGGAAATGTTCACCTAGAGTCTTGATGGCTCTCAGCTATTGCTTGTATCACTTCACGTTCCTGCGAGTGTACACCAATTTCTTCCAATTCTCTTCTATTTACAGATTATGAATTAGAAACCATAATTGGCCTCGTGCATAGGACGTATATGAATGAACATGAGATTCTGTGATGACTGTGGCACCTATTTGAGGAAGACGAAGGACGGACTGTGGTGCCCGAAGTGCAGGAATTTGATCAAGGCAAAGCGAGTTTTGGGAATCAGAGGAATTGAGAAGAGACACTCAGCTACCATTCATGTTATTGATAAAGACACAGGTCGACCATGTGAAGGTGTCTCGGGCATATCCAAGATGTGGGAATGGAGAAGCCTATGATTGGTTCTCAAACATTTCAGGTGAACATGCAGGTATACGAAGAGAAAGAACAGTGAAACACTTCAGATGTTCGGAGTGCTCATACTCTTGAAGCGAGTGTGCTTGATAAACAACTGAAATTTTCAACTCGTGCGCGGATTACATTGCATTCTGAGAGTTTTTCGTCAAGTTGTTGAACTATTTGTTCATCGATTCCCTTTCAAACCGTTTCAAGAAACGCCGAAAGCGCGAAGTGATAAAATGGTTTCTTACACTACTTTTGCACTTAGGAACGTTGATTTATAGGAAAATTTGTTTTATCGTAAGTGCACGCGGTGGCTACTCAAATTGAGAATTTAATCTTGAATACTATATACAGATGTTGAGTTCACACAAGTTAAATATGATAGATTCAGCGCTACCAACAAAGGCATTACAGCCTTAAACATAGAAGGAAGCTCCCGATGGCAGCAAATCCTACACGCCTACAGACAAATCCACAGACTCCCATCGAAAGTCTTTTGAATAACATACACATAAAACCAAAGTTGTTCATCCTAGACTATTACAACTCCCGCTCATGCTAAATTCCACTTGGTGAAAAATAGAATGACTATAAAACCAGTCGCTATAGAAGAGTCATACAAAATCAGTTTCAATAGTTCAGTCCCCTTGAGTCGTATAGCTCACCCTGTAGCCATCATTCTCCCAACCTATTGCGAGGCCGAAAACGTAGAAGACCTGGTTCAGGAAATTCAGGAATTAAAGATTAATCCACTGATTGTTGTCATAGATGACTCCAGTCCTGACAAAACCCCCGAGATGGTAAAACGGCTTCTAGAAAAATATGGCAACATTCTCCTACTTCTCAGACCCACGAAGCTTGGACTCGGAACTGCAATCACAGAAGGGTTCAAATTAATCCTTTCCCTGCAAAACCCGCCCGAATACGTAATAACCATGGACGCAGACTACTCCCACAACCCACAAGACATACCTAAACTGATACATATCGCTCAGGAAGGAAACGACCTTGTCATCGGCAGCCGATACTGTCCAGGCGGCAAAATTCTCGGATGGCACCTAGCAAGACTACTCATCAGCCGCTGCGCCAACCTCATCGCCTCAACCATAGTGAACGTGCCACTGCACGACTGCACCAGCGGCTTCAGATGCTACACAACACGCTACGTGAAAACCGTTTTAAACAACCTGCACAGCCAAACATACGAAATCCAAATCGAAACCATCAAGCAAGCTCAAGCAGAAGGATTCCAAGTCAGAGAAGTCCCAATAACCTTCATAAACCGGAAACAGGGAAAATCGAAGCTAACCCGAACAGAGATTCAAAGCTTTCTGTTCTACATCATCAAAACAATTTTGGGCAGATAAAACTTCTAGTGCATGCGCACGCACAAAAGCACTACTTAAACCTCTCAAGCTCTCTATTTCGGCCCATCAGAAAATCCCGTTCTATGCTTCAAAAGATCAATAGACCCAATCATAAAAACACAAATACAACAACCAAAAGCAACAAAAAATAACCAAAAGTCACCAAATTTGCACGTGCACACTAAAAGTCGAGTTTTCGCTTCAGTTGTTAGCGTATATAGGCACATAAGACCGCCCAAAGGTCTGAAAACCTTTTAAAGATCTGATTCTCTCCATAGGAAGGATACTTGATGATTTTGGAGATGCTGACCGTCGGGACTCTCTTCACAAACTGCTATATTGTTGGGTGCGCTGAAACGCTGGAAGGTCTGATCATCGACCCTGGCTTTGACAGAGACAACGAAGCCGACAGAGTTCTAAAAAGGGTAGATCAGCATCACTTGAAAGTCAAATACATTGTCATCACCCATGG